>Ga0213866_10002248_pt1 | contig 13788 bp, 21 predicted proteins | sample PICome_11_FD_160079 | JGI IMG/M metagenome (GOLD analysis project Ga0213866, IMG submission 160079) | Coastal seawater microbial communities near Pivers Island, North Carolina, United States - PICO284 | ecosystem: Environmental > Aquatic > Marine > Coastal | place: USA: North Carolina...
TTCCTCCGGGCTGAAGTTTGGGGCATCCCCCAACTACGGATACCAAACATCCATTGTGTGATGCATTTCTTTGGGTCAAAATTCCTGGGGAGTCAGATGGTTATTGTAATGGTGGTCCCAGAGCAGGAAGATTTTGGCCTGAATATGCTAGTGATTTAGTACGTAATACTGAGTGGTTAAAGACCTGAAACACCCGATGGATCACGATCCTCTGGCATAGTTTGATCGTCGAGATCAGGAGCCTGAGGATCTTGCTTGTCACAATCCACACTTTTTTCGAGTTCTGCTTCCAGATAATCCAGAGCACTATCCAGATAATCCTGAGCTTTAATTACTTTTGATTGCCACCAGTGTGGCAGATCTGCATTTTCAGGCAAGCTTGACATGAGTTTGTGCAATTTTACTGCCGAACATCCTGTTTGATACAACCCAGATTTGATCATGTCACGCTCGTCATCAACATGCCCCACAGCATCTTTGTCGACTTTGGGTATAACTAAATTTTCGTCGTCGTTTTCTACCCATTGTGTATCTTCAAACAAAGGTGTGACTGCTGTAATAAATTTTCTCATATCACTCATGGTCTATCCTTTTCTTGAATGCCTCATACAATGGCATGAGGTCTTGTTTATGACTATGTACTACCTTGTCGTCAAATATGCTTGTGACCTCCAAGCTTAATTCATCATCGGTGTCGATAATGTTCGTTTTTATCTGAAACTTAGCTCTGATTAATTCCAGAGCTTTGCGTTCTAGATTTTCAAATAACATCAAAGTCCAGCAAGAGCTCTGAGTTCTTTGATAGTAGCTTCCAAAGCAGACTCAGGAGTTTCTGTGATTTCATCCTCTATGTCCTGCATGGCAGCACCCAACGCTTTGTTGCCTGACAAAAAGCCATCACCTATGGCTTCGTCAGTGTCCTGGTCATCTAAATCAAACAGATCAAGCAGATCTTGTGAATCATCTTCTGCATACACAGTATCTTCGTTGGCTTCGTCATCTTTAATAGCTGACTTTGCTTTCTTGATTGCATGTCTGCCTAATGTTGCGGCAACACCACCAGCAACTATTTCGTCTGTTCTGCAACCGCATCTATCACAGTCGCTAGCACACATACACTCACCACCGCCACAGCAAGGACAGCCGTCAGCTTCATCTAGCTTGCTGAATGCCATCATGACATCTGGCACAAAGTCTGGGTTGTCCATGACATATTTGCCTAATTTCAATTCCTTGGCTACGTGAGCAAGATGTTTAATAAAATCTCTCTGGTCGTCCAGGGTAGCACCCATGTCGCGCACTTTTTTAGCAATAAAAGTATCGTCCATGGCTTCTTCATCCACAATGGGATCCAACTCTGTTTTATCTACATTGCCAAAACCCACGTTCTCCCCCTTTTTAGGATCTACCTGGCCTTTGATTTCTGCTACGTTTGTATCATGTGTAGCAATGCCTGCTAATTTTGCTAATTCTAATATAGCAGTGTCATATGAATCTTCCTCTTCTACTGACTGATTAACTTCGTCAACTTCCAATGTTTGCATTTCTTCGATTTCATTTTGGTCTTCCTGTTCAGATATACCATATTCAGAACGAATGTCTCCCAGATCCAAGGCAGTCTCTGCTACCTCGTCATCGACCTCCATGTCATCCACAGCCGCCGTGGCGTCAGCATCTGCATCAAATTCATCGTCGTCCTGTTCAACATCATCACCGCCAGCTCCCTGAGCACCCATTTCGTGCTCACCTCTGGCAACCATTTCCTGGCCCATTTTCATGTACTTTAGTAATTCGTCCTGACTAGCAAGTTTTGTCCTGCGCATGAGATCTTCCAGACTGGAAGCACCTTCCTCTGCACCAAATCTAGTAAGCTCACTACCAATGAGTGAAAGTTTGTTTGATTCTTCATCATCGTCAGCTTTAAACTGAGCATTCATTAAAGCACGACCAATATCAGCGAGTTGGCGCTGTTGGTCTGACATGCCATAATAATTTGACTTAAGTCTGTCCTCTGGTGCCTCAGAGAGTCCTGCCATCCTACGCATGTGATTGAGATCTAATTGTTCCATAGTTTTATCCGCCACTTTATTGTATATTAAATTAAACACATCTGGATCATATTTTCCAAAATGTTTTACAAAAATCTGTTTTGCCTCTTCAGGAGACCTCGCACCTTGCAGGGCTGACCTAAATGCACTGGCGCTGGCTACATCACCACCGTCAGTAACATTAGGTGCCACAGTAATATATCCTCGTATGCTCATGGGCAATGGTTCTGAATCCGAGCCCAATCGCTGGTAGTAACCTGGAGTACCGTCCTTTTTTACCGAGTTCTGTGGGAACCTCTGTTCGGCATCCTTCTCACCTACCGCGAAGATAACCTGTGTGTTTTCCTTGTCAAATGGATAACTGTCCATGTGATAAGGGTTCTTCACCTGTAACACACGACTTGGATCTATGCCATGTGCTTGCGCTATCTTCTGCTTTTCAGCAAAGTTAAAGGGTGATTTACCTGGCTCTACCTTGTCTGAAGTACCTATATAGACTTCAGCGTCTGGGTATTGATTAACCAGCCTCTGATACACTTCCGCGTGGTGCTTCAGCATAGGCTGGAAACGCCCGGGATAAACCACTACTTTATCCATGTAACTATTTATCGTTTTCGTGATTTTTATTGTTTAATAATTGTATTGATTCTTTGTATGGAAATATTTTCCCTGCGTGTCGCAGGCGTATTGGGTATAATATTCAGATAATAATAGGTATCCCATTCACACACGCCTTGATTGGCTAATAGATTTGCGTTTGCATATTCTGCATTATTGGGATAGTAAAGATAAATGGTGCCAGTTGTTGCAACTTCTGCAACAAGAGCGTCATTGCTTTGTTTATAGACGCCCACACTAGCTGTACCTGAAGTACCAGGTTCTGGCATATGGTCAATTTTTACACCGCTCCAAATTATGCGACCGGAACCGTCCTGAGTAATAGCAGTGGTGGCATCTGCATCAATCGATGAAATATATGGTATCCCATAATTGATGCCAGTGACTGGCACGTCCAATGTGACACGATGTGTCATCTACCCTGACCCTTGTATTTTTTAAAAGATCTTTTTTTATGTTTGTTCATGCTGGATTTTTTGACTTTAAGACCACCCTGAGATGTTCTTTTATGAGTCTTTTCTACTTTATTTAAACCGCCTATTGCTGCTCTTGCCATGTATTTTTCTCCTTGTGTGTAGTGTGTTGAGCGGGGCCATAGGCCCCGCATTTATATCAAGCTTCTTCTTTGTAGATTGTCCAAGCGCCCCATGCTGCAGCTGCCCATAACATCCACTCTGCTAATACCCCGCCCCAGAGCAGGAATAAACTACCAGCTAAGAGGACTGCACCATCCCAGCTAGTTCTTTCACTTACACGGGCTTTTACCCATGCTAAACCTTTTTTAACTGCATCCATAATATTCTCCTATTAGATTAATATGCGTCTGTGTCCTGATTCTTGTGTTTGGTTTTGCGGTTATAATCCTTCTTGGAAGGATGTGCTCCGCCTTTATTGAATTTATGAGCGTGTTTTGCTACCAAATTGTTCATGGGTTTCATGTTTGGTGCTTTGGGCATGCCAGTTTTAGCTTCGTAAATTTCTGAAATCTTCATTATTTTAAAAACTTTTGAAGTTCCTTGGGTAGTGTGCCACTAGCCATGGCTTGTTGAATGTTTTTGCCTATGATGTCAAACAGATCGTTACGACTTAATAGGTCAGTATCTTTTCTGCTGCCAGATGTAGGTGCCTGAGCTGGTTGTTGTGCCTGAGGCTTCAGAGGTTTAGGCATAGTCTTTAATTTATTTCTCAAGTTTTGTGCCTTTTGCGGCATAATACCTCTTCTTTCCATGATAGGTTCCTGGATACCCAAGGCTGTGAGATATTGCTTCAACGCTGCCACAGTAGGCTTGCCACCAGTTTGGCCCAGATAGCGATTAAAGTTATTAACTACGCCACCAACAATTCTTTGCATTTGCTGTTCGCCCCCGGCCCTATTAAAGCCCATTTTAGCCATAGCACCTCTGCCTATGTCTGCAGCTTGCCTTTTAGCTGCACCACCCACGAAGCGAGTAAATTTACCAAAATCTCCGGGTGCTTCAGTAATTTCTGTGATCTTCATAACTATCTCGTAAATAAGTTTGTAAACTATTTATCGGTATTGTGATATGAAACAAACAGATTACAGAGTCATACACTGGCATGTAGCAGGCACTGACACATATGCTATCTATCAGGTTTTCTATGATGAATTATGTAATATACATCACATAGCAGATAAACCAGTAAATTTAGAGTGTAAAACACCCGAAGAATTAAAAGATTTACATTTTCACATAGCAAATGCTTATTTACAGCCAGTGGTAGAAGGTCATTTATTTAGATCAGAGTTACAACCCAAAATTTCTGATACCCTGAATTATCTACAAAATCATTTTAAATAGTTGACATATCAACGATCACATAGTAATATAATAATATATTTTATTCAGGACATTCTGATGTTTGACCAGACCGTACAACGCATGGGTTTCTGTTGCAAATACATGGATCCCAACCAGGACCAGAAGCCCAAAGTACTCAAAGAAATCCAGCAACAATACACTGAAAAGTCTACAACCAGGCTATGGTGCAACAATAATCCAGAAAAAGCCGAGCAAAAGTTGTATGATTGTGTGGAACACAACATGGCCGCAGCGCTGAATTTGGTTAAATATGTAGGTGAATTACCAAAACAACGCAGGATGGTCAGGCTTGGAAGTAATCAGATCCCTATGGCGACAGAGCCAACGTGGCGTCACATATGGGAAGATAACTCAAACCGTGAATGGATGGCTCAAGGTTTTGCCAAAGTGGGCCAAATGGCCCGTGATCGTGATGTGCGTCTTAGTTTTCATCCCGGGCAGTTTACCGTTCTTGCTAGTGCTGATGACGACATTGTAGAACGTAGCATCGACGAGTTCGAGTATCATGTTGACATGATACGCTGGATGGGATTCGGTCAGACATTCCAGGACTTTAAGTGTAACGTGCACATTTCAGGCAAGCGTGGCTATCAGGGCATCTTGGATGTGTTACCCAGACTTAGTCCCGAAGCTCGTAACACTATCACTATCGAGAATGACGAGACCAAGCATGGCCTGGATGCTAGTTTGATGCTGGCAGACCATGTGCCCCTGGTGCTTGACTTACACCATCACTGGATCAGGGATGAGGAATATATCAAGCCTGACGATGACAGAGTAAAACGTGTGATTGACTCCTGGCGTGGTGTCAGACCTGCTCTACACTATTCATACAGTCGTGACCATGGCCTACAGATGTCGGATCTACACAAGGATAACATCAACCACACTGGCTTGCATGACATTGGTGAGTTGTTGGAGACTGGCGCCAAGAAGGCAAAACTACGTGCACATTCAGACATGTATCCCAACGCCGACGTGAACACATGGGCACTAAGCTTTTGGCCTGAATTCGACATACAATGTGAGGCAAAGCACAAGAATTTAGCCACAGACCAATTATATGCTCAGGCCATGGCAGCCTAGTGTAAATACTTCTAAACAAGGATAGTCGCATGGACCCTTTATTAGAATTAATAGAAGGCATACCCCCCAGAAAAAATCTCAATAGAATGCCCAATGTTGAACAAAACATTGAAGCTGTAAAATCAGAATTTGTGGGTAAACCTCTGATCTGTCATGAATTAGTAAAACATATAATTTACATTCGCCGAGAAATCGACCTGGATAATAACACAGAAAAGTTTTACTATTATCTGGATAGATATCTGGATGAAATTCTGGAACATTATGATTTGAGATGGTTACTGAGTATTTGTGATACCTTGGTAGACATTGGTGATCAAGCTAGAAGTGCTAGTGCTATGAACCTTGTGCAATGTGTAAATTATTTAAACATTATGTCGACCCTTACTGACATTTGTCACGATGGCAGGCCTGATCCCAATAAACTCAGAAATGATCCTGGCCACAAAAGACCGACTTTCGATGGCATGATTTCACTGGACATTTATCATGGAGACATGATGTATAATATGCAACGTAGGTTAAACCGAATTGCATCTGGAGATGAATTGGTAAACGAACTCTGGGAAGAAATTAAACACAGATTGGTCGATAATGAAAGTGTGCCGGTAAATTGGTTAACCAGTGTGCACAGAGAACCAGGTAAAAAGAAATTTTACCATGATGATTTATAGGATAAGTTATGATTGATGTAGTTTGCTTTAAATGGGGGCCAAAATTTGGGCCTGAATATGTAAATAAATTTTATCAGGCAGTTCAAAGAAATACAACCGTGCCTCACAGATTTATTTGTTACACAGACGACCCAGAGGGAGTAGAATGTGAAACCAGACCCTTCCTGATTGATTTACCAGTGTGGTGGTATATCATTGGACTTACGAATCCAGAGCATGACCACAATGAAAGAATTTTCTATTTTGATCTGGATACTATTGTGACTGGTAACATCGATCATATTCTTAGCATGGAACAACCCTTTGCCACTATTAGTGATTTTGGTTGGCCAGCTGGTCTTCAAACGGCATTTATTATGTGGGATAAAGCTACCAGAGATAGTGTATGGAAATATTTTACAACTAAATATTCGCCAGCAGATTATCCAAACCTTGACTGTGATTACACACGCTGGGGTGGCACAAATCAATTTTTGGAAGAATGTATGGGTGTAGTGAGGATAAATCAAAATCCAAACCCTGCTATTGAAAATGCACCACCTGTGGTGAGATTGCAGGATGAATTTCCCGGAGACTGCGCTAGTTACAAAGCACAGAATCTTGCTGGCAGAGATTCTTTGCCAGAAAACATTAAACTTGTGTTCTTTCATGGCAAACCCATGCCACATGAAGTAAATGAAACATGGATGGGCACACACTGGTGATATATGTAGCATCTTTCACAAAGTCAGGTGGTAGTTGGCTAGTCTGGATGCTAGTAGATTTATTAACAGATCCAGATGGATACTGCGATCTCATGGAAAAAGGGAAACTGGATCGCATTGTGTTTAAAACAGAGCAACCCATCCATAACGCCAGATATGATTTGCAAATCATCAGACATCCTCTGGATATATGTTGTAGTTCCTGGAATTATCTTAAATTAACTGACAGAGCTAATATCTCACAACATGATTTTTATGAAAGTTTTATTGAAACTGGTGGAAAAATTCTACAACTTGAAAGAGATAGTTGGATAAATTTCCTGGCGCACACAGAACCTCGTACAAATATCACAATAAGGTATGAGGATTTACTAGACGACACCGAAGGCACCATGAGAAAAATTATATCCCCCACAAATCCACAACACATATTAGATCGTATACCCTTAGTGGTGGAAAAATATAGCCTGGAAAATTGCAAAAGTCGTGAGGGAAAAGTAAAGTTTAAACGCCCAACCAATAAAAATTATACCTTTTTCAATAAAGCAGACAAATATTATTACGATGAAATTTTGACACCAGCACAAATCGACAAAGGAATGGAAGTATTTGGCGAATATATTGAAAAATACTGGCCAGAATCCATAAAATAAAAAATTAACTATTTGTAAATATCTAATACACAGGAGATACATCGCATGAAAATTTTAGTAACCGGTGGCGCCGGATTTATCGGTCAATATACAGTCGAAGAATGTTTAGCCAGAGGACATGAGCCTTTTATTCTGGATCACTATGATCGCAAAGAAGCATATCCTTGTCCAGTTGTTTTGGGAGATGTCAGAGACGATGTAGCAGTAACTGAAGCCATGGCCCATGCCGATGCTTGGATTCATCTAGCGGCTGTATTGGGCACTCAGGAAACTGTTATGAACCCTCGTCCAGCAGCTCAGAGCAACCTCATGGGAGGTTTAAATATGCTGGAGGCTGCTGTACAATATGATCTTCCTGGAACCTATATTGGTGTGGGTAATCACTGGATGAATAATACCTATAGCATTACTAAGACCATGATAGAAAGATTCATTGATATGTATAACAGTAACCGTGGCACCAGAGTAAATATTGTCAGAGCAATGAATGCCTATGGTCCCAGACAGCGTCCTGTGGCGCCCTGGGGATGTTCCAAAGTCAGAAAAATCACTCCCAGCTTTGCATGCAGAGCATTGGATGGACAGGATGTGGAAGTATACGGTGATGGACAACAGGTTTCAGACATGTGCTGGGTTGGTGATGTAGCCAAGGCACTGGTTATTGCCACAGAAAAAGCTGCAAGTGGTGTTGTATTTCCTGAAGCAGTGGAAGTTGGGCCTGAGATTAATAGCACCGTTCAGGAAGTTGCTGAAATGATTGTAAGATTATCAGGCACAGATTCCAAGATAGTAAACCTACCCATGAGGCCAGGTGAACTTGCTGGTTCCACAGTAAAGGCAGATGTAACTACACTAAGACATGTAGATATGAGCGCCGACACCCTAATGCCATTGGAACAAGGCATGGCTGAAACCGTGGCATGGTTCAAAGAAACCTATTTTAAAGATTAATTGCTAAGTTATAACAAATTAAGCATATAAAATGAGCGATAGTAGTATTTTATATAGTTGACACAAGAATTTGTTTTTGGTGGCATTAAATTAAATAATTTTCTGGAGCGTGGCAGAGTGGTTATGCACTCCTCAAGGGGAGGAGATTACGGAGGTTCGAATCCCCCCTCCAGACCAAACAAAAGTGACTGAGTTATAAGATAAAAAATGAAACGAATTGGATTTTATGGACACAGTGCATCATGTTGGGCAAATGCTCCCATGCATGATCAAATAAGTTTTATTGACATGATACTAGAACGTGGTGGATACTTCCTTGCAAATAAAGGTGTACCACAAGGTTCCCAGGAACGTATATTATTTGAATTAAAGAAAACTAAAAATCTTGACATTGCAGTAATATTTCACAGTTTTCCACAATATGTTTTTTTGCCGACAGCAAAACGGGACGTTGACATTAACGACATAGATCGACGTAAATGTACATACTTATGGAAAGAAAAACAGGATCGTGACGAAATACAATCCATGCGTGATGAATATTTTAATTACGGTGGTATCAAAGAAGCATTTAGTGACATTGAAAGTTTTATTGCAACATTTGCAAGCTACAGAGAATACCTACATCATCCTGATTTGCAAATGAATAGATTTTATGGCGCCCTTGTGCAAATTGATCAGTACTTAAATTACATGAAAATTCCCAGCATACATATATATGGTACTAGACATATTCCCAGTTGGTTTAATTTTACCAGTGGAATACAGCGCCCAGATATAAATGATCTTTGCATGTCACACTATAAACTGGGATATCCAAACAATATCAATGCAGAAGGTCAATCTGTGATAGCTGACGCATTATGGGAAAATTTAAAAGGAATTTGATATGAAAGCAGGCAAGATTTGGGGACAAACAGAACTCATTCACGCTAATGGTGTGTTGGAATTTCACAGAATAGAATATAAAGCTGGCTATAAATGCAGTGAACATGAACACCAGTACAAGTGGAACGGCTTCTATGTGGAGTCGGGCGAAATGATTGTCAGAGTTTGGCAAGACGATCAAGACTTGGTTGATGAAACCATTTTGGGTCCTGGAGATTTCACTCAGGTAAAGCCAGGCAAAATACATCAGTTTGAAGGTATCACAGACGGAGTAGCATTTGAACTCTACTGGGCAGAATTCAATCACGATGACATAGTCAGAAGGACGTCGGGTAGTAAATCCTAAAAGCAGATAGGCGCCTATCTTTAGTTAGGGTATGAACAGCGTCGTTACAGTGCTCTGCACTAAAATAGCGTATACCAAGAGTGACGCGAACATTGACATTTTGTTAGACCGAACATCAACTGTTCATGCTAATATTTACATTCATAAGAAAAAAACGCTCAGAAACACGGCCAGAATGAGCCAAAATGCTTGACAGATCACAGAAATGTGCTATCATATATCAAAGGATTAAGATATGTTATTGAAAAAACCATTATCAGTAAATGACGTTGCAACCTTTAAACTTGCCAATGGTGAGGAAATAGTTGCTCAAATTAATGAAATAACAGATTCAGGATATGATGTCAAAAAGCCAGTTAGCTTGGTTCCAGGTCCTCAGGGTGGCATGGGATTTGCTCCCTGGATCATGACAGCAGATGCTGACAGTTTCATACTAAATAAAGAACAAGTTTTGGCATGTGCAACAACACAGTCAGAAATTGCAAAAATGTATACCGAGGCAGTCACAGGCATTCAACTCGCATAATACACACAGGTAAGGAGAGAGACCATGGAGTTTATTATGAAAACATTGTTAAGTATTGCTGCATTTACTTTTATTATCACAACTATCAGTGATCAGTCCCATGCTCCCACAGATTACCATGAAATATCAATCTACGTAAATGGTGCTGAGTATCAGCCCAATATAGAGAACGTGGAAATTGAACCTGTGGTGGAAGTTCCTGAAATTGATCCAGTAGAATTGGAATGTTTGGCACTTAACATCTATCACGAAGCCCGAGGGGAATCACAGGCTGGAAAATTAGCAGTTGCTCATGTTACTTTAAATCGTGTTAAACATTACAAATATCCTGACACTATTTGTGGTGTTGTTACGCAAGGCAGGCATTATGTTAACTGGAAGGGCAACACCATGCCAGTCAAACATAAATGTCAGTTTAGTTGGTATTGTGACGGACGATCAGACACTGTGCAAGATGACAGAGCCTGGGCACAAAGTATTGATTTAGCTTTTGATGTAATCATGGGTATTACCACAGATAACACCCATGGTGCTACTCATTATTATAATCCCAATAAGGCTGATCCATATTGGGCAGAGCAATATGCCATGACCGCCCAACATGGTAACCATGTGTTCATGACCATGGTTTACTGAGCTGGAGCACTAAGCCAGAAGATGTGGGGATTATTTGGTAATTTTCTGCTATCAGAACTGCAATTGTAATCTGTTAAAGAACTAGTGCAACTTGCAAAATTTACCCAGTAATAACCTCCGCCTGCACTGAGTGCACAATCTGTGCCAGCCTGGCTCCACGTAAACTTTTCTCTGCTCTTGAGTGCTGACTTGTAACAGTCCAAAGGCCCCAAGGGCGCGCCACCTGGTGTTAAACTCAACCACATTCTAAGACTTGCACCGTTGGTAGGTCTTCTCACCGTGTTTACAATAATATGTGAATCAGCATATCCTGGTGCAATAGTAAATGGCATGGTTAACACTCTGCCATCGGTAAAGAAAGTCAAACGCTGATACTCTGGTGCTCTGATGGAAGATTCTGGTCTGGGATAATTGCCCAGGTCAGTGTCAGTTTTGCACACAACTTTGTCTGTGTTTGTGCAGGATAATTGTCCCACCATGTTGCCATAATCTATATAGGGACAACCATTGTTTTGTGCCAAACCAGCTTCCAAAGGACATTCATCATTGATGTCGATCACGCCATCATTGTCTGAATCAGTAGTGTTGGTAGTGTTGGTATTTGTATTATTATTGTTGTTATTACTACTACTACCAGAATCGGTACTGCCAGTCACTGCTACCTCACACACCGTTTTGTCTGAATTACAATTGAAGTCAATGTCTACTCCATCTATGTCAATGGATATTGACTCTTCTTTTTGCACAACATGAGTGCTTAGTTGATCAGCTTCCACAGTAAAACATGCTGGATCAGGATTATCTGATATAAAACAAATCTCAAATGGATAAGACATTGCATGCCCAGAAATTATTAATAAAAATGATAAAATAATGATGTTTTTCATAAAAAATACTTATGATAAATAGCATGCACACAGGAGGGAAACAGAACCATGTATGAATATAATTGCACAATTGTTAGAGTAGTTGACGGAGACACAGTAGACATTGATATTGATCTGGGCTTTGGTCTTTGGGTCAGAGGCGAAAGAGTCAGAATTCACGGCATAGATACTCCAGAAAGTCGCACTCGCGATAAAGTAGAAAAAAAGTTTGGCTTAGCCGCCAAAAAGTTTGTTCAGGAAATGTTGCCCAAGGGTAGCAAGCAAACTCTGGTCACAGAAAAGGCTGGCGATGACGCCAAGGGAAAATTTGGTCGCATACTGGGTAAATTCAGAGTGTACGATGCAAAATCAGACAGCTGGAAGTTCATGGGCGACATCATGATTGACGTTGGGCATGCGGTGCGCTATAATGGTCAGAACAAGGATGATGTTCAGGCTGAGCACATGGCAAATAGACGCAAATTAATAGAATCTAAACTGATTGATCTGACTATAGAGGAAGCTGGGCTTGATTAGTAACACCTTTTTCTTTTTTATAAATAAAAAGAAAAAAATAATCTTACAAACTACATTGCGGTCAGGAAGCACATTATGTAGAGATTTTTTAACCAAAGACAAAGGCTGGTTTTTAATAAATGGGATCGATGCTAAAACAATTAAATATTTTTTAGATTGTAAAAAACGAAAATTTAAATTTTATTCCACTATAAAAAATCCATGGATGAGATTAATTTCTACCATGGACATTATCTCTTTAAGAACAACTGATTGTGATGTTACTGATTATCTTATATTTAAAAAAACCCTGGATTTATGTGTACGTCGACATTATTTTTATGATGTAGATAGGTTTGGTTATGCTAATTATACTTGCGATAATATACATATGTTCTGGGGGACTTCTGTGAGTTGTTTATTTTTAGAGACCTTGGGCATAGAAGTTACGCCCCTGATCCTTGAAACAATATATGCTTACGTTGACACTAGGGTGGAAGGAATCGAAACATTTACAGATTTTCTAATAGGACTCCAGGATCCTCATTTAGATGCACACCTACGGGACGACCATGATGGTCCAGACCCATCAACTTTTCCTTTAGTAAATGGCAGCCGGCCTGGGGCAAATAAAGTTGGTGGTACTGGACCGCAACAAGATTTAAGAACTAAAAAAGCATTTGCATGGATTGACGCATGCACTCAATCCGTTAATAGAGATGGAAGAGTTGTTGTCCCTTCATACTCAGTTTATGATTGGATGAACGCAGAACAAAAAATGTATAGCACAATGCTAAATTTAAAAAATGTTGGTGATCGCAAACAGACCGCGTTAGATACATTAAGAGAAATTATATCAGAGGTAGTGGAAAAAGTAAAATTAATTAATGTTTCTAGCAATGATGTAGCGAAAATTATGACGTATCCTTGTGATAATTTGTTTTCTCTTCTATATGTTTACTATCCTTACAAAAATACATTGTCTGATCTTTATGATTTCGAAGATTTAAAATATCTATTTGACAAAAACCTAAATAATGTGCTATAATATTTAATCCTATAACTTTGGAGGCACATTAAATGGGCAAATACATCAGCACTAAAACATATGGTCCCAGCGAAGGATTTGCGGTGTGTTATCGGCAGTGGCGAGCTGACAGAAAGTCTGGCAAAGGCCCCACTGAATTATACAGCAGAGATGAAGTTCCTGGTTGTTGCGCACTACATGGATACGCACTAAGTTTCCATTTTGAATTTGAGGCTGAGGATCTGGATGCTCGTAACTGGGTGGTTGACTTTGGAAGTCTTAGACCACTAAAAGAGTTTTTAAAAGAAACCTTTGATCACACCATGCTGGTTGCTCAGGATGATCCGCATTTTGAGGTGTTTGAGAATCTACACAATCTGGCATTGGCTAAAATGGTAGTAGTTGAAG
>Ga0213866_10002249_pt1 | contig 13788 bp, 8 predicted proteins | sample PICome_11_FD_160079 | JGI IMG/M metagenome (GOLD analysis project Ga0213866, IMG submission 160079) | Coastal seawater microbial communities near Pivers Island, North Carolina, United States - PICO284 | ecosystem: Environmental > Aquatic > Marine > Coastal | place: USA: North Carolina...
GATCAACGTGGGCCTCACGAGCGCCAGCGGCAAAACGATCACCGTCGACTACGCCACGATGGACGGCAGCGCGACTTCGCCCGCCGATTACACCGCCACCTCTGGAACCCTCACCTTCGCGCCCGGCGACGGTATCAAGTCGGTGGATATCGAGGTGCAGGGTGATGGTTCGAGCGAGGGAAATGAAACGCTCACGCTGATGATCTCGAATCCCAGCAACGCTTCGTTGGGAACTTCAAGCTGCGCCATCACGCTCAAAGACCCATCGTCATCCCTGGCTACGGTGGTGACGTGGGGGACGAATGAATCGGGTGACTGTGCGAACGGAAACACAGATTTCGTCAATTTTCCAGTACCTGCTAGCAGCAGCATTTACGGGGCCATCGACATGCAGGCTTCTACATCTCGCTCCTACTTTGCGCTCATGCCTGACGGTACGGTATGGAGCTGGGGGCTCAATCAATACGGCAGTTTGGGAGACCCAAACATGCAGCCCTTTTCCTCAAGGAACACTCCGCAAGCAATCGCAGGTCTTTCCAATATCACGAGCATTTACGTCACCGGTCTTACGACCTTCGCATTGGATCAAAGCGGGACTCTATGGGGCTGGGGTTATGGCCAGAATGGAAAACTTGGTAATGGGGGCTTTACGGACAGCAGCACGCCCGCAATGGTGTCCATCTCGAATGTCACATCGGTCTGCAAAGGTAGCGTGAGCACGGTTCTTGCCCTGAAGAACGATGGGACGGTTTGGGCTTGGGGCATGGGGATGTACGGAGGGATGGGAAACGGCTTAACAGTGGACAAAGTCGCTACGCCGCAGCAGGTTCCCAATCTCAGCAACGTCCGCTCAGTTTTCAGCGATAGCACCAACTGCTTCGCCGTAGCGAACAACGGCAGCGTCTGGTGTTGGGGGAGGAATCAATACGGATACCTCGGCACGGGAGACACTTCCATGCAACTTACTCCATTCCAGCATCCGACGCTCTCAGGCGTGTTGGAGATCACAGGATACTCAGGAACATACTTTGCTCGCCTGTTGAACGGCGAGTTTATGGGGTGGGGCGAGAACTTTGTATCTACTCTCGGTCTAGGACACTCGAACACCGTGCCCAATCCGATTTCCTTGCCAGCACTTTCAGGGTTTCAATCCGTGTTGATTTTGCACGGAAACGTGATTGCCATCGATTCCACAGACCAGGTGTGGGTCTGGGGCGATAATCGAGGGATTCCTCTCTTGGACATCGGGTCCCTCGGCCTTGGACACGAAAATAGGGTGCCCACCCCAACGAAGCTCGGTGGGCTTCACGCTAAAGTCGTGTTTCAAAATGCTTGGGGCGGTGGTGCAGTTGTTGCACCCTAGAAGTACTCCACAAAGAGATCACCCACCGGCATCGCGCATCGAAAAGGGATCGCTCGCCTAGCGGCTACCTCGCTCCCTCGGGACAAAGGGCAAGTCGCTCCCACAAAGGCCGCTGTCCCTTTCCGCTGAGCCTCAACCTCAAACGCCGCGATTCGCAGCTCGCGCGAATGCGCACTGAACCCCTTAGCAATCAAGTTGACTCTGCCAGCGCCCAATCCCACGGAGTAACGACACCCTCCCTGCGCTTGCCCCGATCCCGCATCATCACTAGTATCGCCGCACTTCGCGCCGGGCGCGGAGGGTTGACATATTGAGCATGAAGCGAATTGACAGGAGTCGAGACATGGCGATTGAAAAGGTAGCAGTTATCGGTTGCGGCCTGATGGGCAGCGGCATCGCGGAAGTGTGCGCCAAGGCCGGCGTGCAGACGATCGTGCGCGAGATCAACGACGACGCGGTGAAGGCTGGCGAAGGCCGCATCAACAAGTCGCTCGATCGCGCTGTCTCCAAGGGCAAGCTCGATGAAGCCGGCAAGGCCGAGGTGCTCAGCAAGCTCAGCTTCACCACGCAGCTCCTCGATCTCGCCGACGTCGACCTGGTGATCGAAGTGATCATCGAAGACACCGGCATCAAAACCAAGCTCTTTGGCGAGCTTGACGGCATCTGCAAGGATTCGACGATCTTCGTCTCGAACACCTCGAACATCTCGATCACCGAACTCGGCGCCTCCACCAAGCGCGCTGACAAGTTCGCGGGCATGCACTTCTTCAACCCCGTGCCCGTGATGAAGCTCGTCGAAGTGATTCGCGGCGTGCTGACCAGCGACGAGTCGATCAACTCGCTCGTCGAATTCGGCTCGAAGCTCGGCAAAGCGCCGATCGTCGCCAAGGACACCTGCGGCTTCGTCGTCAACGTGCTGCTCGTGCCCTACCTCTTCGACGCGATCCGCCTCGTTGAGAACGGCGTCGCCAGCATCAAAGACATCGACACAGGCATGAAGCTCGGCTGCGGCTACCCGATGGGTCCGCTCGAATTGCTCGACTTCGTCGGCATCGACACGACCTATCACATCAGCGTCAACATGTTCGAAGAGTTCAAGTCTGATCGCTACGCCGCGCCGCCACTGCTGAAGAAGATGCACCTCGCTGGCCTCCACGGCCGCAAAACCGGCAAGGGTTTCTACGATTACACCGATCCGAAGAGCCCCGTGCCGATGAAGCTGAGCTAGACCAGCTCGCGGCTTGACCGAGACGCGAAAGTCTTCGCGATAGATTGCAATCGGCCAAGATCGGATTCCCCGATCTTGGCCGAATTGCATTCCGCAGACTTTCAGCGCGCTCACGGTTCAGCGAGGACAGATAGAGCAACGCAGGAACATAGCGCCACTGGAGGCTCCGCTGTGAGCAGTATTAGTCGCAGCGTCTTCGCTCCACATGATACGTCACTGGGAAGCTCCAGTTCTCCATTTCGCATCGCATATAGACCCAAGCCATGAGGTACAATGGATCAAGTCGCTGAGGAGCATCAAGCCGAATCACTTCCTCGCTGATCATGTGCGCCGGGAAGTGCGCGATAGCTTCGGTCCCAACGACCGCCGCTCGTTCCCTATCTTCGTCTCCGACTTCACCGTCGTAGATGAACAATGCTCTGATTTCGCGCTCATCCCAAGCCACCGTGACCGCACGAAGGTTGGGCGTCACCTCCGCAATCAACGCAGCCTGAAACGCCAGCAGGACAGCTCTGCGAAGTTCGATCTCATCATTGCTGCTACTCATACTGCCGCCGGTGCAGAGTGATCACTTGCTGGTTTCGTGTTGTAAAGCATGTAGCCGGGGTTCATCGCCTACTGATCAGCCTTGCGCCCGTGGAGCTCGACGTCGTGGCCGCGTGCAATCTCCTCGATCTGTTCAAGCGAGACCTGGAACCAGAACTCGTCGTCGCCGCGCCACCATGAGAAACAGAACTCGCCCTCATCCGCATCAAGGCCGCCCTCGTAGTCGCCAAGCTGGATGAGGTCATCGCTCTCGATCTCAACCCATTGCTCAAGCGACTTGCCCTCAGCGACAATCTGCTTCGCGATGGCGACGAAGTTGTCGTTGATCGGAACAGGAGTTCGCAAGGGGTCGGTCCCCATCGCATCGCCCTCTCGAGTCGCGTCAATCCGAACACTTGAGATGCTGGAAGAGCGCGCGCTGCGTGCTGCCCCTCACCACTAAGATCCTTCAGCCCATTGTAGAAACTGCTGCAAGAGCTCGGACAGGTTCCCCGGTCCGCCAGCCCCTCTGAAGGTACCCTCCACTACCGAACAGCTAATCCAATCATCTTCCGTCCTATTGTGTTGAAGGTCCGTAAACCCACGAGACTCCAGGGAAGTCCCCTTCAGGTCAACTTGAAGAAACCAGCCAGGGTTGTCTAACGTCTTGATCTCGATGCCAAACTGATGCTCCCAGTGACCATCACACTGCGCGGCATACCAGGATTGAAGCTGTTTCGATTGGTCCATTTCTACTTCCCAGACAACTTTTCGGCGTTTCGAATTTCTTGCTTCGTGCACCGGACTCTTCGCTGTCGAGCCTGTGTTAACCTTACCGGCAAGGCCAACACGTACCTCGCGTTTCTTGACGTGAGGCGTATCGACATACTGTTCTGACGAGTTCAAGTCTGACCGCAACGCTTCCCTACTGCGATTCAGACACTTGCTTCGCGAAATCTGCGAAGCGATTCATGAGTTCAGGATCGCTGGCGTAGAGGGTCCAGTAGCTCGCGTCAAAACACCGAATCGCAACCTGACATACTGACTTGAGATCACCCGAGACTCGCGCCTCTGGAACCCCCTCGAAAGATCGAGTGCCGATTAGATCGATGTCGTAGAGACTCCGGACGCTTTTCGCAAAACGCTTCGCCAATTGCCATGACACGACAATGCCATTGGGCTGGCTGCGTATCTCTTCTTCCAGGGCATCGTAGTCCAGATCAATCGGAATCTCGCCGGTGCCGTCATATTCGAGGATCGACCAGCTCAACTCATTGTCCGGCACGAGCGATACAACATCCCAGAGTGTAACGGAGTCACCTTGCTTTCGATGTGCTGGAAACTCAACTTCGTCATCCATAGTGGCCTTAACTGTTGCCTCGATGAGCTTGCTTTTTGCTTCGCTCCATAGTTTTGTAAACACCGGAGATAAGCCGTCACTGCTTACTCTGGCTTCATTGGTCCAGGCTGAAAATTCTCAGCGTCTCCAATTTCCCGTGTTCCCCCTGTCTTACTCGGCTTGAGTACATGCTGATGCGGGTTTGGGTGCTTCAGCGGTTCGGAGTGATCAGTAAAGTCTATACGCCGCCTCTCAACCAGTTTGCCGTTCTTATCATACCCCCACTCACGTGCCTGTGTATAGTCGCGCTTTGCGCTACAAAACTGGAAGAGCCAAGGTCCAACGCTAGGTTGACCTTGGCTCTTTGATTTGCGTACGGAAGAGCACGCCCTGCTGACAGAACGGATGCGCTTCGCGTTTTCCTTCGCTTTAGCGCGATGTTCGATCGCGCTAAGCGATCCACGCAAACTTCAACCTTTTGCGTGTACATAGAGCAGGAGCAGGCCGAGTATCTCAATCTCAGGGAAGTATGGGATCAATTCGTCTTCAGTACCCTTTACAGGCTTCAGAAACTTCGAGAGTTGCACTTCGAACTTGAATGCCAAGTCCTCAGCCAAAATCTCAGGGTCTTCTTTGGAGCTAATCAAACGCGTGTCCCGTGAAACATGTTGTATCCACTCACCCAAGTCAATCTCATCATCGAGAAGCTCGTAGAGTGACTCAATCCCATTAACGATAATGTCGCGCAGCTGCTCTTTGGTGATTACTGCCATCCTATTACTCCTCTCCAAGCTCTTTCACGATATCTTTGTAGGCATCACTTCCCTCGTCAAATTCTTTTATCTGCTTTTCTAATTCCGCTACTCGGATCGTTATCCGTCTCTCTCGATCCTCTTGCGTCAATCCTTTCAATTGCCCTAGATTATCGCACGCGTCTGGGTCTGCTTTGTAGGCTTCCAGCTTTTTACGATGCTTATCAGCCTGAGTTTTTAGGCTGTTTCCCGACTTTTCCAGATTCTTACGCACCTCTTCTGCCGTATCAGCGTCGAGGTTTTTCTTCACCGTATCAGCCCAATCCTTGGCTGTGCTGGATGCGTCCCCCGCTATATCAACAAGCTCCTTTTGTGCAGCGTCACTCAGACCATCGTTCTTCTTCGCTACCTGCTTGACTGCACTCACAATGCCCTGGGCTGCTCGCTGCCCTGCGGGGCCAAATGCCATTGAGGCTGCGGCTGTTATGACAAGCGCCAGCATTGCCTTTCTTGCAGCCACGCCCGTCAAGTCGCCACGCGCGAAGGCCTCAATGATCTCCACCGCATCGGCCCTAACGGAAACAGCGTCGGTCCATCCGCTGAGCACCTCTGCTGTCTCCCTGTCCATGACGATGCCAAAGTCGTCTGCCGTCCTTCCCATCTCTGACATCTTGTTGATGTAGTCTTCCGTTACCTCCAGCGCAGAACGATCAACTACCTCACCATTTTAGAGCATTCCTTCCGTGGTCGGCCAAAAAATCGTCAGTCCACCATCACAGCCCTCCACAATGTCGATGGGCCGATAGAACTTCCCATCGATTTTACGGTAGTAGAATGGCTCACCAAGAAGGGCAATTTCCTTGTTGTCTTCATTTCCGATCTCCTCCCCATCTGTCGCTACGTCTTTTCCGACCTCATCAGATTTTTCGCCGAAAGTGTGATTCACTCCGAGTGCAGGAGCAACTTTCGCCACAACCATTCCGGACACGCTTCCATCTTCTCCTCTGTATGCACAGTTTCCGTCATCCCTCAGGCAACCGTTGGGCGCATTACTAACTCCGGGTGAAGGCATCAACTCGCCGACATAAGTAGCTCTGTCTACAGGGCTTTGGCTTGCACCACCGAAGTGTGTGGGTACGCAACTACTATGGAAGTCGCTCCTCATGGGTGCTGGCTCGACAAAGGACAGCGAAACGCCGCCGTTGTTTGAAGAATGATCGAGTGTGTTGTCAAGCTCAGTAATCTGGCCGCCGGTGACTGGGCAGTCGTAGATGGTGAAGCCGCCGCAGGCGTTGGTGACGCCGATTGCGATTACGCCGACTGTCTCGCCGCCGCCATCAAAGTGGTCGACGCCGCCGGAGATGTAGACGCCGGCGGTGCGGCGACCGTTGACGAGGGCGTCGATTTCTTCGCCATTGCGGCGGAACTCCTCGGGGTTGCCGTCTTGTTCGAAGGTCGGGTTGGTGTCGTGGGTGGTGCCGTTGTCGGAGATTTCGACGACGTCGACGAGTTGGATGGCGTCGAAGGCGCAGGTGCTGAGGGTTGGGTACGTGGAGACGGCGGTTCCCGTAAAATTGCGGTTGCCGGGGTTGAGGTCGGTCACGTCGTTGGGATTGCGGCCGCCGCTCGTTTGTGGACCTCGATTGCCGTATCCGGGTGCGCCGGTGGTTTCTGCGGTGTTGCGATAGAAGGAGCGGACGTAGGAGATGTATTCGAGGAGTTCGAGGCCGTTGTAATCGTCGCCGGAGAAGTAGGCGGAGCGTGAGCGGGTGGCAAAGCGGGAGATCAGCGCGTTGGTGAGGTTGCCGCTGAAGGATGAGCCCGCCACGGACGTGCCGTCGACGTAGACTTCAATGTCGATCACGTTGCTGCTGGTGAGGTGGCTGATAGAGATGCCGATGTTGCGGTAGCCCGCAGTGGTCATCGTCGAGCTGGTAGAGAGCGCCGAGAGACCGCCGTCTTCCCAGAGTTCGTAGCGATTGTCGTAGATGCGGAGCTGGAAGACATCGAACTGGAGATAGCCGAAATACGTTGCCGACCCCACTTCAGGAATCAGCACGGCGTGGTCAGCGTAATACTCCTGATCGTTGAAGTCGGTCGGCTGAATCTTCGCCAGCCACTGCGCTTCCTCAAAACTGCTGTATGAGATCACGTTGGCCGTCGAGCCGCCATCCGAGTAGTTCATGTCGGTGGCGTTGCTATCCGAATCGACGTTTACATCAAGCTCAAAACGCGTATCAAAGCGCTTCGTAGCCGCGACTTCCCACGCGGCGGCGGTGAGCACTCGGCGCCCAATCGCATCTCTGCGATAGACAGCGATATCATCGCCATCAGACTTGCGGTTGATGCGCCGCACTTCGTTGCGGAAGTTGTAGGTGAAGGTGCGCGTGGCATCTTCGAGCAGGTTGTTGTTGTAGTCGTAGTCGAATTGGACTTGCCCAATCTCGCTGTACTCTAGCCGCGATCCTGCGCCTGCTGCTGCCGGTGTGCCGGGGGCTTTGGTGTCATCTTCATCCGTGTCGTAGTCGGTCGTTTGCTGGGGTGCTGTGGTGTCATCTGGCAGCGAAGCGAGAGGGGTTGAACCGCGATACCAGTTGACATGTTCAATCGTGCCGGTACGGCGGCGATCGAACACTTGGCGATCGGTGTGCGCGATGTTGTTGGCTTCAATATTCGTCCAGTTGAGCGAGGAGAGATTCATGCTGGTGGCGTTGTAGGTGGCCTTCACCAGTTGGTTTTGCTTGTCGTGCCAGTAGAAGTCGACTTCATCGGGTGTAGTCGACGCGCCGTCACTGTCATCATTGAACCAGCGGGCTTCGTAGCGCATCATGGAGTTGGCGTCGTACTCATAGGCGTAGCGAGCGAGCAGCTTGTCGCCAGCGGTCATCTCGCCATCCCAATCTTCATCGCGCACGTGGCGGATGTTGGTCACGCGGAGGAGCTCGTGGTGATCAAAGCGCGAGATGATCGGACGCTAGCTGTCGGCTTCCATCGTGCGTTTGACTTCTCGACGAAGCAGTCCGCCGCCGCGATACTTGTAGCTCGCGATCTCATTCCACGCGGACCAAGATGAACCGTTCCAGGTACGGTTCTCCATCGTCACGGGGCGATGTTTGCGGTCGAACTGCCAGCGCACGCGGCGCACATCGCGCGGATTGTTGCGGGTGTAGCGACGACCGAGCTCGTCGTAGGCGGAAACGACATCGGAGCTGTAGCTCGCGGCTGTGTCGTAGCGCGTGGTCTGGCGTTCGCGCTCCATCAGCGAAAGCGAATTGAATGCTCTCTCGAAGCGCGTGCGTGCGCTGGATGGCGCGGCTGCTTCGAAAGTCTCGCCGCGCACGAGACGGTAGGCGCCGTCCCATTGCAGCGTGATGTGGTCTTCGCCCTCCAAGGTGAAGCCGTTGGAAGCGGCGCCACTCGTGTCGGCGTCAATGTCGATGAGCAAGTCGTTCTCGTCGTAGGTGTACTCTACTTCCGTTTCGTTATGGTCGGTTTCGATCAAAAGATTGCCATTGCCGTCGTACGCGCCAGACTTCGAGAAGAAGACTGAGGATCCGACTGCCGTTAGCGTGTGGCCTGAGCCAGCGGTGTTGAGTGCGCCGTTCGAAAAGCCGGTGACAGCATCCGGTTGGACCGTTTGCAGCCAGCGTTGGGCAAGGTCATACTTCGTTTCTGTCGCGTTGCCTGTTGCATCGATGGCGCGAACGACGTTCGAGTTGCGGTCGTATTCAATCAATCCTTCTACATCTTCATCGTCTAGATCGACTGGGTCCTGCCAGCCCGCGATGTTCCATTGCTCAACGTCCTGGACGCTACGCATAACGAAGCGATCCATGAGGTCGTAGGTGTAGCGACGGACCACGCCCTTGCGATCTGTGGTTTGCACGAGGTTTGAGCGTGAATCGTAGCGATACGAGCGGTAGAGCGAACCGCTGCCGGCGATCGGCGGCGACTGGTCCTGCACCATGCGATCCAGCGAGTCATAAACAAAGCTTGTGGTGTGGTACGTGAAGCTTGAGTTTACCGGATCCCAAAGCCTAGCCTGAACCGCTGTGAGATTCGAGTTGTCGTCGTAGGTGTAGGATTCAAGGTTGTTGTTCGTACCTGCTGCATCTTGCGAATCTTCGATCGCTTCGACGCGGTTGAAGTCGTCGTAGTGATAACGCAGGACGTAGTCGTTTGCGGAGTAAACGCTGTCTTGATCGTCGAAGAGACGATCAAGTAGACCGTTGTTGAGGTACTTGAGTGTGAGCGTCATGTCGCCGTCGCCGCTCAAGCCGTCGTAGCCGAGATCACTACCAAAGTGGTCGAGTGCGCTGCGCTTCATCTGATAGCGGCGGCCAGAGTTGTCATAGCGGTATTCGCGTGCGGAGAGCAGCTCGCCAGTCGCAGCGCTGAAGCTATCGCTGCCAACGTTGTACTCATAGAGCAAACCATAGCGCTCGGCTTGGGTCAGCTGATGTTCGCGGTTGTACTGGTACTCATTGGAGCTGGGATTGGTGGAGAGGCGGTCGCTGGTCTCAACTACGCGGTCGTAGCCATCGTACACGCTGGCGTCGCTGTTGCCTCGGCCATCAGTAGCGGAGAGCAAGTTCGAGTTGAGATCGTAGTTGAATTCGCGGACTTCGAGCGCAGAGCCCTTGGCGACATTGGTGGTGTCGAAGCCCCAGTAGGTTTTGTAGACGCGGTTCAACTCGTCAAAGTCCGTCGCAGCCTGGTTGCCCTCCGGCAAGGTCGTCAGTACCTGTCGGTAGTTGAGATCGTACGCCCATTGCGTCGTTGCGTTGAGGCCGGTTGAGATCGGAGTGGTTACCGATGTAGCCTGATCGAGCGAGTTGTACTGCCACTCGGTGGTGATTGTGGCGGGTGAGAGCGCGCTTCCGGTCTCGTCGAGATTCGGCACGTTCACTTCGAGCATGTTGCCGTTCAGATCATACTCGAAGGTCGTCGAGAGCACGACGTTGCCGTGATAGCTCACCTGCGGGGTGTCGCTGCGTACGACCTGTCCTAGCTGGTTGACATAGGAAGTCCAAACGTAGCCTCGGCCATCAGTGAAGCCAATTGCTGCGCCGACAGAGTTGTAGTCGAGCTCAGTGTTGATGGGGTAGGTGCTCTGCGCGCCTTGCGAGACATCAGTCAGGTAGCCGTATTCATCACCGGAAGTACCGTATGTGTACTCCGTTCGAACACCAAGTCCGTCTTCGATCGCACTGAGCTGGCCAAAAGAGTTGTGCTCGAAGGTTATGGTGATGGATTGACCGCTATTCGGTGTGCCGGGGCTGAGAGTAGCGTCGATGGTCGGTTGAATCACGTAGCGCAATGCACCGCGTGGACCGTAGCTGCCTGTGGATGGGAGATAGACATATTCGGTTATGAAGTCAGAAGCGTCGTGGGGCGTCGGGATGGAATCGTCAATGTTCCAACTGCTCGGAATGCTGTAGGCGCGAGAAGATACGGAGTGCGTCAGAAGATTGAAGTCATTCGCTGAGCTGTAATTGAAGGTCCAGAGGAGACCGTATTCCTGATCGCTGGGAAGCGTGCCTGAACGCGTGCTATCGGGGCGTTGGAGGATACGCTGGAGGTTCGACCGGGAGCGCTGATCGCCGTTCGTGATGTCGTACAGGTACTCCATTGCATTGCCGAGCGGCGGTGTCGCCTCAATCAGATTGAATTGCGCATCATAGTCAAAACTGCTTTCGTAATAGGTGGGATCGGAGCCGCGGATTGCAGATGCCGTCTGTGTCAGTGAGCTATTCCACTCTCCCGTGTACTCCCGCAGTTTGTCCAGCGTTCCATCGCCATTCATGGCGAAGCGCGTGCGCAGGCCCATCGCGTCAACGCTATCCACGACACCACTTCCGCCATACACAAGGTGGCTGCGGTGCGTAGTGTCAGAGACGCTGGTGCGACCGACATCTTGAGCTTCCACGCGGCTTGAACCATCGTAGTTATTACGCAACCAGCCGTAACTCGATCCAGCGCCCGCTTGACGCGCATCGAATATTTCCGTCATGCGATCAGAGCCGTCATAGTCGAATTCGATTCGTGTGCGCGCGTCGGAGCCAGTACCTGCTGAGTCGAAGTTTTCAGTTTTCGGCAGCCAGATGGTGGTGAGGTGGCCGTCAATGTCGTAGGTGAATTCCCACTTGCGCTCGCCTGTGTAGCTAGAACCTATGACACTCTGTTGCGCGGTGTAGTCAGCGTAGTCATTGATGGACTCAAGGCGACCATCGCCGTTATATGTGAACTCGATGTAGTGATCAGTAGAGCCTGAGCGATCTCCGTCAATACGTGAGAGCTGGCCAGAGTCGTTGTAGGTGTAACTGCTGGTGTTGCCGAAGCGGTCGACAACGGAGGTTGTGCGGTAGATGAATTCAGCGTTTTCATCCAGCACTTGTGGCTGGAAGTACTCATTTGAACCATGGGCCCCGCGTCGCTGAATCATGTTTCCGCCGCCGACGACCAGAAAGTCGAAGAAGAAGCCGGCTTTTGTGTATGGACCGATGCCCGCACTTCCCGAATTGGTGAACACATCAATGCGTCCGTCTCCGGAGTAGTAGGTGATCTCATCGCTGCTTTCGTCGAAGTGAACTCGACGCAGAAAGCTTCCAGTCCAGCCCAAGCCCATAGGGCCATCCCAGGTTGAGAACGTTCGGTAAGTTAGGGAGACACCGATATCGTTCATGCGGCCAGGGATTGAAAGGAGCGAAATGTCGTGGCGGAACTCACCGCTATGCAGATAGACGGACTCGCCGCCCATTGTTGCGTTCTGCGGCGCTTCGAGTATTGCTCCACCCATTCGCGTCGGCGTAACGCGTTCACGCGCTTCATCCGGCAACGTGAAGTTGACGATCAGCTTGGGAGCTTCGCTGACGCTTTGCTCGCGTGTGGAGAACTCAAGCACTTCGTACGCAGCGGTTGGCGCGGTATCTCCAACGTCGTCGCTGCTGCGCAGCATCAAGTATGTATGACCTCCACCATTGATGACTCCTGTGTTCGAGAGAGTGATCGACGAATATGCGCTTGAGGTGAAGCTCGCAGAGGCGAGACTTCCATAGATGGTTGGCGAGCTGAGCGACGTGTAGGCGGCGAAATCGCCTGAATCCGGGCCATTGGCCCCGTCCGTCCATTCACACACATCGATGGCGTAGCTCCCCGATGTCCCACCGCTGCAATAGAGATCGAGACTTGCGGAAGTAATCGTAGCGTTCGCGCCTAGCGCGCTCGTCTGGAAGTCCAAGAGGCCACGGTGGAGTTTATAGTGATCTGGCGTACCGCTGATAATCTCCTGACCGACGGAGATCGTCGTTTCATAAGAATTAATGGAGCCAGTAGATGCTGCGCGCGCTGAAGAATAGCTCGTCGACCCAGCGCCAAAGCTGGCAGCGCTCAGATCATTCAAGCCTGTTTCAGGAATCCACTCAAAGGTAGCATCCGCACATACTGGAAAGCTAAGGGTTTCAAGTCTCGACATGTTGAGCGACTTACGCAAAGTGAGCGTGTCGGGCTCTGTTACCCAGTCGAGCTTCACTCCAGCGTGCTCGATGCCTTGCGCGTCCATTACTCGGGGAGCGAGAACTCGCAGGGTGGGCTTACCTTGGGCGTCGCAGATCAGGCTACACGATGCGTCTTCCCTCGCATAAGAGGGCTCGAAGTCGCTTACAGTCCAGCCGTGCGGCAAGGAGACAGGGAAGTCCAGGGATAGCGAGCCATTCTGAGAGATACGCTGAGCGGCTGCGAGATCCCGAATCACAACATCTTTAGTAAGCTTGTGACCACGGAACGAAAAGCTGAGCCCAACGCCCTCGCCGAACGCGTTAGCAAGCTCAACGCTCTCTTTGCTCGCGCTGACCTCCGCTATTGAAGGACTATCCGCCATTATCAACTGCGAGGCCGCAACCCCAATCGTTTCGCCTTTACCTCGTTTCATCACGAGTAGGGGTCGTGATGCTCCAACGTCAGAAGTAGAAGCAACAATCTCGACGCTCACGCCTTCGAAACCGTGAGCCTGAATGGACTCGGTTTGCTCCCCCCATGCGTGTACTTTTCTCGGCTGGAGTGGCGCCGGGTCCGCGATGAGAGTGTAACCACCGGCAGCATTCTTGTAAGTCCGAGAGTGTTCGGTACGCAATTCGGGCAGCTCGCGTAGGACTTCGCGTTCGCGCGGGCCTCCTACCAAATCAGGAAGCTCGTGCGAACGAGTCAGGCGGCTCCACTCTGGTGATTCTTTGCGCGGCTGTTTGTCCGAAGGCAAATACTTCGCTTAGGGCCGCTCTCGTGTCACTTCGAGCTCAGGTTCATCAAGTAGCGAAGTCCAAAAGGTCGGTTCTTCCCCCGAAGGTGACCATGGCGGAAGTTCGACGACGGACAGGCAAAGCAGGCAGATCGCTATGGATGCGAACACAAAGCTAGCTGCAAGTAAGGCGCGGATTCGTTGCATGACGTACTCCAGGTGAAGAAAAACGAACGTTCAGCACAATGTATTCATGCTACTGTATCTGACTCAAGAGTACTTTTATTCGGTGGTTTGATTTTCTGTTTTACACCGCATTCTGACACACTACTGTCTAGCTCTTGTATG
>Ga0213866_10002250_pt1 | contig 13784 bp, 16 predicted proteins | sample PICome_11_FD_160079 | JGI IMG/M metagenome (GOLD analysis project Ga0213866, IMG submission 160079) | Coastal seawater microbial communities near Pivers Island, North Carolina, United States - PICO284 | ecosystem: Environmental > Aquatic > Marine > Coastal | place: USA: North Carolina...
CGTAGAGCTGGATGTTACTTTTAACTCGTCGGTATCATCATAAGTCATCGTGGCCTTTTGAACGCCGCCAACCGAAAGACTAAATCCCGCCTGTCCTGCTGAGGCGTCGGCTCTAATGTAACCATTGGTACTGCCCGTGTATGCGATACCAAGTGTGTTTGACCCCGCCACATCTAGAATGGCAGTAGGACTATCCGTACCAATCCCGACGTTGCCACTGGAGGTGACGCGAAACCTCTCTGCCCCCTGCGGTTGTACTGTAAAATCAGAACCGTCGTTCTCTACACGACAGTAGAGGTTGTCGGTAGTATTGAACAGAAGAAGCTCAGACTTCTCAGAGGCGTTGGTGCTTTGTATGGCGATACTTGCTTTACCATCTTCCACCGTGAGATCGTAGGTAGGATTACTCGTGCCAATCCCCACGTTGCCGCTGGAGTCGATGCGCATGAACTCGCTTGAGCCACTAAACTTAAACGAATTAGCCTGAAACTTCAGAGGAACAGCAGCAGTTGCCGCTGCGTCTGTCGCTGTATAAAGGAGCGCATCGCTGCCCTGATCGTCGATCCCGATGTGGACGTCAGTTGCCGCTTTTACATCTAAGGGTCCAAAAGGACTATCCGTGCCAATACCCACCTTGTTGTTCGTGGAGTCTACGACAAGCGTGTCCGTGTCCACGGTGAGGTCGTTGGTGATGTTTACGTCAGCGAAGGACGCAGTGCCCGTGAACGTAGGGTTGGCCGACGGAGCTGCCAGTGCGAAGGCGCTCTGGATGGCCGTGTACTCGGTGGTGAACTCCGCACCCTTGATGACTTTAGCCGGGTCGTTAGCCGGCAGGGAGTCCTTAGCGCCGAAGTTGGTAGTCGGGGTGTAAGTAATGCTCATGGAATTCTCCGTTGAATCTTTTGGGTAGCCCACTGTGGGGCAATGGACTATCGAAAAGAGTGGGGTACTCGGCTATGCCTTTCCCCCGGATGTTGCTTAGACAGCAGCAAACAGCTTAACGCCGGCTTCGGGACGGTAGGTCTCGGTGCCGTACAGAGTGTCAGCAGTCATCAGGTCTGCGAGGTACTCTTGCTTGTACTGAGTCTGAGTGCGAACGCCAACCTGCTCAACGCAGATGATAGCGTCACGGTGCATCAACAGACAACCTTTCTCGTCGGTGTTCTCCAGAGGCAGGTTAGTAGATACAACTACATCAATGCCGTAGAGGGTGCCGATCTTACCGTTCTGAACGGGCTTGCCGTCGACGAAGTCGGTAGAGGTGTACTGAGAGATGCCAGACATGGCGTTCTTAACAGCAGGCGGGATAACGAAGACGCGGTTGTCCATCGGTACGTCGTTGTCGTCCAGAACCTGAACGGCGTCACGGAAGGAAGCGTCGTTGAACGCAACAGCCGCGCCAGCAGAAGTAACAGCACCAGAAGCGCCACACTCAAGCTGAGCCGTGAAGTTAGCAGCTTCGCCGATCAGAGTGTCGTCGATCTGCTTGGCCAGAGCGTAGCCAGCGTCGCTGGTGTAGAACTGACGCATAGAGTTCAGAGCCTGTACATCAGTGATGTCTTCGATCAGGCGGCTGTACTCGAAGTGCTGGTCGATGGCGATAGCCAAGTTGCCAGACGTGGTACCGATCAGGGTAACAGTGTCTTCGGTGGCCTTGGCAGATGCGCTTCCGCGAACCGGCTTAGGTACGTTGATGGTGTCGCCTTTCTTGCCGACCATAGACATGGCGCGAACGTAGGGACGAACGACCAGAGACTTCTCGTAAGCGGCGATGATCTCGTCGCTCCAAATCTCTGGGATGAAGGTTGCTTCCCGAGTGTTGTTGACTGCGGGTGTGGGTGCAAAAGATGCCATTTCGATCTCCTAGATCATTTAACGCGGCCTTCGGCGTATGCCTGCATTATCTCCGCAGACAGCGCGTCGTACCGCTTAGGGTTGGTTTTCATAAGCTCAATGATGTCAGCTCGTCGGTAGGTCTTCTTAGGGGAACGCCCCTGAGCTGCCGACCGGGAGCTGCCCGTTGAAGCCTTCTTGACCGCCTGTTTCTGGGCGACCTTCTCTACCTCCGCCGTCTTAGCGACGACGCCCTTACGTTCCTTGTAGAGAGTCAACAGCTCGTTAGCTGCGCCGAAGTCATACTGCGTATCGGCCTGCTGGTACATCTGCTGTCGGTAAGGGGACTGGCCTACCCACTCCTTAAAGCCGGAGTCTGCGAGGACTTCCTGCATATCAGGGTGAGCTGCCTTTAGCTGGGCCAATGCCTGAGACTTACCCATCTCGGCAGCAACGGCTTGCGCCTGCTTGACGGTGGGGTGATTCTCAATGGCGCGGGCCACTGCTGCGGACGGGTCAGCGAAGAAGTCAACTTCCTCGACGGCTTCCGATTCCGGTGTGGGTGAGTTCTGAGCAGCGATGCTGTTCTTCACCATGTCGTCGAAGGCGCGTCGGAGTTCACCAACTTCCTGCGACTGCTGGCCCATACGGGATTCCAGCTCACGGTGCATACGAGCAATCTCTGCTGCACTCTTACCACGGTACTTTTCGGGGAGGTCGTCTTCCACTTCCTCAGGCTCAGGGGTCGGCTCTGCTTCTGGCTCAGGAGCTACCTGCTCCTCCACAGCTTCTTGCCCTACTTCCACGAGGTCGTCGAACTCGGTTGTCTCCGCTACTACGCTACCATCGGTATCAATCAAACGTGCCATGAATACTCCTTGTCCCTTGCGGGGGGTGTGTTAAATGATCTAGGGGGCTGGCGGGCCTTGTCCTAGCGTTTACCTGCTTTAGTATGCTCGCGCTCCCACTTCATAGCAGCGCCCGGGAAACTCCCAGACACTCCTTCGAGGTGGCACTTCACAGGGCTAATGATGCGCTTGGCCGGAGCATCGCAGGCTCCACACCGGAACTCGTCTGTGGCCCGGCCAAACACTTCACTAATTTCGCTGCATGACGTACAGCGTACATCATAGATGCGTCTCACTTGCTGGCCTCCGTCTTACGGGAAACCGTCTTCTTGGCTTCAAGTGCCTCTACCCTCTCCTCCAGCGCCGCAATGCGGTCGAGTGCTTTCTGGATGTAGGTGGTGGCGTTCTGTGCCAGCTCGTCAAATGCCTTCTGTGATACCATGCGATTATCTCCTTGAGGTCGCTATACGTCTATGCGTTCCTTGCACACCGTCGCCACCAGCCGCATAGACTCAGGCGGAGGGACGGATACGACGAACTGTTCTGCCATGAAGCAGGACGCTGCCGTCGTGTGTTTACTATGTTCCATGTACCCCCAGTCGCCGGAGGGAAGTACCAACAGCAGGTAGAGGGTCCATGTCATCATGTGAGTTTCTCCATCTTGACAACCCACTGGCGGGGGATCACGATCTCCGCATCGCCCTGCTCGGGGTTGCCCTTTTCGTCGGGGAGGAAGTGAGGGCAGAGGATGATCTTCTCCTCGTCATTCACCAGCAGGACACCGATGGAGACAGCGATGGCGACAGTGCCGCTCATCAGCTCCTCGATGTCTCGCCAGCCTATGCGAGCGCCGCCCTCTGCGTCCTTCCATGTGACTCTGTATACGTCCACTGTAGTTCCTTATAGGTTTGCGGTATGCGGAATCAGAAGCGAGGATTTCTGCACCCCTTCGTTTATGACCCCAAGCGAAGTAGCGTTGTCTTCGATGCTTTGGTTAATCGTTAGGTCAACCACATTACAGGTGCCGGTGCTGAAGTCGTTAACGCTGGCTACGCCCCTGATGGGCATAAATCCGCTAGTACAAGACGCGTCCACGGTAACGACGCCAGAACCCATATCAATGCAGACATCCCCATCGTTGTTCGTGTCGGTGTGGTTGTGAAGCTCAATCTCGCCCTCATAACCGCGTAATATGAGCTGACCGGAACCGTTAAAATCAATGATAGGCGCTTGCTGGCCTGCCAGCGTGTTTGAAAACGAATCGTAAATACCAAGCAGCGAGCCGGGTTCTAATGTAATTGTTCCGGTTAGGCTGCACTGAAACACAAAACCGCTGGTAAAGGTCACATCTCCAAGCAAGCACTGTCTGTAAATATTGTTTCCGTCAAGAGTTCCCTGCACAAAACAAAACTCGAAATCGCAGTTTCGGACGTTGGTACTCGAATCAAGGGTCAGCTGTATGGTTGCAGGCGAATCAGAGACAAAGCGGTATCCCGACGAAAAGTCAACATTGGCCAGCGTCATTGACTCTAAGATTCTGATCTGGTGCAGGCCCTCCCTATCCGCGATAGCCTTGGCGTCAACAAGGTTATCAACTGGGGTGCTGCGGGTTCCTAGGGGGACGGTGGTTCCTGACTGACCTTTGGACGGAGATACGCACACCTCTCCTTGAAAGGCGGCGGATAGAAGGGTACTCAAGTCCTGTAGTCCGGCAGAGTTACTCGACGACACCGATACTTGGTTGACGTTAGTAACGTCAGCAAGGTTGGTGTTAGCGCCGGTCAAGTTGACTCGGTATTGGCCGTCCTCAAACGTCACGGTATAGCCGTTGATGATCTCCACGACACGCGCCAAGATAACGCCTCCCACTGAAATGGGCCCGACGTAGACATGGGTCGTGTCAAACACGATACCCTCCGCATCATCCTCAAGGTCTCTGAGGGTGTTGTGGAAGAAGTCCATGTTCAGTTGGTATATTTCTGTGGGGCTAGATTGAACCAATATCATGTCGGCCTTGTTGACGTTGATGACCTTGGTAGCCCAGTCGATAGTTATAGCCATTATGAAACCTTAGTTGGTCCGGTGCCTCTGGACATGACGGCAACTGAAAGCTGCCGAATCTGGTTAAGCTCTACCCTGAGAGCAGCGTTCTGTCCTTCTAGGGCGGCTTGCTTGGCCTTGAGGTCGCTAAACTCTGCGTGTAGCGTGTTCATAGCCTTTTCTAGCGCCCTGAAGTTTCTGTTAGCTAAATCACTCATCTGCAATCATCACCACTGTAGTAGAGAGTCCAGAGCTTAGGACAGTCCCGATTATGTTTCCAGTCTTGTAGAGAGGGCTTGAGGTTGACTTCCGCGCCCTTCCGACAACCGGCTGGTCATTAGTGTAGTTAAAGCCAGCATTCACTATCTGGCCGTTGGTGTCTGTTGTGCCTGATATGATGTCAGTTCCAACAGCCAAGTCTCCTCCAGCAGCGGCCTCTACAAGGACTCTGGCATTTTGTACTGGCGAGCCTGCGTTATCGACAACCGTAACGAGTACGGATACCGTGTTGTTTACAGTGGTGCTTGCTCCTGCTCCGTTCCTTACAGAGGGAGTATTGCCTCCGCCTGAGACGTTGATGGTGACCGCACCGCCTGAGTTGTTGTACACCGCAGCATTTCCGCCAGTGCCTGAGTAGCCGTTGAACACCAGTCCTACAAAGTTGTAGGTGCCCGGAGAGGTTATTTCTATCGCATGGCCGGCAGTGCCAAGCTCAAAGGTCGTGTTGTTCAGGCCGGTTGTGCTGCCAAGCGTAACATCGTCAATGCAAGCTATGTTGGTGCCGCTGCTTGTAATGATGGTGGAGCCTGTAATGTCTGCCGATGCTTGTGTAATACTGTCACACTCGACAGTAGCGCCGTTAAGCTCAGACTGAGAGTTCAGGGTTATGTTTCTGTGATTGGATAAGATACCGGATACAAGGCAGGTAGCGCCTGAGCCAGAACCCGAAACTGAGAAGTCAGGTCTAGTATCCCCCGACCCCAGCCCAATGATACTACAGTCCACGGTGACGTCTGTACCCGCAGCCTGAAGGTCAACTGCCACACCAACATCACCAGCACCGTGGTATCCGTCCTGAAAAAGGACTACAGACGTGCTGTCTGAAAATGTCGTCTGAGTTGCGTCACCAATCTCAAGAAGACCTCTGGCCTCAATCGTTGGAGCGTTACCCGTCACCACTCCATACCGATTGCTGGTGTCGTCTTGGTCGAATGTCAGGAAGTCTTGGAAAGACCCGCCAGCGCCGTTAAGCAGCAGGCCGGTGCCAACATCAACCGCGTCCATTGCTAGGTTTTCTGACTTAGCCCCTCCAACACCAAACTGAGCCGCCACGCCAAAAAGGTTGCAGTTAGTCAGGTTTGGGGTTCCGGTTGTACCCTCTCTCCAAGCCGCTACGTTAGGGTTAAGGGCTACAATAAGGTAGCCCCCCTGAGATGGATAGGTGTTGAAGGTCGAGTTGTTTGCCCCGGTTCCGGCAATGTTGTAAGAGTAATAGTTGCTACCGTTACTTCCCACGGCAAGCTCTACGCCATAGGTGACATTGAGATCGCCAAAGTCAGCAACATAAACCTTAGAGAACCACAACTGGCTTGAAAGGTCTGCGCCGCCGGCCTCATACGCGACCCCAGTTCTGGAGCCGTTAGAGGTTATCTTTTTATTTACGGCGTTGCTGCCTTGATACTTTAACTGGGGTTCCGCGCCCGGAGAGGGTCCGGTTGCGTTGAAGTTGGCCCAGTTGGTGTTAGTATCAGCGTCAGATAGCCTTGTTCCTTGAAAAGTAACGGTAGCCATATATGCTCCTTATTCGTCGGCGGTGCGGATTACCGTAGTCGAGCCGCCAGCAGCCCCCAGAGTACCCGTAGTCTGGAATGTCTTGATTCCCGCAAGGTCTCCAGCAGTACCGCCGTCCCTTACTCGGATGAACAGGGTTCGCGGGGTGCCTGAGTATACGACGGTGTAGCTCTCTTGTGCAGATGCAGCCAGCTTGTCGATGTAACTCAGGTGGGCGTTGTTAAGGGCGGCAGCAGACCAAGTGCCTGTGGAGGTGCAGCCGGAGAATGTGAGTGTACCGGCGCCGCTGGAAAAGCTGGTGTAGTTTACAATCTGGTACACCCCGTTGGCGTCAAGCACCCGAATGGTTCCGGCAGTCGGCGTGTCCTTCTCGGAGGGGTTGCCAGTACCTATGGTTTCAGAACCGCTGGCAAGGACCACAACGCCAGCACCGGAGGTCGCAGATGAGACAGCGCCGGCAGTAACAGTGATCGCCTCGCCTGTAGCAACGTCACACTGATCTTGACGCAGACCGCCACTTCCATCTTCTGGTCCAACAAGAACTCGGTCCTCGCCAATCTCCATGCCGGCAACGGCAAAGGTTACGTTGTTGGGTGGCTGGTTTGTATTGCCGTCGAGGTCGGTGAACAGGTCGCTTGCAGTAGTGTCTGCTGCCTCAATAGCAAAGCCGTATGCGCCGATGATTGCCGATCCGGTTGACTGGCCGACAAAAGGAGTGGCTACGGTCTTCTCTGTGTTGCCAGATACGGCAAACACGCCCGTAGCGCCGCTTACGTCGCCTGTAGTGGGGGCAACACCAGTAAGCAACTGAATGTACATCTTGGTGCCTGCGGTGGTGTTGTCGATTGCCAGAAGCTGACCAGTACCGCCGGTCCAAGTTACGGACTCAGGCTCGACAAAAGTTCCAGCAGACTGGGTTCCAACAAGCTCATGGGTGATGCCCCGGAAGATGTTGCCGTCCAAGCCGTACAAGCTGCCGTTAGGGGTGGCGTCAGTAGAGCCGCTCTCACACGATGTCAGCCATTTGAGGCGCTCATATACGTCGTTGGTGGTTCGGCCTCCCTTGTCCCATTCGCTGTAGTAAGGCTCTGGGGTTCCGTTTCCGTCAATGTCTATCTCACGGTAGCCTTCGGTGTTTACGATGTCAGTGTAGCCGGAGAGGGTGCCGCTTGTCTTCTGGTTATTCAGATCAGAGGCGTAGGTCAAGGCGAGTACGTTGTTACCTCGCGCAGAGCCGTTAATCCTGAACTCTGAGTAGGTCTGACCAAGCTCTCGCGTAATGCCGATAAACCGTCGTCCATCAATGTCTGATCCGGCGTTGTTCACCTTTAGCATGAATCGGTGAGAAATACCGTTTGCCGTGTCCCGGTTCAGGCCCTTCAGGGTCTCTCCATTAGGAACTGTATTCCAGAAGTCGTCAGCGACGATAGCGCCGTTCTGGATGATTTGGAGGTCCATACCCTCTGCGGCAATAACAACCAGACCGTCCCATATTGTTCCGTCTTCTTTCTGGATGATGGAGCCGTCGTACAAATGCTCAGAGATGGCGTCTGTGGCGCTCCCGTTGGCGTCGTCCAAGCGATAGCCGGTCTCCAGTGAGATAATGTTGTCGGTTGATCGGTCTGAGGGAGTCTCAGAGGTAATGTCGATCAGGTCGTCGCCTCCGGCTGTTGCGTCGTCGGCTAGGTCTTGGGCGTACCTGTGGAACTCAATTACAGTATAGTACCCCGCACCCGCCGCCCCGTGCGCCGCTCCGGTGTAGTAAAAGTTGCCTGATGAGTCTACGGCAATGTCGTCTTTAATAGCCATGCTGAATCCTTTAGATAATTAAATCCCGGCTAACAACTAAGCCGGAGAGGGTTGGTGAATTAAACGTCGAGTAAAAAGAGTCTGAGGACGTTCCAACAAGCCTGTAAAGCGTCCCCGATGAGTATGTGTATTCGTAGACATCCCCCTCGGCTATTGTTTCTAAGTATGTCGGGGCCGATGAGAAGTTGGCGGCGTAGTCTATCCAAGTGTATTCCCCGCCTGCAGACGCAGTGCCGCCTCTTGTGTGGTGGTAATAAACGGCATCACCGTTAGAGGGCCCAAACAGGCTCTCAGGCAACGATACGACCTCCTCAGTACCATCGGTGAGGGTGAAGACTAAATCGCCGTCAGCGTCCATAGAGACGCTCTCAACGCCCCTGCCATCCTCACCATCGGCCCCATCGAAGCCGGGAGGCCCTTGGATGCCGTCCGATCCGCTCTCGCCCGCAGGCCCACGGATTCCTTGTATCCCTTCAGCCCCGCGTTCTCCCGCAGGGCCTTGAGGACCGACCGGACCCTGAGGCCCGATCTGCTTGCTTACATCAGAGACCTGCTCCTGAAGGCGCTTGAGAAGGGCCAGCATCGTTAGGTTGTCCATTTGCTCCCTCCGTCAGTTGCTTAATCAGTTCCGCCTCGGCCTTAGCCTTGGTGGATTCCATGTCTCTGTCCTGCCTACCTTGAAGCTCTTGCTCCTTCAGCAGCAGCTCGCCCATCTTGGCTCTACGCTGGAACTCTCGCTCGTCCTCGTCTTCGCTGTACTTGAGGGCGAGTTCTTCCGGCATGAGCTGGGCTTCGGTGTTGTACTTCTGTGCCCTGCTCTGGCTCTCCGCCGCTTGCGCGTTGAGGAGCTGAACCTGACCCTGAGTAATAGCCATCTGCATCTGCTGCTGCTGCTGTTGCGCTTGCTGCGCTTCAGGGTTGGGCTGGTTAGCCTGCTGCAACACCTGCATGATCTCGTCGCGGTTGCCCACGTTGAGGTGGTCTACGATAGCCATGAGGATTGCGCCATGTGCCGGAGAGTCCGGGCCGACCATCTGGAGAATCTGGCTGAGCTGCGCTACTTCGTACTCGCGGGCCATGGCTCCGAGGGAGCTGAAGGCTACGAACTGGAAGTCCTTCACAGGGTAGTTCTCGGGGTCGAACTGCATGTAACGCTTGGCCGTCTTCTCCACGAAGGGAACAAGGAAGTTCTCTTGGAAGTTGACGAGGGTGCGCTTCTGACGCTTCATCAGTGCGCCTTGGCTCATGCTCTGGCCTGCGGCGGTTACGTCGTTCTGCACCATGCCAGCGTTGGCCTCGGCAGCGCCAGTCGCCTGACTGACCATCTGTTGCAGCGCCGCGCCTTGGTTGAAGGTGACGCCGTTGAGCTGGCCGAAGTTGAAGGGCATCAGAGCATCGCCGGGGTTGCCGTTGGTCATAATCATACGACCGGGGCGTACTTCCAGCTTGTGCCCACGCGGGATGCGAGTGGCGTCTACAGCCATCATCGGGTGCGTGGTCAGGGCGAGTGCGTCGATACGCGCCCGCAGCTCGGTGTCCAGAGCCTTCTGGCTCATGTATCCCTTCTCGCACACACCACGGCCCCAGAATACGCCGGGTACGATGTCCCACTGGAACGCCACGATGGGGCGGTCTTGGCACATGTAGGGCGAGGGGATAGCCTTCAGCAGCGTCCCTTCGTTGCCGATGACGATAATAGCCTCGACGTAGTAGCCGGGTTCTGCGATGTCGTCCTCGTCCACACCCTCTGCCAGTAGCAGCTCGCGTGGCACCTTTCCGTAATACTTGGTGAGCCGTATACGCTCTCGGGCCACGGTGTCAACCTTCGGATCAGGTTCGATTTCTTCGTCGGCTGCTGCATCTCCCACGTACTCCTCTCGGTAGACGCCCTGCTCCTGCAACTCCTCGACGTAGTGTCGGCTAACGTACTCGTCTACCGCACAGCCCAGCGCCTCGTCTACAGACGGAGCAGAGGGGTCGATGAGGAAGTTACGGGGCTGGATGGGGTTCAGTCGAACGATGGGGCGGTAGCTTTCGGTGACGCCGATCTCGTTCATGCCTGTGTCGCCCATGGGCTGAGTCGTGGGCTTATAGACCTTCATCTCGTCCAGTACCACTTCACCGACGCCAGTGCCGAAGACGGCGGCGTTGATGAGGGCTTCGGCCACGGAGCTACGCACCTTGGCAATGCCCATGTCTTCGTGGAGCTTCTCGCGGAGGTAGGCTACGTCCTTCGGGTCTTGGTCGCCGAAGTTGTCGCGGATGTCGAATATCTTACCACGACCGAAAGTAGACTCCTCGATCTCGGCTACGTTAGACTCTACGGCCTGAGCCAGCGCGGGGGCGATGAGCTTGCTGCGCTCCGTCTTCCGCTCCGTGTCTTCAGCCGACCACTGGTTACGGTAGAGTCGCATGTACTCGTCGTGCCGCTCGGCGTAGTTGGCCTCGTAGTGGTCGCGCCAAGCCTGACACTTGCCCATGACCCATGCGGCCAGTTCGCCTTCCTGCGGCCCCATGTCCATCGCGTCTTTGAAAATGTCTTCAGTGTCCATAGTGTCCTCAGTATCCTGCTATAGCATCTAATGGCTCATAGTCGTCTTGTATGTCGCCGCCCATCCCGTAGGGGAGGATAGCCATTTGGTCAATGTAGGCCAGCGCGTCGAGGAGGTCGTCGTGTACTAGCTGCGACGGAAAGGCCGAAGCCTCGTCCACGAACGTCATGTTCCAGTCCCCTTGCTTGAGCTTGATCTTGCCATGCTCGAAGCGGCCCTGCAACGCCCACAGAATCCTGTCCTGCTTCTTCTGGTTGCCGTGGCTCAGGAGGTCCACGCGGAACACGCGGGCTGTCCGACGCATGATGTCCTGCAAAGGCTCCATCACCGCCTGCTGCGCCATCCCTTTCTCGATGCCGACGCCTACGGGCTTGTACTTGTCCACCGCCCAGAATATCTTTTCGGCTGTCTCCTGCGGCGTCCAGCGTCCGTAGATGATGTCCTCGACCCACCACACGCCGCTGTCGCTTACGAACACGACGGCCATGGCGCTGTTGTCTCGGCGCTTGCTCTTGTTCCCACGGTCTGACTCAAACCCCGCCAAGTCGATGGCGATGTAGTAGTCTCCCGGCATAGTCTTCGGCTTCTCGTCGTAGTAGTCGAAGGCTTCGGGGTCGAAGAACTCGCTGCCCTTCGCGTCGAAGGACGCCTCGAATTCCTGCCTGAACATCCACCCCGGCATGGTTTCCTTAGCGTTCGCGATTTCCTCGGGGTCCAGCAGAGGGTTGTCGGAGGAGGTCAGGTGCCACGACTGCCAGCCGCTCTTTCCTGCCTCTCCGTTCATGTACACGTCGTAGAAGCTGTTGCGTCCTTCGGGGGTGGAGATGAATAGGGCCGACCCCTTGCGGTCAGCTAGTGCGGGGCGGAGGATCGTATCGAAGACTCCTTCCTTGTGGAACGCGAACTCATCCAAGACCAGATGCTTGAGGCTGTATCCTCGGAGCGTGTCGGGGCGGTCGCTTCCTTTCAGAGCGATCTTGTTGCCCCCCGCGAGTACGACCTCTAGGTTGTTCACGTTGGAAGATTCGATGATGTCTCCCGCCAGTTCAAACAACTTATCCCACATGAGGTCTCGCGCCAGCCCCTGCGTCGGGCCGACGTACATAACCCCACCCGGCTTGCCGTTGAGGGCAGCTAGGATAAGCGTGACAGCGGCGAAGTGGGTTTTACCACAACGACGCCCCGCAGCAATGACCTTGAACCGGGCATCACTCTGTATCACTTCCTCCTGCCACGGCAGCAGGTTGATGTCTAGCGATGCCATGCGTTCTCCTTAGTTCTGACCTCCGACCAGTCGCCGGTAGTCCACCATCTCGCGATCCCACTGCTGTCGCTTGGCGGGGCGGTCTTCTTCCGCGCCTGCCCAGTGGTAGTCCATCCAGAAGTCGCCGGGGTCTATAGCGCCTCGGGCCAGCTCACCAACCTCATCGCCGGGGGTCTTAGCAACCCAGTCAGCTATGACGATGGCTCGCTGTCCGTCTTGGCTAATCTTGCTGAAGTCGGGGTCTTCTGATTCAAGTTCTTTTCGGTCGGCCTTGGATAGCTTGACGGGGCCGTATATCTTCTCGAATGTCTTTAGACGGGCGGCTGCTGTCTTGTTAGCGCCGGAACCGGAAGACACCTCGAACTGAAACTCCCCACGACCGGGGCCGCCTTCCCCTTGGAGGGCGCGTGGGTCATTCTTAGACTCCACGAAGCCCACTCGTCTAACCACGGCGTCCAGTCTGGCTACGTCTTCGCTGGTTAGTTCTTTCTTTTCCTTGACGTTGTTAAGTACCGAAGCGTACGCCGACTCAGACATCCTCAATCTCTCCGCTTGTTCCGTTAATGACGACGCTTGGAGGCTCGGAGGGAGCGCCAATGCCAGTGATGTTAATAGACACAGCGTTGTTAGCTTTACCATCGGCTGTGAATCCTGCGACTGGGAGGAGGCGGTCAGACAATATCTTCATCGCCACCGCCTGATTCTTGGCTTCGTCGTCCAGAGCCGTGTTAAACAGCTTCTCGATGAGGGCAGGGGACTTCGGGTGGAGGAGCAGACGCTCTCTGAACTGCTTGAGAGCCTGAGACTGCTCCCGCTTGGTCATCTCCTGCGTCTTACCCAGCTCCTTGTTGGAGGGGCGACCTACCTTCTTCCCTGTCATACGACCTCCTGCGCCTATGATGTAGGGGAGACCTCCTAGCCTTTGCCGTTTCGCTCACGTAGGCTGACAGTGCCAGTCTAAAGAGGCGACCTCCCCGTTGTTTGATGGCCTAAGCATTGCTTAAGCAGCTGCTGTTGGTGATGCTTCTATCCTTATGCTTAAGAAGCTGCTGTTGGTGTTGTCTTATTCACCACAACAACGTAATGCGAGTGTTATTCCTAAGAGCATTTTCTTTAGTCTCTATATATATACGCAATCCGGACGCGATAAGGGTTAGGTTTTGCGAAACGCACCACTTTAGTGCAGCCAAGGAGGGCAAATGGCGGGCAAAAGGCGAGTACCTAAGGCAACACTGTCGCTCTATTTCCGCTCAGGGCACCTCTGTCGGGCCTCAGGACTGTCCTCAGTGGTGTCGGAGGCTGTGGCCGCAGTGGTTGCTCACATTTCAGGGGTAGTTTTGGTCGGATAAGTTCCCAAAAGTGCTGCCTCGGTGGGTCGAAAGTTGCCTTTTGCAAGCGGAGGCGCTACCCCCCGCGCTGCCAACCGCAGACAGGCCCCCCGCCGGGTCGCGGGATGGGCCGCCGCAGGTCGCAGGCCGGGGTCGCGGGCAGGGCAGGGCCACAGCAGGGCCACAGCAGGGCCACAGCAGGGCCACAGCAGGCGTTGGAAATGGCAGGGGCGGGAGTCGGGGGCGGGAGCCGCCATCGCCACACCACCGCCATGCCATCGCCACACCACCGCCATGCCGCCGCCACACCACCGCCACA
>Ga0213866_10002251_pt1 | contig 13781 bp, 13 predicted proteins | sample PICome_11_FD_160079 | JGI IMG/M metagenome (GOLD analysis project Ga0213866, IMG submission 160079) | Coastal seawater microbial communities near Pivers Island, North Carolina, United States - PICO284 | ecosystem: Environmental > Aquatic > Marine > Coastal | place: USA: North Carolina...
CCGTAGAGCACGCCGTAGGTGGTGTGTAGCTCCGGGATCGAATCGAGCATGACCACGGCCACGCTGGAAAGGATGGCCACGATCAGCAGTATGTCGAAGGTTTTTCCGGCGGGTGTCTCGGTGCCGAAGATAATGGTTGAAAACGTTTGCTGCAGCGGAGACTGCGAGGTTTTCCCCCCGTCGCCGCTGGTGTTGCCCGCCGAGCCACTGCTGGACATGTTATCTTGGCCTGCCATTCAAAGCCTGATGGGAGCACAGTCTCTCGGGGGCGGTCAACTCAACAGGAGAGGTGACAGCATGCAGTTACCGCTTTACCAGGTCGATGCCTTTACAGATCACGCCCTGGGCGGTAACCCCGCGGCGGTGATGCCGCTGGACGCCTGGTTGTCCGACGAGTTGTTGCAGGCGATCGCCGGTGAAAACAACTTATCGGAAACTGCTTATATCGTCGCTAATGGCCCGGCCTACGACCTGCGCTGGTTCACCCCAACCGTGGAGGTCGATCTGTGCGGGCACGCCACCCTGGCAACTGCCCATGTATTGTTTGAGCACCTTGATTACCCAGACCCCCAGATCCGGTTTCTCACTCGCAGCGGTGAACTGAGAGTCACCCGTGACGGTAGTGGTTATCGCATGGATTTTCCGACGCCAGTATTGGTAGAGGCGGCTGTGTCCGCCGAGCTGGAGGCGGCCCTGGGAGCGCCCGTGCTTGACGCTGCGTTACCGGCAAACAACCCTTCCATGATGGTGTGCCGTTTAGAGAGCGAAGACACAGTAGCGGGGCTGGCGCCGGATTTCAGGGCGCTGTTGGCTGCCACGCCCTATAGCGTGATCGCCACCGCCCAGGGCAGCGATCGCGATATGGTTTCGCGCTTTTTTGGCCCGCAGGTCGGTGTCGACGAAGACCCGGTGACCGGGTCGGCGCATTGCTGCCTGACCGCCTACTGGGCGCCACGACTGCAGCGCGAGCGGCTGACTGCGCGACAGATTTCGGCGCGAGTCGGCGAATTGGTGTGTGAGCTGAGCGGCGAGCGGGTGTATCTGTCGGGCAACGCAGTAACCTACCTGACCGGTGTTGTACACCGGGTAGATTGAGCTCAGGGCGTGAGCATGCCCTGAAGGCTTGGGTATACGTTATCCAGCAGGCGCTGTTGGGCGGCCACCGTGGGATGGATGCCGTCGGCCTGCATCATGCCCGGTACCGCCGCGACGCCGTCCAACAGGAAAGGCCCCAATTCGCTGCCGGTTTCACGGGCGGCTACCGCAAATGAATCCCGGAAGGCGGTGGTGTAACGACTGCCGTAGTTGGGGGGAATCTCCATCGCCAGGAACAAGACCTGGGCACCTGCTGCTTGCGACAGCGTGGCCATTGTCTTCAGGTTGTCTCGAAACTTGTTGATCGGGTAGCCGCGCAACCCGTCGTTGCCTCCTAGCTCAATGATCACCAGTGTGGGGTGGTGATCTTTCAGTAGTGCCGGCAAACGACGCAAACCGCCGGCCGAGGTTTCCCCGCTGATACTGGCGTTTACAACGCGGCTCCCGGGGCGCTCGTCAGCCAGTCGTCGCTCCAGAAGGGCAACCCATCCCTGGTCGAGCGACATACCGTATGCGGCGCTGATACTATCGCCCACGACGAGAACGGCTGGCGCCGGGTTGGTGGCGCCCGCAGTCAGGGCCAGAGTTAACAATCCGAGCGTCAGTGGTCCCCGTAATACCCGGAAAAGGAACAGCTTCAACATGATCAGAGCGGAAAATCTCCTGAAAAAGGTGCCCATGGCGGGCGGCGAGCTGGAGATACTGAAAGGGATCAATCTTGAAATCAAGTCGGGCGAGGTGGTCGCCATTATCGGTGCCTCCGGTTCTGGTAAATCAACCCTCTTGGGACTGCTCGCCGGGCTTGATGAGGCGTCCGCTGGGCGGGTGATGATAGGTGATACCGAACTGGGTGCGTTGGATGAAGATGGCCGCGCGCTTTTTCGCGGACGCGAGATCGGTTTTGTGTTCCAGTCGTTCCAGTTGCTGCCAGCGCTCACCGCACTGGAGAACGTGATGCTGCCGCTGGAGATGCAGGGGCACGCAGACGCCCGGGCCCAGGCGGACCATTTCCTGGAGCGCGTAGGGCTGGCGGAACGTACCGATCACTATCCGCGACAGATGTCGGGGGGCGAGCAGCAGCGAGTGGCTATCGCCCGTGCCTTTGCATCCAAGCCACGCATTCTGTTTGCCGATGAGCCTACCGGTAATCTGGACACTGCTACCGGGCAGCGCATTATCGATCTGCTGTTTGAACTCAACCGGGAGGAGGGCACTACCCTGGTCCTGGTTACCCATGACCTGAAACTGGCGGAGCGTTGCGACAGACGCCTGGAACTGGAAGCCGGCGCCATGGTTGGCGACTGATCCCGTGTCGATGACTGCGACGAAAATGCTGGTGCGCGACTGGCGCGGCGGCGAACTGGGCATCCTGATTGTCGCCCTGGTGCTGGCTGTGGCTGTGGTTTCGGGCATCTCTGCCTTTACGACGCGCTTACAGAACGCGCTGGAGCAGGAGAGCCACCGTTTCCTTGCCGCGGACCGAGTAGTACGCAGCGGACGCGATATGCCGGTGAGCTGGCTCGATGAAGCGCGCAGCCGGGAGCTGGCGGTCGCGCGCACACTCACCTTTCCGTCGATGGTGTTCGCCGGGGAGGAGGCCATGTACCTAGCCTCGGTGAAGGCTGTCACTGACGGTTACCCCCTGCGTGGAGATTTGACCCGTAGCGACCAGCCTTTCGGTCCTGCTGAACCCAGTGAGGTCGGCCCTGCCGCCGGCACGGTGTGGCTGGACTCCAGGCTGTTTCCGCTGCTGGACGTGAGCATAGGCGACCAGGTGGGCATAGGCGACGCTGAGTTCACCGTGGTCGCGGCTGCCCGCACCGAGCCTGACCAGGCGGCCTCATTCCTGGGCTATGGCCCCCGTGTTCTGATGCACTACTCGGATATTCCCGCGACGGGTGTGGTGCAACCCGGGAGCCGGGTGGAGTATCGTCAGTTGTTTGCCGGCAGCGAGGGTGAGCTGACCAGCTTCCTTGACTGGCTGGAACCACAGCTGGCCGAACATCACCGGGTGTTGGATGTCAGCCAGGGTCAACCTGGCTTGGGTAATGCTCTGGAGCGCGCAGAAAGCTTTCTCCTGCTCGCCGGGAGTTTGGGTGTGGTGCTTGCCGGTGTCGCTATCGCACTGGCAGCGCGGCGTTTCAGTGAACGCCACACAGATTACGTGGCGATCATGAAGAGCCTGGGAGCCACGTCCGGATCCATCAACTTTCTGTACGGTCGCAGCCTGCTCATCCTGGGCCTGACAGCGACCTCATTGGGCTGCTTGGCCGGCTGGGGGTTGCAGGCAACATTTTTTGAATTGTTCGCCGACCAGATGCCCGTGCAGCCGGCGCCTTCAGGGCCGAGGCCTTATGTCATCGGTGCCGCTACCGCGCTCACCTGTCTGCTGTGTTTTGCCTGGCCGCCGCTGCGACGACTGAGCCTGGCTAGCCCATTGCGGGTTTTGCGCAGGGATATGCCCAGTGAAAATCGGCGCACCCTCACCGATTACATGGTCGGCCTTGCAGCTGTGAGCCTGCTGATGTGGTGGTACAGCGGCGATTGGAAGCTCACCGCCGCCGTGCTGGCCGGACTGGCGGTAACGGTTGCGCTAGGGCTGGTGCTCGCCCTGACACTACTCAAAGGTGGCCGCCTTGTGGGCATGAGCGCTGGAAGCATCTGGCGCCTGGCGTTGGCGGGCTTGCAGCGCCGGGGTACGGCCAATGCGATGCAGGTCGTCATTTTCGCGATGGCGATCATGTTGCTCTTGGTGCTGGTGCTGGTGCGCACATCGCTCATCGATGAGTGGCAGACCCAGCTGCCGCCCGACACCCCCAACCACTTCATGCTCAACATTTCGCCGGAAGAAGTGCAGGCCATAGACCAGATGCTGCGGTCGGAAAGTATATCTAGCGAACCGCTCTATCCAATGATTCGTGGTCGCATCATGTCAGTGAATGCACAGGAGCTTCCCCGCACCGATGATCGCGAGGAGGGTCGTCGCCAGCGAGAAGCGAATTTCACCTGGTCCAAAACCCTGCCCACCGGCAATGTCCTGTTGGAAGGAGAGTGGTGGGAACCTGAATCGCGAGACGCCGTGGTCTCGGTTGAGCGCGAATTCGCCGATCGCTTTCGCTTGTCGGTCGGCGACCGCATGGGCCTGTTGATTGGCTCTGCGCCCCTGGAGGTGACGGTTACCAGTATCAGGGAGTTGGACTGGCAGTCGTTCAGGCCCAATTTCTTCATGGTGTTCCCGCCGAATTTCCTGGCGGATTACCCGGCTACTTTCATGACCAGCTTTCACCTCGACCAGGACAGCAAGGTCTTTCTCAACCAGTTTATCCGCGAGTTTCCAACCGTCACGGTCATTGAAATGGACGTGGTGGTGGAGCAGGTGCGATCCATCGTCGACCAGGTCTCGGCGGCGATCGAACTGGTGCTGGCGGTGATCATCGCTGCAGGTTCCCTGGTGCTGGTGGCCGGCGTTCAGGCCAGTGTGGATGCGCGCATGCACGAAAGCTCAATCCTCCGCGCCCTGGGTGCGCGACAGGGCCTGATCCTGGGAGGGCTGTTTATCGAGTTTGCCGCCCTGGGTCTGTTCGCCGGCGTGTTGGCGACGCTGGCGGCGGAGTTGTCTGTCTACATCCTGCAGGAATGGGTCATGGAGTTGCAGTACAGCGCCAGTCCGGCGATCTGGCCCCTTGGCGTGGCGGCCGGCGTGGTTCTTATCGCTACCCTAGGGGTTTACAGCTGCCGCAAAGTGGTGTCGAGTCCACCGCTCAGGCTGCTGCGCGAACTCTAGCGTCGCCCGGGCGCACTGGAGCGTCGCCGGCGGCTGGCTTAGACTGCGGCCACCCTGTTAGTGGATGTGGCCCATGTTCCGAGTAGTACTTTTCCTGTTTTCATCCGTGCTCATTGCCGGCTGCACGGAGTCACCCGAGCCGGCCCCGGTGGAAGGAACTGACGAACACGGTTTCACTGCACCCTCCGCTGCAACCATTGCCGCCAACCGCGCTGTTGCTGCGGAAGTGGCCCGCCTCACCGGCGACGATTTTGAGCAGGCATCCCGCGGCCTGATAGCACAGTCCGACAGCCTCGTGGTCACGGCGTCCAGCGGTGCCATCGCCTGGGATCAGGACGCCTACCGATTTATTTCAGGCCAGGCCCCCGACTCGGTGAATCCCAGCCTCTGGCGCCAGGCGCGGCTGAATAATATTCACGGTCTGTTTGAGGTAGTGCCCGGCATCTACCAACTGCGCGGTTACGACCTGGCGAATTTGACGCTCATTGAGGGCGAGACCGGCTGGATTCTGGTGGACCCACTGACAACCGCAGCCACCAGTGGCGCGGCCATGGCTTTCGCGCGCCAGCACCTCGATGATCGCCCGATCCGGGCAGTGCTGTTCACCCACAGTCATATCGATCACTTCGGTGGCGTGGAAGGCGCACTTCGGGAGGCAGATTACGACGGCCTGCGGGTGGTGGCTCCCCATGGCTTCCTGGAGGAGTCCGTCAGCGAAAACCTGCTTGCGGGCACGGCCATGCAGCGCCGGGCGACGTTCATGTACGGACGCAATCTCCCCATCGGCCCCAGAGGGCACCTGGACACTGGTCTTGGCAAGGAGCCAGCGCGGGGCGGGCTGATCAGCATACTGGAGCCGACAGACATCATTGAAGAAACCGGCCAGACCCTGGTGCTGGACGGGGTGGAGTTCGTTTTCCAGGATGCCGGCGGTTCCGAGGCGCCGGCAGAGTTCACATTCTACCTGCCCCAGAAACGGGCCTTCTGCGGCGCCGAGGTGGTATCGCGCAACATGCACAACGTCTACACACTCAGGGGGGCCAAGGTACGCGATGCCCTGGCCTGGAGCGGATTCATCGACGAGGCCCTGAGGGAGTTTGCCAGTGAGGCAGACGTCTATTTTGGCAGCCACCACTGGCCGATCTGGGGTAATGGGGCGGTGCGTACCTTCCTCGAGGGACAGCGTGACACTTATAAATTCCTGCACGACCAGACGCTGCGTATGGCAAACAGGGGAGCAACTCCCGGAGAAATTGGTGAGTCACTGCGGTTGCCGGAATCGCTGGCCAGCAGTTTCGCCAATCGTGGCTACTACGGCACGGTTAACCACAACTCGAAAGCGGTTTATCAGCGCTATTTCGGCTGGTACGACGGCAACCCTGCCAACCTGAATCCCCACCCGCCGGTGGCGGCCGCAGAACGTTACGTGGCGTTCATGGGTGGCCCCGAGGCCGTACTGGCGAAGGCCCAGGTCGCCTTTGATGAGGGGGATTACCGCTGGGTTGCCGAGGTGGTTAATCACGTTGTTTTTGCTGACCCACAGAATTCAGAGGCCGCGGCGCTACTGGCCGCCAGCTATGATCAATTGGGTTATCAGGCAGAGTCAGGGCCCTGGCGCGATGCCTACCTGACCGGTGCTTACGAGCTGCGGCATGGGAAGCCCGAGGTTGGCGTTGACCTGGGCGACGCCGCTGGCTTGATCAGTCGCGTGCCGACGCCTTTGTTCTTCGACACCATGGCCACCAACCTCAACGCTGAAAAAGCTGAGGGGGAGGATTACCGGATTAACATTACCTTCAGCGATACTGGTGAAGTCATCGTCCTGAGCATCCAGAACGGGGTCCTGCAGCAGCGTACCGGTGAAGCGGCAGACGATGCTGACGCCGGCATTACGCTCACCCGCACCTTGTTCCTGGACCTGCTCGGCGGGCGGGCAGGGCTGCGGGACACGCTTTTCTCCGAGGAACTGCAGACCACTGGAAACCGTCTAGCCCTGCTTGGATTTTTCTCGTTGTTTGAGCCGATGGAACCGTTGTACGAGATCGTGCGTCCCTGAGCCGGATTACTGTTCGGAGATACCCCGAAGGAACGTGTGTACGCCGGTACTCACCTGACGCTCGAGGTCGATGTGGCGCTGGAACAGCTCCGGCGCATCTACGCGCAGGGTGGCTAGCCCGTGAATGCCCGCCCAGGCGGCATTGGCGAGATAGGTCACATCCTGACGCTGGAATAACCCCACTTCCATACCTGACTGCAGAATCTGTTGTACCAGCAGGAAGGTCTCGCGGCTGGCATCACGAAGTTCCGGGTAGCGCTCTACCGGCTGCGCTGCAGGGCCGAACATGAGCTTGAACAGCTGTGGGTTGTCCGCTGCGTATGCCACGTAGGCGTGTGCAAAGGCCACCAGTTGCTCGGGAGGGCTGGCGCCGGCAGACCGTCCTGCGCTCTCAAGCGCAGAGAGCAGGTCCTGGTAACCGCAGGTAGCCATCGCTGCCAGCAATTCGCCTTTGTCGGCGAAGTGCCGATAGGGCGCTGTTTGCGACACACCAACGGCTCGAGCCAGAGCGCGAAGGCTTAGATCTTCCGTGCCCTGCTCGCGCAGTTGCGCAATGGCGGTGTCCAGCAGTTCCGCGCGCAGGTTACCGTGATGGTAGGCGCGCGGGCTGTCGTCTTGACTCACGCGGATTACGGCAGCAGGTGCTGAACGGCGTCCCGCTCTTCGACCAGCTCCTGTTCAGTGGCATCCATTCTGGCCTGGCTGAACTCGCCAACCTCGACGCCCTGCACAATGCTCCAGTCACCGCCTGTGCAGCGACACGGGAAGGAGTAGATCAGGCCCTCGGTAATGCCGTAGGAGCCATCCGAATAGACGCCCATGGACACCCAGTCTTCGCCTTCGGTACCCAGTGCCCAGCTGCGCATGTGGTCGATAGCTGCATTGGCTGCAGACGCGGCAGAGGAAGCACCACGGGCCTTGATAATGGCGGCGCCTCGCTGCTGCACGGTCGGGATGAAATCGTCTTCATACCAGGACTGGTCGATCAGCTGGACGGCGGGCTCGCCGGCCACCTTGGTGTTGAACAGGTCGGGGTACTGGGTGGCAGAGTGATTGCCCCAGATCGTCATGTTGGTGACATCGTTCACGGTCTTGCCGGTCTTTTGGGCAATTTGTGTCATGGCCCGGTTGTGGTCCAGGCGAGTCATGGCAGTGAAATTGCGGGGGTCAATGTCAGGTGCATTGCGCTGGGTAATCAGGGCGTTGGTATTGGCGGGGTTGCCGACAACCAGAACCTTGATGTCCTGGCTGGCGTTGTCGTTAATTGCCTTGCCCTGAACAGAGAAAATGGCGGCGTTGGCTTCCAATAGATCTTTTCGCTCCATGCCCGGGCCACGTGGGCGAGCGCCGACCAGCAGCGCGTAGTCGGTATCTTTAAATGCCACGTTCGGATCATCGGTGCAGACAATGTCTGCCAGCAGCGGGAACGCACAGTCGTCCAGCTCCATACGCACGCCTTCCAGTGCCTCCATCGCTGGTGTGATGTCCAGCAGCTGCAGAATGACGGGTTGGTCGTCGCCCAGCATCGAGCCTGAGGCAATGCGGAACAGCAGGGCGTAGCCAATCTGGCCGGCGGCGCCGGTAACAGTGACACGAACGGGTTGCTTCATGGGGTGTCCTTCCTGGTTCAGTGGTAGGGGGAATTTCGGGGCGCACATTGTCGTGGCAATCCCCTAAAAAGACAAGGGAAAGGCCTTGGCCAGGGCCGCAACCTCGCTGGACTGGCTTGCTGGCGCGCAGGTAGAATGCGCGCCGTCGCAATCACATACGGCTCGCACTGTGCGCGAACTGTCTCGCAAAGAAAAAACAGAGTTCAACAAGCTGCAGAAGCGGCTTCGTAGGAACGCCGGAAACGCCATCTTTGATTACAGCATGATCGAGGAGGGCGACCGGGTGATGGTGTGCCTGTCTGGTGGCAAGGATTCCTACGCCATGCTGGACATTCTGATGAACCTGCAGCGCAGTGCACCGATAGACTTCGAATTGGTGGCGGTCAACCTGGACCAGAAGCAGCCGGGTTTCCCGGAACACGTGCTGCCTGAATACCTGTCGGCGCTGGATATTCCCTATTACATCCTGGAAAAAGACACCTACAGTATCGTTAAAGAGGTCATTCCCGAGGGTAAAACCACCTGCGGCTTGTGCTCCAGGTTACGTCGCGGCAGTCTTTATGGTTTTGCGCAGGACATAGGTGCTACCCGGATTGCGCTGGGTCATCACCGGGATGACATCGTCGAAACCCTGTTTCTCAACATGTTCTTTAATGGCAGTCTCAAGGCCATGCCGCCAAAGCTGCTTAGTGATGATGGGCGCAATGTGGTGATCAGGCCGCTAGCCTATTGTCGCGAATCCGATCTGGCCCGATTTGCCGACTACAAGGCGTTTCCCATTATTCCCTGCAACCTGTGTGGCTCGCAGGACAACCTTCAGCGCGTTCAGGTAAAGCGGATGCTCGCTGCTTGGGAAAAGGAATACCCTGGCCGCACCGAGACTATTTTCCGAGCCATAAAAAACGTGGCCCCGTCACAATTGGCCGATGCCGCACTGTTTGATTTTTCCGGGCTGCGCGCAGAGGTCGACACCGACCTGCATCTCCCCGGCATCCGCGTCGTTAATCTCTAGTTCATGGCTGAAACGGGTGCAGACCCTTACCTCAACGCACAGGACCTGGCCCTGGAGCGGGGTGGGCGGGAGTTGTTCAGCCAGCTCACGTTTGCGATTCGGCCAGGTCAGCTGGTCCAGCTTGAAGGCGCCAACGGCGCCGGCAAAACCAGCCTGATTCGAATTCTTGCCGGATTGTCGCGTTATGGCTTTGAGGGACAGGTCGAGCGGCACTGCCCGCTATTGTTTCTCGGCCACAGTTCGGCGGTGAAGGGTTTGCTCACGCCGCGCGAGAACCTGGCATGGCACCTTTCCGGCTCGTCCGTCGCCGACAGCGAGGCGATCGATGCGGCCTTGCAGCGAGTGGGACTGTACGGTTTCGAGGATGTGTTGTCGCATACCCTGTCGGCGGGTCAGCACCGGCGGGTCAACCTGGCCAGGCTATACCTGACAGATGCGCCACTGTGGTTGCTCGACGAGCCATTCACTGCCATTGATCGCCAGGGCGTCGAGGAACTGGAACTGCTGCTGGAAACGCATGTCGCCGCTGGCGGAGCCGCGCTGGTGACCTCGCACCAGCCGCTGTCTGGCCGTATGCCTGTGCTGCGGCTGAGCCTCGAACAGGGCCTGTTGTTATGACGCGGTCCTTGGCCGTTCATATTCTCAGGCGGCAGCTGGTTCTGGCGTTTCGCCGACCGATTGAAATTGCCAACCCCCTGTTGTTTTTCCTGATGGTCGTGGCGCTGTTCCCGCTGGGGCTTGGCCCTGCGCCGGCGCTGTTGTCTGACTTCGCCCCCGGCATCTTGTGGATTATTGCGCTGCTGGCCAACCTGCTTACTTCGGACAGTGTGTTCCGATCGGATTTTGATGACGGCAGCATCGAACAGCTGTTGCTCGCTCAGCAGCCGCTTTACGTGTCGGTACTGGCCTACGTTGGCGCGCACTGGTTGATTACAGGTGTCACCCTGGCGCTGGTCTCGCCACTGTTTGCGGTGATGTTGAACCTGCCGCCGTCGGCCATCCCGGCGTTGGTGGCCAGCCTCTTGATCGGCACGGCTGTGCTCAGTTTGTTGGGTGGTATCGGTGCGGCGCTTACCGTTGGGTTGCGCCGGGGCGGCATGCTGATCTCACTGTTAATTCTGCCGCTATACATGCCGGTGCTGATTTTTGGTAGTGCTGCGGTCTCGGCCGCGGCAGCGGGAACGTCGGCGGCACCTTTCCTCGCTTTACTGGGCGCTATGCTCAGCCTGGCGGTGGCGCTTGCTCCGCTGGCCATTGGGGCGGGGCTGCGAATCAGTGTTGATGCCTGAGTTAAATAACCTTGCGGGCGGCGTGATTGATTTGTTAGCCCTCACGCTCCCTGTATAATTGCCGCCGCTATGTGGACCTTCTTCCATAAACTCGGTTCCCCGCCCTGGTTGTACCAAATTTCCGGATCTATCCTGCGTTGGCTACTGCCAATGACAGTGATTGCGTTGATTGCCGGTGCCACCTGGGGGTTACTCTTCACGCCGGCCGATTTTCGCCAGGGCAACAGTTATCGAATCATCTATATCCACGTGCCGGCCGCCGTCGTGGCGTTGGCCGGATACTATGTGATGGCCATCGCGGGAGCGGTTAGCCTGATCTGGAAGATGAAAATGGCCGATGTCGCGCTCAAGGCCTGCGCACCCATTGGTGCAGCGCTGACCTTTATTGCCCTGGTAACCGGCTCAATCTGGGGCAAGCCAACCTGGGGGACCTGGTGGGTGTGGGATGCGCGCATCACCTCTATGCTCATCCTGCTTTTCTTATACCTTGGTATCGTTGCCCTGTATGAGGCCTACGATAACAAGGCTGCGGCGGGCAAAGCCTGTGCAGTGCTTAGCCTGGTGGGAACAGTCAATATCCCCATCATTTATAAGTCGGTAGACTGGTGGTACAGCCTGCACCAGCCTGCGTCGATCAAATTCACCGGCGAATCCACTATCGATGCCAGCATGCTGTATCCACTGCTGTTCATGATTATTTCGTTCTACGCGTTGTTTGCCTGCTGTTTGCTGATGAATATGCGCGCCGAGATCCTGGAACGGGAAGGGCGCACCACCTGGGTGCGTGCACTGGCCGAGGGAAAAGCCTGATGTACTTTGACAGTCTCGAGGCGGCAATACAGATGGACGGTCACGGCGTTTTCGTTTGGGCGGCCTACGCCATCACCGTCGCCGTGCTGGCCCTGATCCTGATCGCTCCGCGGCGCCGGGCCCGGCGCGCTCTGCGTCACGCTGCGGCCCAGGCCCGTCGCGCCCAGTCACCAACCCAAGCAGGAGCAAGCGCCTGATGCATCCCGTTAGAAAGCAGCGCCTGTACCTGGTGTTGTTTGTTGTGATCTTTTCCAGCGCGGCCATTGGGCTCACAGCGTACGCCCTGCGCGGGAACATCAACCTGTTCTTCCCGCCTGCCGAGGTGGCCGCCGGCAAGGCGCCTGTTGGTCAGCCTATCCGTGTTGGCGGCATGGTGGTGGAAGGCAGCATTGAACGAAGCGTCGACAGCCTCGAAGTGCGATTCGAAGTAACGGACTTCCAGGCCACGGTTGCGGTTATGTATACGGGCATCCTGCCGGACCTGTTCGACGAGGGGCAGGGAGCCGTGGCCGCTGGCGCCCTGGATGCTGACGGCGTGCTGCAGGCCACGGAAGTGCTGGCCAAGCACGACGAGAACTACATGCCCCCAGAGGTTGCCGAGGCCCTCGAAGCCTCTGGCCATTCCATCAAGGAGCAGGGCGGATGATCCCGGAATTTGGACACTTCGCCCTGATCGTGGCCCTCAGCCTTGCCGTAGTCCTGACGGTAGTGCCTTTGTGGGGAGCCTGGCAGCGTAATGTGGCCGCTATGGCGCTCGCGCCCAGTCTCGCTATCGGCATGCTGGTGTTTGTGGGTATCAGTTTTACCGTGCTGTGTGTTGCATTTCTGCAGGACGATTTCTCCGTCAAGGTCGTGGCGTCCAACAGCAACAGCTTGCTGCCTCCCATCTACAAGTTTTCCGCCGTATGGGGTAACCATGAGGGCTCATTGCTGCTGTGGGCCCTGATTCTTGGCTTCTGGACAGCCGCCGTGGCGATCTTCAGCAGGCAACTGCCGCTGGTCGTGCTGGCGCGGGTACTGTCGGTGATGGGCTTTATTGCTGTTGGCTTTCTGTCGTTTTCTCTATTCACTTCCAACCCGTTTGAGCGGCTGTTGCCCGGTACGCCTGCGGACGGTAATGACCTGAATCCGCTGCTGCAGGATCCCGGGCTGATTATCCATCCGCCCTTGCTGTACATGGGCTACGTCGGATTCTCCGTCGCCTTTGCCTTCGCCATTGCTGCGCTGCTGGGCGGTCGTCTTGACGCGGCCTGGGCGCGTTGGTCGCGGCCGTGGACGAATGTTGCCTGGGGTTTCCTGACGCTGGGCATCATGCTCGGCAGTTGGTGGGCCTACTACGAACTCGGCTGGGGTGGCTGGTGGTTCTGGGACCCGGTTGAGAACGCGTCCTTTATGCCATGGCTTGCAGGCGTGGCGTTAATCCACTCGCTCGCGGTCACAGAAAAGCGAGGGCTGTTCAAATCCTGGACGGTTCTGCTGGCTATTTTTACGTTTTCCCTCAGCCTGCTAGGCACATTTTTGGTGCGCTCTGGCGTGCTCACATCTGTACACGCCTTCGCGACTGACCCTGAGCGGGGCTTGTTTATCCTGATTTTCCTCGCGCTGGTGGTGGGTGGCTCACTCACGCTCTACGCTGTGCGGGCGCCGGCCGTTGGCAGCCGAATCAGTTTTGGCTGGGTATCGCGTGAATCGTTGCTGCTGGTCAATAACGTGGTGTTCACCGTGTCCACCTTGACGGTGCTGTTCGGTACCCTGTTCCCGCTGTTCATGGATGCGCTGGGCCAGGGTAAGTACTCGGTGGGCCCGCCTTATTTTAATGCGGTGTTTGTGCCGTTGATGGCGCTGCTAATTCCATTTATGGGCATCGGCCCTATCTCTCGCTGGAAAAAAGACAGCGGTACGCGGTGGCGCGGCGAACTGCTGGTGCCCGGCGTGGCGGTCTTGGCCTGCGGTATCACGCTGCCCTTGTTGCAGGACGCGCCCTACAATCCCTGGGTGGCCCTGGCCCTGGTGTTCGCCGGATGGTTGGTCGCGGGTTTATCGCGGGATGCACTGAATCGCTGTCGCAACAGCACCTCTCTATGGCAGGGGCTGCGCCGGCTGCCTCCCAGCTACTGGGGTATCG
>Ga0213866_10002252_pt1 | contig 13780 bp, 10 predicted proteins | sample PICome_11_FD_160079 | JGI IMG/M metagenome (GOLD analysis project Ga0213866, IMG submission 160079) | Coastal seawater microbial communities near Pivers Island, North Carolina, United States - PICO284 | ecosystem: Environmental > Aquatic > Marine > Coastal | place: USA: North Carolina...
TGACTGGCGGTCACTGTCACGGTCGCGGTCGTTGCGCCGGGTGTTCTGAATCCAGTCATCGTCACCCTTGCGCAGCAGCGCATCGGGTCCGATGGCCAGGTTGAGGGCCGCCATGGCCAGCTGCTCGGGACTGAGCTCAAGCTCAGTCGCCACCCGCTGCATCAATTCCTGAAGCAGAGCCTGTTCATCGGCCTCCGGGCGTTGCGCCTGGGCTGCCTCGCTTAAGCGCTTGCGCAGACGGTCCAGACGTCCCTGGTTGATGGCCGTGTTGCCGGGAACCTCCATCGCTTCGATCGGCTGACCGGTGGCCCGCTCGAGGTTGCGAATGAAGCGTCGTTCGCGTGGGGTCACGAACAGAACGGCTTCACCGGTTCGACCAGCCCGGCCCGTTCGGCCGATGCGGTGCACATAGGCCTCGCTGTCGAACGGCATGTCGTAGTTGATCACCAGACCGATGCGCTCCACATCGAGACCCCGGGCCGCCACATCCGTCGCCACCAGGATGTCGACCGATCCACTGCGCAGCCGCTCCACCGTGCGTTCCCGCTGGTTCTGGGGAACGTCGCCATTGAGCACAGCCACTTGATGACCTCCGGCCTCGAGGGTTTCGGCCACCGTCAGGGTGATCGCCTTGGTCCGGGCAAAAATGATCACACCCTCACCACCACAGGCATCGAGAACCCGTTGCAGGGCTTCGAGCTTGTGCGGCATCGGCACCGTGATCGAGCGCTGACGGATCCGCTTGCCCTCCTGATCCTTGGTGCGGATCGTCACCTCAGCCGGATCCTTGAGATAACGCTTGGAAAGGCGTCGAATCTCCGGAGGCATCGTGGCGGAGAACAGCACAACCTGACGCTGTTCAGGCAACTGATCGAGGATCCACTCCACATCGTCGATGAAACCCATGCGGAGCATTTCGTCCGCTTCATCGAGCACCAGGCTGCGCAGGCCGCTGGTGTCGAGCGTGCCTTGGCGCATGTGGTCCATCACCCGGCCGGGGGTGCCCACCACCACATCAACGCCACGCTTGAGGGCACTGATCTGGGAGCGGAAATCCGTTCCGCCGTACACCGCCAACACCTTCAGGTGAGGATGGCCGGCGGAATAGGCCTTAAAGGAATCGGCCACCTGCATCGCCAGTTCCCGTGTGGGAGCAAGCACCAGGGCCTGGGGTGTTTTCTGACCGCTCTCGAGACGCTCGAGCAAGGGCAACGCAAACGCTGCTGTTTTGCCCGTACCGGTCTGGGCCTGGCCCACCAGATCGCGGCCGAGCATCAGCTCTGGGAAGGCAGCCTTCTGAATGGGAGAAGGTTCGCTGTATCCCTTGTCGGCCAAGGTGCGCAGCAGGGCATCGCTGAAGCCAAAACCGGCAAAACCGGATTCCGGCTCAGCCGAGGTGATGGTGGTGGTGAACACCTCAGCATTGGGGGTGGATTCCGGCAGCGCCGATGCAGAAAGATCCACTGCGCAGGCGGAATCTTCGCGCTGCTGTTGCTGCTCAGTCATGGAAGGTGGCTTCGCCTGATTGATCTCTGAAATCAGGCTCACAACCTCCCTGCAACGAAAAGAGTTGCGCTCTGGTTGTGTTGCCTACGCTTCAAAGGTTGGCCTTCAAGCTATCACCCGGCCGTAATCATCCTGGAGACGTTCGATGTCGTCTTCCCGCAGATCCTCCCCATGCTGAACCTCGAGAATCAGCAGATCAGAGTCGTCTGCACGGGCACGATGCACAGCGCCGCAGGGGATGGAGAGCATCACGCCCGCGCTCGCGGCGTGCCAACACTCACCACAGAGCAGAGCTCCTGAACCCGACACCACCGTCCAACTTTCACTGCGGTGACGATGCCGCTGCAGGGACAACTGCTGCCCGGTGCGGACCAGCAGACGTTTGACCAAATAGTTCTCCCCCTGGATCAACGTTTCGTACCAGCCCCAGGGACGCTCAACACGCATCAGCCCACCCGCGTCAGATCACCGTCACCAGGTCAAGGCTGGCACGGGCACGGGTGATCGCTGTGTAGAGCAGACGGCGCTGATGCTCAGCCGATGGTCCATCCTCCAGGGGATCAGGCCAGAGCACGATCACCCGCTCCGCCTCACTGCCCTGAGCCCGATGGATGGTGAGGGCGACCGCGGGCTCCAACCGCCGCAAACGGGCTGGATGCAAACGGCGCACCTCGAGCTGGCCTTCAGGGTCCACCACCTGGAACAACAGACGTCGTTCGGCGCCAGCACCGATCACCACCCCGAGGTCACCATTGGCCAAGCCCAGTTCGGGTTGATTGCTGCCGCAGATCACCGGCAAACCGATAGGCCAACGTTCCACCTTGGCCGCTGCATTGGCACCCAGCAGCGTGCGATGCACATCATCCAAACTCCATGGCCCCCGACGGCGTGGGCAGAGCAACAGGTCTTGCTCAAGGAGAGCGAACAAGGGCCGGGACTCCGCCATCAGCTCTTGGTCGGCACAGCGGTCGAGATCAACAGCCAGCTCCTGCAGTTGCTGGAGGCGCTGCATCCAGCGCTCCCGCACCAACGCAGGAAAACGACGCAGGGGACTGGGGTGCACCTGGAGATTGGCCTGTTCAGGCAAAGCGGCTAGATCCGCTGCAAAGGCCTGCAGATCCCCCTTGCGCAGCTTTTGGGCCACTTTTGCCAAGGCACCGCGATTGCGATAAGTGCGCTCGAGATGCACGGCGCCGGCACCGAAACGGGCGCGCACGTCGGGCTGCTGCAGTCGATGCCAGACCGCTCCACTGCCCACCGGCGGAAGCTGGGCTGGATCCCCCACCAACAGCAACCGACAACCGCTGGGCAACGCCTCCAGTAAGGCCTGGGTCAAAGCCAGATCCAGCATCGACATTTCATCGATCACCAGAAGATCCAGCTCCAAAGGACGCTGGCGGTGCCTGCCAAAGCCTCGGCTGCCGGCCTCCAACCAGCGGTGAAGGGTGCTGCAGGGCAATGGGGCCCGCTGGGCCAGCACCGCCTCGCCCAGGCGCCGGGCCGCCTTGCCCGTGGGGGCCGCCAAACCGATTCGCAGGCCGGGGTGACGGGCTTCCGCCCGGGCCAGAACCTCCACCACCGTGCTGGTCTTGCCCGTGCCCGGGCCACCGCTGAGCAGCACAACCGACGCCTGATCCAGGGCGCGCACCGCGACGCACTGTTCGGCATTGAGACGATTCGACAGCTCGGGGGCGGCAGCATGGCCGGGTTTTGGAACGGGAGCGTGGGCTCGCTCCACCAGCGCGTCCACCACCTGCTCCATGGCCTGCAACCAGCGGCGCCAGCCGATCCGGTCTCCCTGACGCAGCAGGGGGGACGCGTCCCCCTCCAGCCAACCACTGGCTTGGGCAACGGCCAGCCGTTCCGGCGTCAGCGCCACCGTCAATTCCCCCTGCTCCAAGGCCAGCACCAGATCGCGACTGAGCGCCTCCAACTCCGGAGCATCGGTTTGGGGCGGAATCCGCCGCCGCAGCGCGGCATGCAAACCGGCAGTGAAGCTGGAGGGCCAAGCGCTGGTTGCCTGGGGCAGCAAGTCCGTCATGCCGCCACCTCCCCCAGGGCACGATCCAGGGCGGCGATGCGGTTGAGCGGCACGGGTTCGACGATGCGCCCAGGGCCGACATCGCCCTCGGAGGACGCCCCCACCGATCCGGGCATCCCCCTCAGGAAGCAGTAGACGTAGCCCCCCAGATGCTGATCCGGGTCGTAATCCGGCAACCGCCAACGCAGATGGCGATGCAGGGCCACGAGGTAGAGGTGGGCCTGCAGGGGGTAGTGATGGTGCAGCATCTGCTCCTCCATCGCCTCCTGGGAGTAGTGATGCGGACCGCACAATCCCGGCTCAGTCCCAGTGCGCCGCTCACCGATCCAGTTGCTCTTCCAATCAAGAACCCACCAGCGCTTGTTTTGGGGGTCCTGAAACACCAGATCGATCGAGCCGGTGAGAAACCCGCGGCTGTTGATCGATAACGACGCCAGAGCAGGGCTGTAGGAGCGGCCAAAACGGGCTTGAGCATCACAGCCGAAGGCGGCGACCAGATCAGCGGTGCGCACGTGCTGCACCGGCAGATCAAAACTGAGTTCAGGCAGGCGCTGGTCTGGCCCCAGCTGATCCAGCGACAACGTCCCCAGCGGTCCCCCCAGGGGCGTCTGCAGCACCTGCTCCAGACCCATCAGCACATCGTTCTGCAGGTCGAGATCGAGGCCCGCTCGCCGTAACTCAGCGGCGACCAGGTCGAGCCGCTGGCTGGGCTCCGTGGCCTCCGCAGCGGAAAAGGGGATTTGTTCGAGGATCCTGTGCAGACAGTCCCCCGCTCCGGCCCCACGGGGGAAGGCCGCCAGCGGCCCCGTCTCGGACCACACCGGTCTGGGACCCGCCAAGAGCGATTCCTCAGCCCCGGGATCGCGATCGCGACCCCGTTCATGCAGCTGAACGTCGTCGGATGAGGCAATCCAGGCCGAGTAACTGGCCCGTCCCCAACTGCGGTCGATGCGCTTGGGGATCGCACCGAGGGCCAGCGGCTCCGCCGCCAGCGGAGGCCGCCAACGCTTGCCGATGGGCAGACTCTCGGCCAGGACATCGATGCTGATCGGCACCTTTCGCTCCTCCAGGGCCTCGCTCAGCCGCTCATCGGTGAGGCTCTCGATTGCGTCTCCAGCGGCCTCAGCACCGAACAGCCAGGCCGGCAAGGGCGAATCCTCCTGGCCGTTGGCCCTGGCCCAGATCAGGATCAGCTGGGATTGGGCTCGGGTCACGGCGACATAAGCCAGCCGCTCGGCCTCGGCCGCAGCCTCCTGCTGCGCCTGTTGCACCGCCTGCCAGCCCTCCCCCCAGTGGACATCCACCCGCACCAGGCACTCCCCAGAGCGGGGGTCACGCCAGAGCGGACCGGACACGGCTGGGGGCGACTGCCAAAGGTATGGGCAGATCACCACCGGATATTCGAGCCCCTTACTGCGGTGAACAGTCACCACAGCAATGGCGCTATCCGCCTGATCACTGTGGGGCTGGCGGGCATCCGGCACCGGCTGGATGGGATGCAACCGCTCCCGCCGCAACCAATCCGCCGCAGTGGCCACATCCAGCCCCTGGCGGTGCATCGCCTCCTGCACCAGCCGCGCCGCCTGCTGCAGATCCCCCAGCATTCGGCCCCGCTCCGACAGACCCGCCATCTGTTCACCCTTCAGCAGATCGGCCAGCGCCCCGAGCAGGCCCAGGCGCGGCATCGCCTCAGCCAAACCCCGCAACTGCAGCGCCAGCTGATCCAGCAGGCCCGGCTCCAGGGCATCGGGAGCGACGTTCATCAGTCCCGAGCAGGCCAGCAGGCGCAGGCGACCGTCATCACCCGGCTCCGCCAGGGCATCCAGGAACCACTGCAGCAGCAACGCGGCTTCACTGTCGAGCACATCCCCCTGGGTCACCAGGCGGGTGGGGAGACCGCAGGCACCCAAGGCGCGGCGCAGGTCTTCCGCCTGTTGATGGCGACTCACCAGCACACAGAGATCTGCTGGGCTGAGGTCCTCCCGTTGTTGCAGTTGCTCCAGCACCATCGCGGCGAGCCGCTGGGGCAGCTCTTCCTCCAGAGAAGTGCGGCTGGAGGGCGCCTCGGTGGAGAGCAACAGCAGTTGCAACGCCGGGGCGTCCTGCGGTGGGGTGGCGGAGCTGCGGGGCTGCACCGCGGGCACTGGAAGTTCAGAGCGGGGGAGACCCGGAGCCATCAAGCCGTTCAACCCCTCCATCAGCGGTGCCGTTGTGCGGAAGTTGTCGAGCAGGTGATCGATCCGCTCCACCTGATCACGCGCTGCCATGTAAGTGGCCAGATCACCGCCCCGGAAGCGGTAGATCGCCTGCTTGGGATCCCCGACCATCAGCAGCAGATGGCGTTCACCACCACCAAAGGCGCGCTGCAACAGACGCCACTGCACAGGGTCTGTGTCCTGAAACTCATCCACCATCACAGCCCGGTAGCGCTGTTGCAGGGGCGCAAGCCAGGCGACGTCACCATCACCAGGGTCCATGGCGGCCAACAGACCGCCAAAGGTGATCACACCGCGACGGCGGCGACGGCGGTCCAGCTCCTGCAAGCCCCGTTCCAGCAGGTACTGCCAGGTGTTCTCGATCGGGGCATCCCAAAGCGCTGCAACAGCGGCCTGCAAAGCCGGCGTCACCAGGCTGGGGTCGGTTTCACCGCACTTGCGCGCGACCTTGCACCAACTGCCGGGATGGAAGTACTCCTTCAGCGGCTTCTCACGGGCTGCAATCTCCAGCAGCGATGGCACTGAGGCCTGCCCATTCAGCCACTGGTTGATCTGCGCGCAACGATCGCTCTTGGGCTTGGCGGAGTAGGGGGTGGTGGGCCCATAGCCCTGGGCTTTCCACTGCTCTGCCGCCTGACGGAACCCGGCATCCAGGGCGGCATGGTCCCGATGCCAGAGCGGGACGAAGTCGTTCCAAAGCTGGGACAGCCAGTGGTCCAGCTGTGGGGCGAGAGCCTGATCCAGATCGATGGCCGTTTCAATGGCCCTGAAGCGAGGCTGTTGTTCGCCATCAAGTTGTGCCAACCCCCTGCGCAGGGCCTGCGGCGAGAGGCCGCGTTGACGCAACCCCTTGAGCTGATCCGGCGGCAGGCTCAGCAGCTCCTGTTGCCAGAGGTCCTGCACCACCTCGGCCTGAAGCGCAGTGGCATCGGTGTCCAGCTGGGGCTCCATCGCCGCAGCATTACTGAGGGCAAGACGGCGAAGACTGCGGCGGCAAAAGCCATGGATGGTGGTGATGTCGGCCCGATCCAACTGCTCCAGGGCCACCAACAGGCGCCGTATCCACCGCTGACGCGCCTCCCCGGGCTGCGACCCCGCCAGCCAATGCGCCAGAACGGGGTCCGGGGCGCAGGCCTCCAGCCCCTGCTCCAGTTGCTCGAGGCCCTGCAATGCCTGTTGCAGCCGCTGGCCGATGCGGGAGCACAGCTCTTCGGCCGCCGCATCGGTGAAGGTCACCACCAACAAGGCCTCGAGAGCGTGGTCGGCCTCCGTGATCAGCCGCAGGCAGAGATGCGCCAGGGCAAAAGTTTTGCCGGTGCCAGCGCTGGCCTCGAGCAGGCGGACCCCAGGGCCGAGGGGGTAGGTGTTGGCATCGAAGCGCTGAGCCATCAGAGAAGTTTGATCGGCCCCAGCCTCAAAACCAGTGTTAACTTCCGTGAAGCAGCCGGCGAAAGCTGCGAACTGGACTGGGTGCAGTCACACCCCAGGACAGAAGACGACCTGAGCGAGGGCCTGAAGAACCCTCGCTTTTTTTTGGGCTTGTTAACGGATGCAACTCAACCCTTGAGAGAACAGGGGCTTGCGTGGATGCGGTGCCAGCAGGGCCACAGCTTGGTGGAAGCCACCGGCCAGCTTTGTCCCCCGAACGTCGTCAGAAACTGGCCCAGCTGCTGGTGCGCAAAGCCGCTGCTGTCGAAAGCATCAGCGAGGAACATCGGGCCTACTTCTTCCGCAGACAGGCAGGTGATCCCGTCGTGATCTCCAAAGAACGCATGCGCGAAATGCTCGAGGAGCTCTTCGATTAACGCAGCTGTGCCAGAAGGGGGCCGTAGAGCAGCTGACACGCCTCCTGAAATCCGGCCTGATCCATCAAGTGATCCGCGGCGATCTCCGTGCCGAAGCAGAGCTGCATCACCGCAGTGGCCCCTTCCTCCTGCCAGGTCTTGCGAAATTCCTGCTCCCCCGTTCCCGGTTTGCGCTGGTCTTTGGCCACCATCTGCCAGCCGCTCTTCGGAGGAACCGGCCAGCACTGCTCCCGCCCCTGGCGCGACAGACGATCAAGCTGGTGCAGCTGATCCTTGGCTTCAGCCGCTGGCAATGCTGCCCAGCGCAGGTGCACCTCGGCGCCGGCAACACGGGTGCTGCGGGCCACCACCGCTGAACCGCCTGCAGGAGTGAGCCCCTCAGCGCACAGCAACAGATGCTGCAACCAACCGCGCATCACCGCCGCGGCCGTGAGCATGCCGGGCTGCACCACCACCTGGGTGTCACCGGCGAAGAGCAGGGGCATCGGCAGACCGGCGAGCACAGGCAGCTCACGCCGGCAGGGCCCGAGCGATGCCAGCTGCCGTTGCAGGGCCTGCCAACGCTGCTGCAGTTCCTCCTGCTCAAGAGCAGCTCCAGCCCCCGCCGGCAACACACCCTGACCGGCCAGCAACGCCGGCCAATCCGGTGCCGATCCAAGAATGAATTGCTCCTCAAGGTCGTGGTTGAGCAGCAGATAGCGCTGCAGGCCCTCCAACTCGAGCCCCTCGAGATCCTCCACCGCCTCAATGCCCTCTCCTGGCCTCAAGCCGCGTGCATGCAACCAGGCTTTCTGGGGCTGCTGCATCCAGGCCAGCAACGCTTCAGGGTCCAGGGACCGGTCGTCATCATCACCATCCATCGCCTGATCCGCAGCGAGCGGTTCACGCCAGAGCGTTGACCAGGCCAGCCCAAGGGCATCCTGGGCCGATGCTGGAGCGCGATCCAGACAGCGCCGGGCTTCCAGTTGACGCCGATCACAACTGAGCGGCGCCTCGGACCTGAAGTTCTCGCGGGAGAGGGGGTTGGCCGCCGGCGTGATCAGCAACCCCTCCGTGGAAGCACCAGCCCGTTGCAACTGCTCCTGCAGCACGGCAAACCACTGTTCCACCGGAGCAGCAGGCGGCTGGGGCTCACCGGTGCGCTCCAGCCGTGCGCACCAGCTGATCAGCAGATGACGGCGTGCCGACATCAAGGCTTCCAGCAGCACATAGCGATCCTGGTCGCTGCTGCGGGGATCCCCCAAGCGCCGCTGCTGCTCGAGCAGATGAAAGCCAGGACGGCGGCTCGGGCGCGGGAAGTCGGCGCTGTCGAGGCCCATCAAGACGACCACCTTGTGAGGAATCGCCCGCATCGGCTCCAGGGCGCTGATGGTGAGGGCTCCACTGCGGTGACCGAAGCGGCCGCTGTCCACCGACAACGCCTCCTGCAGCACCTCCAAGGCCACGGCTGCATCGAGGTCCAGGGGGCAATCACTGGCCCGCAGCCGCCACTCCTCCAGCGCCGCCGCCCAGCTCTGCGACTCGTCGGCCCATCCCCCGCCATCAGCGAACAGTTCCTGCAACAGGGTCTGCAGCAACGACACCCAGCCATGGCACGGCCGGGGCTGTCGCAGGCGATCGAGCATGCGGGCCAGACGGTCCAGCAGCGTCCACCAACGCACCAGGCGATCGGGATCCAGCTCCTGCTGGAACGGTGCCGCCCCTGCCGGAGCCAGCCCCGGCTCCACCGGCAGCACCAGCCCCAGCAGCCAACGGTCGAGACACCAGCGCAGGCTGTGCACCTCATCACCGCCCCGCTCACGGGCATCCAACCCCCAGCGAAAACCGCTGCGTTGCAGCGTTTGGGTGATCAGCACCGCCTCCTCCGCCGTCAGGCCCTGCTGACCCTGCAGGGCAGGGTTGGCCAGGAGACGTTCCAGCCCCGTGGCGGTGAGGCGTGTGGCGGCCAGCTCCAACAGCGTGAACATTGCCATCGACAACCCCGGACTGCTCTGCTGACTGCGGTCGGTGAGGCGCCAGGGCAAATCGACACCAATGGCCGCCGTGTCGTTGAACACGGAGCTGAGCAGCGGTGCATAGCGCTCAATCTGCGGCGTCATCACCAGCACGTCGCGTGGGGCGAGATCGGGATCGGCCGCCAGCCATTGCAGGATGCGATCCCGCACCAGTTGAACCTCCCGCCAAGGTCCCGGTGCCGCCTGAAACAACAGCGACTGATCGCTTGAGGAACGGCGTAGTTCGGGGACGCTCTCGGCATCCACCAGCTGCTGCTGAAGCTGATCCAGCAGGGTGGGCTGACGCTCTTCCGCCGCGGCGATCTGCAGGGAGCCTGCAAACAGATCCCCCTCGCGTCGCTCCCCGAGCTGCGCTTCACCGGAGCCCTCCAGCAACTGCTGAAATTCAGCCCCCATCCGCCCGAGAACGGCCTCCAAACGCGGCGCCTCCGCCAACCAGCCCCCATCTGGCGGGACCAGCCAGTCGTCCCCGAGCGAGGCACGCCGATTGCCGCAGCGCTGCCACAAATCCGGACAGGGGGTGAGCAAGTAGATCTCCACCTCAAGCAGGCCGGACAAGGCCTGGATCAGATCCACCTGCACCGGTGCCAAAGCACTGATACCAAACAGCCGCAACCGCTCTGGCAGCAGGGCCGGATTAACCTCTCCACGCCGGAGACGATCGACGGCCTCACGCACCTGCAGGCCAAAGGGAGCCCGGGGCAGCCGTTGGGCCAGCAGGCGCCAGAGCACGGGCTGCCAGTCATCATCAGGCCGCGGCCGTTTCCATTGCTCCAGTTGATCGGGCCGATAGAGGGCGTAATCGTCCATGGCGTCGGCGATGGAGCGCGCCAGCTGCCAGCGATCCCGCGTCAACCCCGAGGCGGTTCCCTCCCGCTGGGCCAGCCAGACCTGAAGCGGCTGGGCGACCGGCTGCTCCAACAGCTCCGGCAGCAGCTCGAGCACAGCCCACACCAGCTGACCCGCCCGCCAGGGATCGTCCTCCTGGGCTGGGAGGTGCAGCACCTGGCGCACCAGCTGCCGCAGGCGACTGCCTGGGAACGGGAAACGCACCAGGGAGCTGATGCCATTGGCTGCGGCCAGCTGTTCCCCCAACCATCGACTGGTGGGCCAGGTGTTGACCATCACCTCCACCGTCTCAAGGGGGCCCGGCTGCTGCTCGATCAACTGACGGGAGAGCAAGCGAGCCAGGAATTCAGCCCTGTTGCTTCGATAAACCGTCAGCAAGGGCCTGCCTCTCCAGCCAGCACCGACAGCCGCCGATTGAGGTCCGTAGGACGGGGAAAACTGGTATCGGTTGCGGCCCCCTGCACCTGCACGACCGCATCTGTTTCGGGGCAGTAAGCCGACAGATAGCCCCCATAAACCGCCCCGGTGTCGATCAAAACGATGGAGCCAAGGCGTTCCACCTGGGGACGGGGCGTGTGCCCCACAACAACCAGGCCAAAACGACCGTCATAGGCCTCCCAGAAGGGATCGCGAATCGACAGATCCGGCTGGCCCTCGGCGTTGAACCCGGCATGGGTGGCGCACCAACCGTCACCGCGATAGATGAGCGGAAGCTGTTGCAGGCGCGGCAGCCACTGGTGTGCGCGGCTGTCGCCCAACTGGCCGTAGGTGGCGTGTTCACTCAAGCCGTCCTGGGATTCAAGAGCCTCAATGAGGTCTTGCTCATGGTTCCCGCGCAGCCACGTGGCACGACCGGTCTGGATCAGATCCCAGACCAGATTCAGCGTGGCGGGGATGGCCTCGCCACGGTTGATCACATCCCCGCAGAAGACCAGATGGTCGTTCGGCGGCAGGCTGGCGAGCAGATGGCATAGGGGCTGGTAACAGCCATGAACATCTCCAATCACCCAATGCCGGCGGCTGCGCAGGTTCAAAGCAACAACCTGGAGATGCATCAATTCTGATGCTCAGCCAGGCACCGCCAATACTCCGTAATGCAGATCAGAACAAACCGAGAAAACGCTTGCGTTCCGTCTGTTGGCTGGGGTCTGGCTTGGGCTTTTCTGGGATTTCGCGCCGATAGCGGGGCTTGGCATCACCCACGGTGACCAACGGGTCGTTGTTCTTGAACCAGATCCAGTCGCGAATCGGTGGCGTCTCCGTGAGATCGCGACGGGTCAGCCCCAACCCCAATTTGGCCGAAGCCCCCAGAAGGATGTCGACCATCGCATCACCATCGGCGCAGGTGGCCAAAGCCTTGTTGGTTTTCTCAGCACCGTCGAGGGCCTTGACCAGAAGAGCGATGCGCTGCTGAACGGGGAGAGAACTGGGATTCATCAGACGACACCGGCGAGGGCATCGGGAATCAGCTCAGAGGGTGCCTCGAAGGAACCAACCACCACGTATTCGAGGCGCAGTTTGAGGAAGGTGATGAAGGTGGGATCGGTGGACACCACAGCCGCAGCTGGTTGGGGGATGGTCGCCTTGAGCTCAGCCAACTCAGGAGAAGAGAGAAAAGCCGGTTGCTTCACCAACCAGAAATCGATGGTCTTGCCGGTTTCGGCGTAATTGCGTTGGCGCTCCCGCAGCACTTCCTCCAGCGGCTCCTCGACAGTGAGGAAGCGCTCGCTGGCTGCAACGAAGTGATAGGTGGTCATCCGGGCGCCTGTCCGAAAAGGGGATCAAGGCGGGGATTCTGAACCAAGACCTTCATATCCCGCACAGCCTGTTGCAGTCCGACGGCCACGGACCGGGCCACGATCGTGTGGCCGATGTTGAGTTCCTCCATTCCAGGAATGGCCGCAATGGGCTCGACGTTCTGATAGGTGAGGCCATGGCCGGCATTGACCCGCAAACCAAGCTGCCGCGCGATCGCTGTGCCTTCGTGCAACCGCGCCAGCTCCTGCGGCTGGGTGCTCCAGTCGGCATCGGCATAGCGGCCCGTGTGCAATTCCACCCAGCAGGCCCCTGTGTTTTTGCAGGCCTGAAGTTGGGTGGGCTCCGGATCCACAAACAGGCTCACTGGAATCTTGGCGGCCTGAAGGGTTTGCACCAGAGCAGCCAGTGAGGCGTCCTGTCCCGCCACATCCAGCCCCCCCTCCGTTGTCACCTCCTCCCGCCGTTCCGGCACGAGGGTGACCATGTCGGGCTTAATGCGCAGCGCAATCGCCGCCATCTCATCAGTGGCGGCCATTTCCAGGTTGAGCCTGGAGCGCACGGTTTGGCGCAGCAACTCCACATCACGATCCTGGATGTGACGCCGGTCTTCCCTCAGGTGCACGGTGATGCCATCGGCCCCACCAAGTTCGGCCAGAAGTGCCATCGACACCGGGTCCGGCTCGACGGTTCGCCGCGCTTCACGAATGTTGGCGATGTGGTCGATATTGACGCCGAGGCTGGCCATGACGGGGCAATCGTTGGCTGGATCCTATGCAGCTTTGCCAGAGGGCCTTAAGTTCTCAAACGTCGAATTCGATCACCCGTTGCAAGCGGCCCTGGCGACCCGAGAAAGCGCCCTGAGTGTCGGAATCGACAACTTCTGGGCCCCCCTGGCGATGTTCACCACCCAGGATCTGGCGCTGCAGCTTCAGTTTCGTGAGCGGCTGGTGCTGAATCCGGAGAACCTCCCCCATCAGGGGCCAGTTCTGCTGGCACCAACACACCGCGCCCGCTGGGATGCCCTGATGCTGCCCATGGCCGCCGGCCGTCGTGTCAGTGGCCGCGACTGCCGGTTCATGGTGACCACCACGGAAATGCGGGGGCTGCAGGGTTGGTTTCTGCAACGGCTGGGCTGCTTTCCGGTGGACCAGGGACGCCCATCGATGACCACGCTGCGGCTGGCCATCGACCTCTTGGCTGACGGACAGCAGGTGGTGATGTTCCCCGAAGGCAGGATCCATCGAAAAGACGAGAAGATTCAGTTGCGGCCCGGTCTTGTGCGTCTAGCCCAACTCGCCCAGAGCCGCGGCGTTTCCGTTCCTGTGGTTCCCGTCGGTTTGGGCTACAGCCAGGCCCCACCACGGCCCTTCAGCCGGGCGGCGCTCTGTTTCGGTTCGCCCCTCCAGGTGCCGCCCAAAGTTGAGCGTGAGGCGACGCGCCAGTTCAACAGCCAACTTGCCGCGGCGATGCATGCAGCTGAACAAGCGGCCCGTGCAGCCGTTGGCCGACCGCTGGAGAGCTTCTAAAGTCCGCCAAACTTTTCTTGCTGTTCTCATGGGTTGTCGCGCACTGCTGACGACTGCTGCACTG
>Ga0213866_10002254_pt1 | contig 13774 bp, 9 predicted proteins | sample PICome_11_FD_160079 | JGI IMG/M metagenome (GOLD analysis project Ga0213866, IMG submission 160079) | Coastal seawater microbial communities near Pivers Island, North Carolina, United States - PICO284 | ecosystem: Environmental > Aquatic > Marine > Coastal | place: USA: North Carolina...
CAGTTATATAGTTATCCCAGGTTGTTCTCGTTAGTGGATCTGGGAATTCTTGAAGCCAAGGATTATTAGCTTGTTGTCCATCTCCCATTCCAGTTTTAGGATATAAAACTAATTCAAAGTTTGAAGATTCAGCTTGTGATAAAGCCTTTAATGCGGCAGATGTATTTATTGGACTTAAATCAAAAGTATTTGCAGTATCTAATGTTTCAGAATTTGAGGAAATAAATACCCCATCATGCAGTGAGTCATTAAAAGAAGAACCCTTCAGTACATTTGATTCCCAAAATTTCTTTACAAAATCATAATATGTGCTTGTACTACCATTTAGTGTTAGAAGTACATCTTGAAACTGTTTTGTGTCAAATAATGGTCGAATTGTTGGCTGTATTAATCCGTAATATCCAGATTTTGTTTCAATATCACCCCAAGATTCTAAGTAATGAGGTGTGGCAGCTACATATTCTGAGACTGAAGCTGTTTCGTCACTTTTCATTGAAAAAACAACTGATAGACTAGTCTTTTTTAATCCCTCAATAAAATCTTCAGAATTTGGCAAAGTATATACAGGGTTTACTCCAGCCATAATCAATGCTCCAATATTACCTTTGTTCATATCAGCAAGAAGCTTTGTGACTGCTGCGTCATTACCCTGGCGTGTTAAAATTGTTGTTTTGGGATCAAATGCATTACTTCTTAAAAAAGTGTTTATTTGTAAAATTAATGACTGAGAATTAACATCTTGGACGCCAGTCAGAACAACAGCGCCTGATCCTGCATTTAATAATTCTTTAGCTGCAGCATCAACTGCAGATTCAATACTTGGTGGTAGTGTTACATTTACAAATTCTCCAGTAAGTTTAGCATAGAGCCTAGCTAGCGCACGCTTTTGCTGAGATGGCTTTATTGGAATACGCTTATCTGCATTTGCTCCAGAAAGTGTCATATTCGATTCAAATTGAATATGCCTTGACATTTTCCCATTTTGAGGCACTCTACCTTTAGCATATGCAGCATCAAAACCACCTCCTTGCCAATCTCCAAGGAAATCTGCTCCAAACGAGACTATTAATTTCGCTTTTGAAAAATCATAATTAGCTAGACCCCTGCGACCATAACGTGCTTGATAAGCATCCGCTGCTGAAGATTCAGAAATAGCATCATACACAACGTGATTGACGTTTCCATAACTCTTTTTGAATTCTGAAATAAGTTTAGAGGTACTTGGACTAGCAAAAGTTTGAGTTAGAAAAACTACTTGCTTATTTGAGCCTTTTATTTTTTCAAGTTTTTGGCTGATCTCATTATTGAAAGTATCCCAAGAAATTGATTCGCCTAATTTTGAAGCTCCTGAAATCCTTTGACTATCATATAAATCAAGAACAGAAGCTTGAACTCTAGCGTTGATACTACCGTTAGCCTTGGCTAGTGAATTAGACTCCACTTTGATAGGTCTTCCTTCTCTAGTTTTGACTAACAAGCTAGCGAAATCATAACCATTAGAAATTGCGGTAGCATAATAATTTGCTACACCTGGAATTATTTGCTCAGGTTGAACGACATAAGGTATAGATTTTACTACAGGTCCTTCGCAAGCTGCAAGGGATGCAGCCGCTGTACTAAAACCTACATATTTTAAGAAATCTCTGCGTGTGGTAGATGATGATTCTAGCGTAGATTTATCTCCCAAAAATTCATCAACAGGAATTTCTTGAACAAATTCTTTGTGCTTTAAAGAAGTTAAGGCCTCGCTTTGGCTAGGGCTTAGCTCTTCAATATTCTTCCAGTATTTCTTATTTATCGACATATATCTATGTTACTTGTAATAAATTAATAATGACATTTACCACATTCTAAACCTCCCATTTGCGCTGCGGTTAACTTATCAACCCCATATTTTTTTGAAAGCGCTTCATGAATTTTTTCGTAATACCCGTTGTCTTCTACTTTAACATTGGTTTCCCTATGACAGTTTATACACCAACCCATAGTCAAAGGCGAATGCTGATACATTATTTCCATCTCCTCAACAGGCCCATGACAAGTTTGACATTCAACTCCAGCAACTGAAACATGTTGAGAGTGATTGAAATATGCAAAGTCCGGTAAATTGTGAATTCGAACCCATTTTACTGGCTTTGTTTTACCAGTGTATTTTTGCTCTGCATCATCCCACCCAACAGCATCATATAATTTTTGGATCTCCCCGTCGTAAAACTCTTTACTATATTCTTCCGTTGCAGTTGATTCCGCAACCTCGTATATTGACTTGTGACAATTCATACAAACATTCAGCGAAGGAATGCCAGAATGCTTGCTTACACGAGCTGAGGAATGACAATATTTACAGTCAATTCCATTATCTCCAGCATGAATTTTGTGTGAATAATGAATAGGCTGTATTGGCTCATAACCCTGATCAACACCTACTTGCATAAAGTAGCCATAAACAAAATACGCACTGGATAGCAAAAAGAAAATCGCAGTCACTAACATTAAAAACTGATTTTTAACAAATGCTTTCCACAAAGATGGTCTTTTAATAGCCTCCTGAATCTCAACTTCATTTGCGACAGCAAATCGTCGTAGAGTTTTGTTAACCAAAAATAATCCTAGTGCAAGTAATCCGAAAAGTAGAGCCAAAGCACCCAGAATAACTGTCTGAGATAATGAATCTGCGTTTTCACCCGCTGTTGTTTGTGTCGCAGTGACTGCTGCTATTGCGGGTTTGGCTTTATCTTGAGCAGTGTAAGCTAAAATATTTGAGATATCTTGGTCAGATAATTGAGGGAAAGCTGTCATTGCAGCTCCATTGTATTCTGCGTAAATTTTATTTGCATAGGTGTCCCCAGATTTAATTACTGAAGCACTATTTCGAATCCAAGCATTTAACCAATTTCTGTCTAAACCTTCGTCTTCATATAGTCTTTTCTCTACATAGCGTAGCGCTGGGCCAGTCATTTTTTTATCTAACTGATGACAAGCAGCACAATTAGCGTTAAAAAGTGATTTCCCCTTTACTGGATCTGCCTCTTGTGCGTGAACAGAAAAGAGCGCAAATGAAGACAGCAGTACTATAAAAAATAATTGGTAGAATTTTAGACTTTTTTCCTTTTGCATATCTATTATTGGGACATTGATTAGTACAAATTTAAAGTATGTTAAAATATCTTAAAAATTCGGCGTAAAAATACGACATAATCACGATTATGTTAGTCATAAATATTGGTAAATTTATAATTTATAAAGATTCTAAATAAGCGATAATTATAAATTAAAATTAAATCGTTTATTTTAGCTAAAATATTTAACATTTATGATTAAAAATTTGTTTAGAATATCAGTTTTCGCTATAATTTTTTCAAACATTTTGAATTCTCAAGAAGGATTGATTAAAGTCAATTCTAGTAACAACGTAAAACTATTGCTTGAAATTAAAAAAGACGTCAATAAAAGTAATGGAGAATTAAAAATACAAGTATTTAGCGGCTCCAGAACAGATGCCGAAGAAATTTTAAAAAAATTTAATTTAGACTTCCCTGAAAGTAAAGCAGTAATGACATACGAAACTCCAAATTACAAGATTTGGACAAAAGCTTTGAAGAATAAACTTGAGGCAGATCGTGAGCTGATTAAAATCCGAAAAAAATACAATCAAGCTTTTTATTTTAGAGAAAAATCAAAAAAGGATATTAATTAATTATAACTTCTTTTTTATTGCTACTTCTTGGAATGCTTCAAGAACATCACCAATCTGGATATCATTATAGCCCTTAACTTGCATACCACAATCGTAACCTTTAGAAACTTCTTTTGCATCATCTTTGAAGCGCTTCAAAGATGACAACTCACCTGTGTAAATAACTACACTATCTCTAATTACACGAATTTTTGAAGCTCTATAAATTTTGCCATTTGTAACCATACAACCTGCAATTGTTCCGATTTTTGAGATTTTAAAAGTTTCTCTTATCTCAGCAGAGCCAGTAATTTCTTCTTTAAAATCAGGGGATAACATACCTTCCATTGCATCTTTTAGGTCATTTATGGCATCATAAATTATTGAATACATACGAATATCAATTTCCTCTTTTTCTGCAATTTGTCGAGCATTGCCCATTGGTCTTACATTAAATCCTATTATAATAGCTTCAGATGCAGATGCTAGCAATACATCACTTTCGGTTATTGCTCCAACAGCTTTGTGGATAATATTTACTTGTATCTCATCTGTAGAAAGTTTTTGAAATGAATCTGTTAAAGCCTCAACGGATCCATCAACATCTCCTTTGAGTATAATATTTAATTCTTTGAAATCACCCAATGCAATACGGCGCCCAATTTCATCTAATGTAATATGTTTTTGGGTTCTAACAGACTGTTCTCGCTGTAATTGAGTTCGTTTAGCAGCAATTTGTTTAGCTTCGCGTTCATCATTAAATACATTGAATTTATCTCCAGCTTGTGGAGCACCATCAAGACCTAAGATTGAAATTGGAGTTGATGGCCCAGCTTCACTAACATCTTGACCTCTTTCGTCATGCATAGCTTTTACTTTTCCACTATTCTTACCTGCAAGAACATAATCACCTATTTTTAAAGTACCAGCTTGAACAAGAACTGTTGAAACATATCCACGTCCTTTGTCTAAAAATGCTTCAACTATTGTGCCTAAGGCAGGTTTTGATGGATTAGCTTTAAGCTCTAACAATTCCGCTTCTAGTAGCACTTTTTCTAAAAGCTCTTGAACACCATCACCATTTTTTGCAGAAATATCGTGAGATTGGATCTTTCCTCCCCAGTCTTCAACCATTAAATTCATATTAGCCAGTCCTTCTTTAATTTTATCTGGATTGGCTGTAGGTAAATCAACTTTGTTTATTGCAAATACAATTGGAACACCAGCGGCTTGAGCGTGTGAAATAGCTTCTTTGGTTTGAGGCTTAATGTCATCATCAGCTGCAATCACTATAATTGCAATGTCAGTTACTTGAGCTCCTCTAGCACGCATTGCAGTAAAAGCTTCGTGGCCTGGAGTATCTAAAAATGCAATCTTCTGACCAGTAGATAGGGTAACTCCATAAGCTCCAATATGCTGTGTAATGCCTCCAGACTCTCCTGCAATTACGTTTTCTTCTCGTATGTAATCTAATAAAGATGTTTTACCGTGATCAACATGGCCCATGACTGTGACAATTGGAGCACGATCTTGAAGGTCCTCGCTTTTATCACTAACTTCTTCGATTGCCTCTTCTATATCGGCAGTCACAAAGTCAACAGTGTAACCAAATTCTTCCGCAACAATTGTAAGTGTCTCTGCGTCTAATCTCTGATTCATGGTAACCATCATTCCTAATGACATACAAGCTGAAATAATTTCTGTTACTGAAACATCCATCATACTAGCTACTTCATTTGCAGTAACAAATTCAGTTACTTTCAAGGTCTTACTTTCTATCTCTTGTTGTTCAAGCTCTTTCTCAGTTTGTTGACGATGTTGATCTCTCTTATCTCTTCTGTATTTTGCCCCTTTACCCTTTGACGATTTTCCTTGTAGTTTCTCAAGAGTCTCGCGAACCTGCTTTTGAACTTCTTCTGCAGTTGGTTCTATCTTAGCAGTTTGATTCTTAGGCTTATTTTTGAACTTATTCTGTTTCCCTTTTTGAGTGTTAGTGTTATCACCCCCAGCTTTGCTTATTCGTCTTCGCTTTTTCTTTGATGACACATTATTAGACTCCCCAGATGAGTTAGATGATTCTGGTTTCTTTGCTTTATTGAATTGTGATAAATCAATAGTTTTACCAGTAGCTTTTGGTCCAGAAAGTTTAGCATAATTAGTTTCTAACTTACCAGATTCAGGGTTTTCTGACGGTTTACTATCGCTTGTAATCGTTTTCTGTTTATCGCTTGGGGTGTCAGATGGCACTTTATCTAACTTTACAGGTTTTTCCTTTTTAGGTTTACTTTTGATATCTTCAGATTTTGCTGGATCTAAATCAATTTTACCAACAGTTTTGGGTCTTTCTACAGGTGATTTAGCTTTGACAACTTGATTAGCGAGAGCATCTTTTTTAAGCTTTTCTTCTAGTTCAATTTCACGCTTGATTCTTAGTGCTTCCTTCTCCTTTTGCTTAGCCGCACCTATTTCATTAGATGCCACTTTCTTACTAGCATCGGTTTGAAATTCACCTGACAACAATTCATAAATTTGAGACGAAATTTTTGTAGTAGGTCTTTTCTCAATCTCAATACCTTTAGATTCTAAAAAATCAATAGCACGATCAATTGAAATATTCAATTCTCTTAATACTTTATTTAATCTAACGTTATCCGCCATAAATTGTTTTGTTTGTTTAAAACATCTATTGTAATAATGAAATCTTTTTTGTCAGGACTCCAATATAACTCTTTTTTTAATCTTCGAACTCTTCTTTTAAAATTCGAATTACATCTTCAATTGTTTCCTCTTCTAAATCAGTACGCTTAACTAAGTCTTCCAAGTCTTGCTCCAAAATACTTTTAGCAGTATCCAATCCAACCTTAGAGAATTCTTCGATAATCCATCCTTCAATTTCATCTGAGAACTCTGATAACTCAACATCTTCTTCAACACCTTCTCTGAAAACATCAATTTCATAACCAGTTAAACGACCTGCGAGTCTAATATTATGTCCACCTCGGCCAATAGCTTTGCTTACCTCTTCAGGCTTTAAAATAACTTCAACACGCTTAGTTTCTTCATCAATTTTAACAGAAGTGACTCGAGCTGGACTCAGTGCTCTAGTAATGTAGAGTTGTAAATTATTTGTGTAATTAATTACATCAATATTTTCGTTACCCAATTCTCTTACTATTCCATGAATCCTTGATCCTTTCATCCCAACACAAGCACCAACAGGATCAATTCTATCATCATATGAATCTACTGCAACTTTAGCTTTTTCACCCGGTATCCTAACTACATTTTTAATTGTAATCAATCCATCAAAAACCTCAGGAATTTCCTGCTCAAAAAGTTTCTCCAAAAATGCTGGGGCAGTTCTTGATAAAATAATATTTGGCTTGCTGCCCTTTAGCTCAACTGACTCAATGATACCTCTAACATTTTCACCTTTTCTAAAAAAATCAGAAGGAATTTGCTTGTCTTTTGGTAAAATTAATTCATTTCCTTCATCATCTAATAGTATTACAGCTCTATGACGGATGTGGTGAACCTCAGCTGTATATATCTCACCTTCTAAATCTTTAAATTGTTTGTAGATGTTAGTGTTGTCATGCTCTTGAATCTTTGCTATCAAATTTTGTCTAAGAGCTAAAATTGATCTTCTTCCTAAATCAAATAATTTAACCTCTTCAGAAACATCTTCACCAACCTCAAAGTCTGGCTCAATTTTCTGTGCATCAGATAAAGAAATCTCTTGATTTTCATTTTCTACATCTTCGTCAGCTACTACTATTCTATTTCGCCATATCTCCAAATCCCCTTTGTCGGGGTTAATGATTATATCGAAATTATCATCGTCTCCAAATTTTTTCTTCAACGCATTTCTAAAAACATCTTCTAATATTGACATGAGCGTTACACGATCTATAAGCTTATCGTCCTTAAATTCTGAAAATGAATCGATTAGTGCTAAATTTTCCATAATTCTATTATTTCTTAAAAAACTAGTTTTATTTGTGCCTTTTCAATTTCTTCAAAAGAGATTGATATATTTTTTTTTACTGTAATTTTCCCCTTCCCAACAGGCTTTGCCTCTCTTGCTTTCCATTCTAAAGAAATAAAATCATTATTAGCAGCAGTTAATACCGCTTCATATTTTTCATTACCTAATGTGACAATTTTCAAAATACGGCCAATATGTTTTTTATATTGACGCTTGTGTACCAGTGGTGTTGTAGCGCCTGCAGAAGAAACTTCTAAAGAAAAGTCTTCTGTTTCTCTGTCAAGGTTGTGCTCTATTGCTCGACTAACAAACATACAGTCTTCAACTAAAACACCATCATCACCGTCAATCACAATTCTGATCTTGTTACCCTCAAGAATTTCAAAATCAATAAGGAATAAATCCTTTCGTTTTTGAAGACTATCATCTAATAATTCCTTGACTTTATCTCTAAACATTTGGTATAAAAAGAGGGGACTTATCGTCCCCTCACTAATTATAATTTCTTTCTTAGGGGCAAATATAAGTGATTAAAGACAATTATTGCAAATTTTTTTACTAATATTTAGTCGAAATATAATTCAATAAAAAAGCTCTAACAAAAGTTAGAGCTTTTTTGTTGGCCCACTAGGGCTCGAACCTAGACTCTTCTGGACCAAAACCAGACGTGTTGCCAGTTACACCATGGGCCATTCTCTTTATGAGGATGCAAATTTAGAACAAAACTTTGTTTGCACAAATATTTTACTAAAATTAATAATTCTTTAATTTGGTTTATAAAATAAACTAGTTTATATTTGTTTAATTAAATTATATGTTATGACCAATTTAGATCAACTGAACCTAATTAATGAAACAATTAATAAAGCTAGAGAAGAACTCAAACCAGCATCAATCAATTTTATATTTTGGGGAGCGTTAATAGCTGGGATGAGTTTAATTCATTTTTTATTTCCTGACTTTATACAATCAAGCAAATATTCTACTTTAGCCTATTGGACAATAATCCCAATTTTTGGAATGATCGCAACAGTCATTTATAACATTAAAGTTAGAATTAAAAAAGGATATGAAACACATTTAAGTAGAGCATTAAAAATAATTTGGGGAGTTTTCAATATTGGATGGATCATAATCATAGTATTGTCTTACTTTACGCGAGAACAACCAACCGGGAGCATTTTATTTTTATTATCTATTATACTAATTATCTCTGGTTTATTAATTAGATTTAAACCCCTAACGACTGGTGGGGCATTAGTTTTAATCTGCAGTATATTAGTAATATTAGACTTAGAAATTCATCCATTACTATTAAATGCAATAGCAGCACTTTCTGGATTGTTTATGCCAGGATTATTTCTGTACTTAAATAATACAGATGCTTAAACCGTTAGACAAAACGCTTACAAATAACATTAGACTGATGGTGGTTTCTATACTTGTCAAAGTTAACTCGTGTGACTTTAATTATCTCAAAAAAATCACTAACAGTACACAAGGTAATTTAAGCATTCAACTAAAGAAATTAGCACAAATAGAATATATCGTTATTTCAAAAAGTTTTGAAAAAAACTATCCAAAAACAAGCTGTTCTATAACAAAAAAGGGGGTTAAAGCATTTCAAGAACACTTTAAAGCACTACAATCATATAAAGATTTGGAAATATGATATCCTTAAAATTTATAATTCTATTATTTTCTACAATTTTAAGTCTAAGTCTGAAATTGTTAACGTTGTAATGAATTATTCTTAAATTCGCCAGACGTAAGTTTTATTTAAACTCAGAAACGACTAAGTTTACTCAGCATGGAGAATTTTAATTTTAAAAAATGGAATTTAATTTTAGGCTGGACAGTATTTACAATAGCATTGACTGTCTATGGCTTGACTGTTGAACCAACTGTAGGTTTTTGGGACACTGGAGAATATATTTTAACTTCTTCAAAACTTGAGGTTGGACATCCCCCAGGAGCACCACTTTTCCAAATGCTTGGAGCTTTTTTTTCAATTTTTGCAACTGACCCTACACAAATTGGTTTTGTTTTAAACATGATGAGTGCAGTCGCGAGTGCATTTACAATTTTATTCATGTTTTGGTCAATTGTAATTCTATTACAAAAGCTTATAAATCATGATAAAGGTTCAAAGAGCGCAGTTTTAGGATCAGCTTTTGTTGGAAGCTTGGCATTTGCTTTCACGGATTCTTTCTGGTTCAATGCTGTTGAAACAGAAGTATATGCAATGGCAACAATGATAATGGCTTTGATGTTTTACTTGGGCCTGCGTTGGCAAAATGAAATGCACTTACCTAAAGGAAATAGGTGGTTGATTTTGATCTCTTTTATCGTTGGACTTTCATTTGGAGTGCATTTTATGGGACTACTTACTATACCAGCTTTAGGTCTTTTGTATTACTTTAAAAATTTTAAAAACATTACAGCTAAAAATTTCATTATTGCAAATATTACTGTTGTAGCAATTTTATTGTTTGTTTTTAAACTTCTGGCACCTAATATACTTAGTTATTTTAGTGCTCTAGAAATTTTCTTTGTTAATAGTATAGGTTTACCTTTTAATTATGGATCAATAATTGCATTTATTATTTTATCAACAGTAATATATCTAGGGCTTAGGTACACAAAAACTAAAGGATACGTTACATTAAATACAGGACTTTTATGTGTAACTTTTATCATCATAGGTTTTACAACATGGCTAATGCTTCCAATTCGAGCCAATGCAAATGTTCCTGTAAATGAAAATAACCCCTCCAGCGCACGAGAATTATTAGCCTATTATAATCTGGAACAATACCCTAAAACCCACTTGTTCTATGGCCCACAATTCACAGATCAATATGCAGGTCTAGATGAGAAAAATCCATTTGTAGATGATAAACCAAAGTATGAAAAAGACCTTAATACTGGCAAATATATTATTGTAAATGATTATGAAAATGCCATTCAAAATTACAACAGCGATCATGGCTCATTGTTGCCGCGGATGTGGAGTGGAGAACATGCTGTAAATTACATGCGCTACTGTGGTTTATTAGATTTTTCGATCAAGTCAGAGTATAAGATGCAAAATGAATTTCGAAGTTTAACAGAAAACTTTAGAAATGCTGTTAAACAGGGAGAAATTGATTTTGAGGGATATCATGAGTTTCTTAAAAACTATGGCCGCTATCTGGATATTGAAAAACCATCACTTTTAGACAATATATATTATCTTTTTGATTATCAACTTGGTTATATGTATTGGAGATACTTCATGTGGAATTTTTCTGGTCGTCAAGATGATATTCAAGGCAAAATGGACCTTCATGGAAATTGGATTACAGGGATTAATATATTAGACTCTCATTTATTGGGTGTCAATCAAAACGACTTGCCTTCTGACGTATTAAATAATAAAGCAAGAAACACCTACTTTTTACTTCCTTTAATTTTTGGTTTAATAGGATTTTTATTCGTTTTCAAAAAAGACAAAAAGATATTTTGGTCGATGCTTGTTTTTTTCCTTTTCACTGGTATTGCAATTCAGGTGTACACAAATGTTAGGCCATTTGAACCTAGAGAGAGAGATTATTCGCTTGTAGGGTCTTTTTATGTCTTTTCTTTATGGATTGGAATTGGTGTTTACGCAACATATAATTGGCTTAGTAAATACATAAAAACAAAATTATTAGCTCCATCGATTACACTCTTATGCTTAATTTTATTGCCAGGAATTTTAATTAGCCAAAACTGGAACGATCATGACCGCTCAACTAAGAGAACTGCTCATGCTATGGCCATAAATTATCTTGAATCTTGTGCCCCAAATGCTATAATTTTTACAATTGGTGATAATGACACATTCCCGCTTTGGTATGCTCAAGAAATTGAAGGAATAAGAAGAGATGTTCGTGTTGTGTGCACAAGCTTGTTTCAAGTTGACTGGTATATAGATCAAATGAAAAGAAAAGCTTACAATAGTGAACCAATTCCGTCAAAATTAAAGCATGAGCAATACAAATGGGGTACTAGAGATTATATTATTAAAGAAGTTGTTACTAATGACACATTAGATATAAACCAGTTTATAGATTTTGTTACAAGTGATGATCCTCGAACAAAATATGGTTATGTTTTAGAACAACAAGGCTATGACACGTCTGGTCAAAGGTCTCAAGACCTAGAAGCTAATTATGCTCCAACTGAACATATTCGTATTCCAGTAAATAAAAAGACTGTTCTTAAAAATAAAATTGTAAAAGAGAAAGACGCAGATAAAATTGTAGATTTTATTGACATTAAAATTGATAATCAAGCTATTTATAAAAATAGATTGATGATGTTAGATATAATAGCGCAGAACAATTGGGAGCGCCCGATCTATTTTAGTGGAGGAGCATTCGGAAATGATGATTACATATGGATGAAAGACTACTTACAACTCGATGGATTCGCATACAAACTTGTTCCTATCAAAACTCCAATGAATGAAAATAACCCATTTAGTATGGGGCGTATTGATTCTGATTTGATGTACAAAAAAGTTATCAATTGGAGATGGGGCAATAGTGGAGACCAAAATATGTATCATGATGTTGAAACTCGAAAAAACAGCATATCGTACAGAAGTAATATGGCAAGATTAATTGAAGTTTTAATCGATGAAGGTAAGTTTGATAAGGCTGAAAAAATTGCAGATTTAGCACTAGAAAAAATGCCAATTAACATATTTGGATATTATACGTTTTTAGAACCTTTTGTTGGAGCTTATTATGAAATCGGTCAAAAAGAAAAAGGGCGATCAATGTTTAAAAAAATATCTTTGAAATATCAAGAAAATCTTACTTACTACAGCAAAATTTCAGAACTAAATAAATCTAAATACGCACAAACAATTTATTCAGATATTGAAAGATATAAAAGCCTTGTTGATACAATTAGCTATTATGAAAGTGAAGAATTCATAAAAATTGAAATGGAAAAATTCAATGGTTTTTTAAGATTATTTACTGGTGAGGAGCTTAACAACTAAAATAATTTTAAATTAAATATAGTCTTGCAATAACCCAATTATTGTATTTGCATCTAATTCACCACTTTGGCGCCACTTCATATCACCAGATTTATATATAATTAATGTTGGAAGAGTTTTTATTCTCAGCGCTTCAGACAAAGCCTGATTTTTATCTACATCAATTTTAATGACTTTGGCTTTATCCCCTAATGCTGCGGCTACATCTCTAAGAACAATGTGCATTGCATTGGAAGGATCATCCCACTCTGTAAAAAAATCAAAAAGAACGGGAACATCAACATCAATTAAATCACCAAATTTTGACATAATAATTAAAATTTATCACAAAATGTCGAATTTAAGACAATGGTCTTGTTTTACAATATTAAAAAAAGAAATTTAAATCTTAATGTTTTTGTAATTAATTCGGTTGTGTTCTCTCTAAGTTGACTGTTTTTTACTCTTTTTTAGAGTTATTACTGTGATTTCTGGCCAAATACCCACTCTACCTGGAAATGCCAAGTATCCAAATCCACGATTAACATTTAAATATTGTCCTGCTCTTTCATAAAGCCCAGCCCAAAATTTATATCTCCATTTAACAGGACTCCATTTAATTATTCCAGGTATCTCAATTCCAAATTGCATGCCGTGAGTATGACCACTTAGTGTGAGATGATAATGCAGCTTATCTTTTAAAACTTCATACTGCCAATGAGAAGGATCATGACTTAATAAAATTTTAAAATCATTAGGATTTACCCCTATTATAGCTTTGCTTAAATCTCCTTTTTGTTTAAATCCTTTGCCCCAGTTTTCAACCCCAATAACGGCTAATCTAGAATTACCTCTTCTAATAAACTTTGACTCATCTAATAAAAGCTGGAATCCCATATCTTTTTGAACTTTCAACATCTCATCAAAATTTTTCGCTTTTGCTTCATCGGTTTCCCAGCGAACATAATCTCCATAATCATGATTACCTAAAATTGAAAATATACCATCTTTAGCTTCTAATTTAGAAAAGGTAGATTTCCATGGGTTAATTTCAGAAGTCCTACTATTTACCAAATCCCCAGTAAACATGATAACA
>Ga0213866_10002257_pt1 | contig 13766 bp, 14 predicted proteins | sample PICome_11_FD_160079 | JGI IMG/M metagenome (GOLD analysis project Ga0213866, IMG submission 160079) | Coastal seawater microbial communities near Pivers Island, North Carolina, United States - PICO284 | ecosystem: Environmental > Aquatic > Marine > Coastal | place: USA: North Carolina...
ACCAAATCTGTAATGTGTCATAGTACGAGCAATAAGCTCACCGTCATTATGGTTTGATATAAGTACATGAATCTTAGCAACATTAGGTGCAAATGGTGGTATCAGCAGCAATCTGCCGTGCCAAAAAGCAAATATGCATGGTGTATCTAATGCTTCTATCTGTTTTTTATGCTCTAGTCCTCTTACATCCCATTTGCAGGTATAATATACGAACCAGATGTATTTATGGGCAAGCCAGCATATAAAAACATGGAACGCCTTACTTTTTAGTATTTTCTTTCCCAGTTTCACTATTCTTCTCTATACCTTTATATAATTTCTTATATTCGCCATCCTTTCTGAGCAAAGTACTATGCTTGCCTGACTCTGCTATCTTGCCTTGCTTGATAACATATATTTTATCGGCATTTTCGATTGTACTTAGACGATGTGCGATGACAATTGTTGTTTTGCCTTTCATCAGTTTCTTTAAAGCTTCCTGAATTTTGGTTTCGGATATCTTGTCCAGAGCGGATGTTGCCTCATCAAGCAATAAAATAGGTGATTGACGCAGCATTGCACGGGCTATGGATATACGTTGTCTTTGACCGCCTGACAGGGTAGCACCGTCCTGACCTATCATTGTTCTGTAGCCATCTGGTAATTTGCTTATAAAATCATGAGCTGCGGCGGCTTTTGCTGCGTTTTCAATTTCTTGTAGTGAAGCCGTTGGATTGCCGTAAGCTATATTTGCAGCAACGCTATCATCAAATAAGCATATTTCCTGACTTACATATGAGGCATTATCTCTTATGGATGATACGGTATAGTCTTTTATATCCTGGTCATTGATATGAATTGCACCGCTATCTACATCATATAAGCGCAGTATCAGGTTCATTATCGTTGACTTGCCACCACCTGAGGGGCCGACAAGGGCTATGGTCTGCCCTGCTTGCGCTTCCAACGATAGACCTTTTAGAGCGGTTTTTTCCTTCGAATAGCTGAACTTTACATCTTCAAACCTTATTGATGCGCCTTTTTTATCTATTTTTAGAGGCTTTGCATCGGTTTTTTCTGTTATGGTAGGCTCGGTATCTAGCAATATGAATAACCTTCTTGCCGCAGCTAGGCCATCTTGTAGGTTAGTGTTCATTTTAGATAAAACCTTAGCTGGGCGATATGCCATTAAAGCTGCTGTGATAAATGAAAAGAACTTACCCGATGTGGTGTTATCTTCTATTACTTGCGTTCCTCCATATAATATAACCGCTGCAATTGCTACCCCGCCTATAGTCTCTACAATCGGAGATGATGCTGAGTGATTTCTAGCGGCCTTTTTATAAAGTGCATAAATTTTTTCTACCGCATCTGTTGCTCTTGAGATTTCATACTCTTCCTGCTGATAGGCTTTTATCACTTTTGAGCTTCGGAATGTTTCGTCTAGCCTGTGTGTAAACTCGCCCATTTGTTCTTGTGTGTTATTGGATATTTTTCTCATTCTCCTGCCCAGCCTGATAACAGGGTAAATAGCAACAGGAAATGCAAAGAATGCTATCAATGCTAAACTTACACTTTGATAGAACATGATACCCACCAAAAAAGCAAGGGTCAGAATTTCTCTTGCCATGCCAGTCATGATTATAACAACGCTTTGTCGTAAGATGTTAATATCGTTGGTAAATCTTGATATTATTTTTCCCGATGATTCGCCCGTGACCTGTGCAAGGTCAAGATGTAGCAAATGCCTAAATAATGCCATCTGCATATCGGTGATAATTCTTTGTCCCAGACATTGCATAAGATAGTTCTGCCCGAACATTGATATGCCTTTTATTAAAAATATGCCCAGTACGCTAAGGGCTATCATTTTCAGCATGAACATATTTTTATTTAAAAATATATCATCAATTATATTTTCCATGATAAGTGCGGTAGCGCCAGTTGTTGCAGCAACGAATAGCATGCAGATAACGGCTATTGCCACAATCCCTAAATAAGGGCGCATATGGTCGAAGAACAACCTTTTTATAAGGTATTTGCTGTTATTGTATTTTTCAGATACTACAATTTCGCTAGTCATATATATTTAAATATACCGTATAATTTTCAAACATAACGTTTATAAACCAACCAGAAGAAGTTGTCACTTATTGATGTTCATTATGGGGTTAGCGACTATTTGAAAAACTTTTGTTCTGTATAATGCGTTCTGCGGCAGAACCTGTGGGCGGTGGTAATATTCTAAGTGATGTTCCGGCCACATTTTCCATTCCCTGCCATTTTAGCCTGTCCGAATCGTGGTGGGATTTTTGTTGCACGGATAGGTTTTTTATGTCGTTTAGCATTTGTTGACCGATGGTTTCTTTATTAAAACCATTGTTAAAAGCCTTTGAGAAATTGTCTTTGAACAGATGTAGCATTTCGCCATTTTCATAACCGACCCCATTTTCATGCAGTGCGCTAATTAATTGCCTGTTGAAAGTAATGGCTGCGTCTAATTTTTCTTGCGTGTCATATTGGCCGTTAGCGATTATGCTGATAGCGTTCTTGTTCTTACCGTTATTTAATAGTGCATTCTTGTTTTCTTCATTGGAGTTAATGCCTATTTTGTATTGGAATATATTATAAAAAACTTCTACGTCATCGCTTGCTGCTTGCCCGTCGGTGACTAGTTGCGCCGATTTTATTAGAATTTCAGCGTTCTTCTTGCTATTGCAGAAATAACCTGCATCAAGTGATGAGATATTGTTGGTTAGTTCATTTAAGGTGGTGGCCTTACGCCATGGTTGTCTTTGTCCGGGAAGCTTCATAATATAAAGACCTATAATTAATTGGACTTAATATTATTACAGTTGGGTGCGCATGTAAAGAATAATAGGTTCTAAGAAATTAAGAACACGCATTTCTCGCTAAAGAAATTCGGGAAAGCTGTTGCCCAAGGCGAGCTTACGATTTCTCCTGATGGCTGTAAATATATCTTTTTTTCGATTTTATAGCCAAGCTCGTCACATAATATCTCAAAGTCTTTAGCCGTACTAAAGTGAATATTGGGAGTGTCGTACCATTGGTAGCTCAAGGTTTTTGAAACAGGCATCAAACCTTTGAAAGTAAGGTAATACCTGTTGTACCAATAACCAAAATTAGGAATTGAAATGATGCATTTATTAGCTATGCGCATCATTTGTTGTATGACGTCTTTAGGGTGTTTTGTAGCTTGTATAACCTGACTGGAAACCGCATAGTCAAAGCATTTCTCAGGATAATATTGCAAATCCTCGTCAGCATCACCCTGGATAACAGAAAGGCCGTTCTTGACACATTTGCTAACACCGCTTTGTGAAATCTCTATTCCCCTGCCGTCTACGTTCTTTCGTTCTGACAAATAGGCAAGCAAAGCCCCTTCGCCACAACCTATCTCCATTATGTGGCTTTCTTTCTCGATAATATCGGCTATCTGCTGCAGGTCGGCTCTTAAATTTTCTTGTTCCATTTTTTAACTTAAGTTATTTTTAAACTATATTCCCAACTCTTTTGACACGCCTTTTATAAATCCGCCAAGTGTAGCAAAGAACTCAGGTTCATCAAGCAAGAATGCATCATGCCCTTTGTCTGTTTCCACCTCTACAAAACTGACTTTTGCAGCTGACGCACTAAGGGCATGTACTATATGTTTAGCCTCAGAGGTCGGGAAAAGCCAATCGCTTGAGAATGAAATAATACAAAACTTGGTGCTTATATCCTTGAAGGCACGTGACAATACGCCGTCATGGGCTTCCACCAAGTCAAAATAATCCATTGCTCTTGTTATATATAAATATGAGTTGGGGTCAAATCGGTTCACAAAAGAGCGACCTTGATATCTTAGGTAGCTTTCCACCTGAAAATCAGCGTCAAAACCATATGTTACGGCATCCCTGTCTTGCAGACCGCGGTCAAATTTACGTTGCAAACCGTGTTCTGAAAGATATGTAACATGGGCCGTCATGCGCGCAACAGATAAACCTGCTGCCGGATATTTCTTTTGTTCAATATATTTTCCTTCGCACCAGTTAGGGTCGGCCATAATTGTTTGGCGACCTATCTCGTGAAAGGCAATATTTTGGGCAGTGTGACGAGATGCTGATGCTATTACGGTAGATGAATGAACCATTTCGGGGAAGCTTACTGCCCACTCTAATGCAAGCATTCCTCCCATAGAGCCACCTATCACCCCTGCTATCTTTTTTATGCCCAGATGTTCAATAAGTAGTTTTTGTGAACGAACCATATCACCTATGGTAATTACCGGAAAGTCAAGCCCGAATGGCTTGCCTGTTTCAGGGTTGATATCTTTGGGGCCGTATGAACCCATGCATCCGCCTAGGACATTCATGCATATAATGAAAAATTTATCTGTATCTAGTATCTTTCCTTTGCCTACAATATCTTCCCACCAGCCTTTTTTGCCAGTTATCGGGTGGCGACCTGTGAAATATTGGTCACCTGTAAGGCCGTGACATAATAAAATGGTATTGTTCTTTTTTTTGTTCAATTTTCCCGCGGTCTGGTATGCAATAGGGAAGTTGGATATTTCTTTTCCGCAATCAAGAACCAGAGGTTCTTTCTTTGCTAAGTTCACTATATCCCCTACTTCATATTCTTTATATTCGGGACCAAATATTGCTTTAACTTTCTTTGACATAAACAACTAATTAATATAAAAAACCAATCTCGCTTAAAATACAGGGTTTAAGGTATATGTCAGCACAAAAAGAAGATTTATCTAAATTCCGCAAACAAATCGACAAAATCGATGATAAAATCATTTCCCTTTTAAAGGATAGAATGGAAATTGTAAAGGAAGTAGGTAAGTATAAATCTAAAAATAGTCCAACACAGAATTTCATAAGGGCAGGGCGTGAGGCGGATATGCTGCGTGACCTTACTAAAAAAACAGATGGAAAATTTCCACCTGCGGCCATAGCAAATATATGGCGAATGATAATTTCTACATCCCTTTGCACTGAGCAGGATATGTCTATAAGTGTATATACCGACTCCAATAACAATGATTGTTATTGGCATGCCAGGGAGTATTACGGAACTTTTGTTAAGACCACTTGTGAAGATTCTCCGGCTAAGGTTATCGAGGATGTAGCATCTGGTAAGACTTCTATAGGTATGTTGCCGCTTATTGATAAGTCGGATGAGCCTTGGTGGGATAGACCGATGGATGAAAAGAATAATGTTTATATATTTGCCAGAATACCATTTGTAGAAAGTGCAGATGATAAATCAGTACCAAGCCTTGCTATAGCAAATGTTATGCCTGAGGTAACCGATGAGGATGTTTCCATAATAGCGGTGCATAGCGATTATGAGGATACTGATGTTATAAACGCATTTAAACAAGTTGACTTAAATGCTAACATTATTGCACGTAATAAAAACGCTCATCTTCTTCAGGTCGACAAATTCATAAAGGTAGGGAACATGATATTAGATGATGTGAGTACTATTTTAAAGAACTCCTGCTTGCGCCTTATGGGGTCTTACGCTGTTCCGATAAAGCTATAAATGTAGTTTATATACTGATATTTCCTAAATTTGCCGATTTATCAATAAAAAATTAATAATATTAATATATACTTAAAAGTATATTAAATATTTTCGCGAAGATTTTTTATGACAATATGCATGATATTGGATGATGATGAAATAGCACGTTTGGCAGCCGCCAAGATAGTAGCTGATGTTGGTCTTATACCATTATCGATGAATGATAGTGAAACAGCTTTGCGTTATTGTCAGGAAGCTACACCGGATATTATTATACTAGATATTATGATGCCTAAAGTAGACGGTCTGGCTTTTTTGAAGTCTCTAAGAAAGTTGCAAGGTGGTTTTAGGTCGTATGTAATCGCATGTACTGCACGCAATGATGTAGAAACTGTTAATAAGATGAACAATGCCGGGGTAAATGATTATGTCATAAAACCTTTTGAACCCCAGCTTCTAATGAAGAAGTTAAAAGATTCCGGAATGGCTTAGTTTTTTTTGGAACTAATTATCTAGGTCTGTATCGTGGATTTGGTTCTTTTTCGTAATATGAGTAAAAGTGGTATTTCGTTTTAGGGTTATATATGAAGTCGCTTTTCATTTCGTGCTCGCCTTCTTTAAGATAGTATTTATAACAATCAGCCCCCTTGATAAGCTCTTTGAAGGTTATTTTTGATGTTTCTGGAGTTTTTTCCGTACTCTTATCAATGTTTTTGTTTAGAGGTTCTTTAAATATCCTGAATTTTCTTGTGCTTAAATCGTAACAATCTACTTTGTTGAAAAATTTTGAATTAAGATAATTCACTTTAAGGTCTGTTTGAAAACGGATATTTATCTCTTTTGTTATAAACTTATTTTGAGGAGAGTCAGTTTTGAGGCTTTTTGATATCGTTTTCTTTTTTTCATCAAGTTCTTCATAATCAGGAGAAAATATATAGTCTTCATATATCCCTTTTTCGTAATCATCTGCAAAGAGCCAAAAGAGCACACATATTGCTAAATAGCCAAGTGTTATAATTACTACGGGAATCATAATAACTATAAGTATGATTTTTATTAAACGTTTCATTTTTGATTGTTAGGAATTTGGTTGGTAATGAATCTATTTTGCGTAACTTCAATGTTACTATGCTTTTAAATGATAGTAAATAAATTAACGCATTTGTTTTTCATGCTTCTTTTGGAGTACCTGATTATTGGAAAGATAAATGTTCATTCCATTGCTTCTGTGGCTTGCTTGAGTTATCAAATATTGCCAATACGCAAAAACTATGTTAGTTAGCAAGAATCTATTTAATAATCAGTGAATATTATGGCTTTAAAAATAATTCCGGACGAAACTAAACTTAATTTTTTGGGAAAAAAATATTTAGCATTTGTGCTGTCGGCTTTTTTGTTATGTGCGACGGTTTTTCTTGTTTCTACCAAAGGGCTTAACTTTGGTATTGATTTTACAGGTGGTATATTGATAGATGCAGAGTTTGAACAAGATGTGGATCTTGGAAAAATGCGTGATCTGCTGAAAAATGCAAATATTGGTGATGTATCATTACAGACTTTTGGTAAGCCTAACGAAATATTGATACGTATCGGTGAAAATTCTGATATAGAAAGCGATAGAATAATCATCATTGATAATATTAAGAAAATTCTGACAGATAACTTCTCTGGCCATATAGAATATCGTAAGGTTGATTATGTGGGGCCAAAGGTTGGTGGAGAACTTATAAAGTCAGGAGCTTTATCATTGATATTAGCCTTTTGTGCAATGATGATATATATATGGCTGCGTTTTGAGTGGCAATATGGCGTTGGAGCAATTGTTGCGCTGTTTCATGATGCTATAATCACTGTTGGGTTCTTTAGTATTACGCAGTTGGAGTTCAATCTTTCGTCTATTGCGGCAATCTTGACGATAATTGGTTATTCGATAAATGACTCGGTGGTTATTTTTGACAGAATCCGTGAAAACTTGCGTAAATTCAAGAAAATGCCTATGGAAGAGCTGCTTAATGTAAGTATCAATAATAATTTGGCACGTACTATCTTAACGTCATTTACTACTCTGGTTGCGTTGCTGGCACTTGTATTGATGGGTGGTGAGGTTATTAAAAGCTTTAGTATGGCAGCGTTATTCGGTGTTTTGGTAGGAACATATTCGTCTATATATATAGCCTCCCCTGTTCTTATTTATATGAACTTGCGACCTGAAACAAAACCAGCTTAATGTAAGATTATGCAAGTTATTCATGATTATAAGGAACTTTTAGACCCTTCTATTCAGCCGGTGATAGCACTTGGTAATTTTGACGGGGTGCATAAGGGACATAAGGTTGTTATAGATACTGCAATAAATATAGCAAAACAGCAGGGCAAGCCATCGGCTGTAATGACATTTGAACCACACCCGATAAGCTTGTTCAAACCTGAGGTGAAAAATTACCGTCTTACATCTTTAAGGCAAAAAGCCGAAATGTTGGAGAGTCTGGGAATTGACTATCTTTATGTTATAAATTTTGACAGAGAATTTTCCAAAATAACTGCAGTTAAGTTTATTGAGGGTGTCTTGTTAAATAACATCAAAGCTTCGCATGTTGTGACCGGGCATGATTATATATTCGGGCATAAAAAAGGTGGTGATACTCAAATGCTGCAAGAATATGCGGATAAGCTTGGCTATGGATACACATGTGTGGATGCGGTAGGGGGAGAGGAAATATATTCTTCTACGCAGGTTAGGAATGCTCTAAAAGATGCCAAGCTGGGTAAGGTGGTGGAAGTGTTGGGACGTAATTATGTGGTTGACGGCATAGTTGTAAGGGGTGATAACCGTGGGAAATCTATAGGTTTTCCTACTATTAATGTTGATTCTGGTGAGCATGTTAGACCGTGTTCAGGTGTGTATGCGGTAAAGGTCAGAATCGAAAATGACGCATCGGTTTTAGATGGTGTGGCAAATATTGGTGTGAAGCCTACATTCGATGGCACCCAGCAAACTATGGAAGTGCATATCTTTGATTTTTCGCAAGATATATATGGTAAGAATGTAAGTGTAGAGTTCTTAAGATATATAAGGGCTGAAAGAAAATTCCAAAATGCTGACGAACTTGTGCAGCAGATAGAAAAAGATTGTATAGCAGCTAGAGGCTAGTTGTTAGAGGGGCATATCTGTAATAGATTGCTTCGCAGGCGCTGCCCTCTTGAAATAACGGGTGATTAAAGTATCTTTTTTAAGTAAGTTCCATCATCTGAAAAACACGGATAGTACCTTCATTTTCTAAGAAGGGGTCGGTTTGGGCTATCTTTGTAGCTTCATCCATGTTGGTAGCTTTTACAATTGCATAACCCATCATTCTATCAGGTGAAATTTCATCTTCTATATATGATGCGGTAACTATCTTTGAATTAGGCAGTGGAGTGCCGGGGTTGATAATCTTATCGCCCAGACTTTCTATCCATTCCTGCCATTTTTGCATTTGAGCCATCCCTTCTTCTTTTGATGAGGGCTTGTTTCCGCCGTGATAAGCTATCATGAATTGAGGCATTTTTTTGTTCCTTTGTATAATATATTAAGCCCAGAATGTTTAATTTTGAGGCTAACCTTCATTATTGACATAATTTATTATTGCGTCAAGCTCAGGCATGGATATCTATGTTAGTCTCGTTTGGATTAGTGGGTTGGTATTTGAAACTTTATACCTGTTTTGTCAAGAATGTTATTTGGAAGTTCGGGCACCAGATAAGCTGTTATGATAGCTACTATTATATTTAGAACTCCTAATAACAAGAATAAGTCTATAACGTTTAGACCTATCGCTAGAAGGACTGCGCTAATCAGCATGGCAGTAGTTATAAATATGGAGTTTAATACATTTCTTGCGGCAATTACGCGGGCGCGATGCCCTTCGTCTGCCTTGCTTTGCATGATTGTGTAAAGAGGAACTATGTATATACCTCCTGCTACGGCAGTTACGAACATTGAAAGCAGTAACGTCCAGTTCTCATAATTACTAATAAAAGCCCAGATTCCTATCAGCTCTTGTTCTGCGGGGGCTATATTCGAAGTTACTACTAACCCAAATACTCCTATCGATATTAGGAATGTTGCAATTGGAGTGTAGCGTGCTGAGATATTGCCTTTTAATAATACGTTACATAATAGCGAACCGAAGGATATACCAAGTGAGAAGATTACCAAGAACAAAGTATATACTTCGTTATTAGTGCCTATTATTTTTGCATATGTAGGGAATTGACCCATGAATATTGCCGATATAAGCATAAACCATGACAGCCCTAATATTGATAGGAATACAGGTCTGTTGCTGTGGGCATGTTTTACTATTTTGCATGCTTCGTTAAATATGTTCTTGTTTAATTTTAATTCGGGTGATGCAGGGTTGTTCTTAGGTATGAAAATGCTGGCAATAACTCCAATGAAAGAGCCTATAGCCAGTGTTATACCAACTAATGCGCCACCATTACTAAATTCAAAAGCTAGTCCTCCCATCATTAGCCCTAGCAATATGGATGCATATGTAGCGCCTGAAATAAGGCTGTTTCCTGCTAATAATTCTTTTTCGTCCAAATGGTCTGCTAATATGCTGTATTTTAAGGGGCCAAAAAATGCAGATTGTATACCGCTTAGTAATAATAGGAGCATTAAAAGATACATCTTGCCTGTTATAAACCCGTAACAAGCTGTGAGCATTATCATTATCTCAAATATCTTTATTATTTTTATTAGTCTGGATTTGTCATATTTGTCAGCAAGCTGGCCAGCAAGTGGCGATAGCAAAGGGAAGGGTATAACAAGTAGTACGGAGCATAATGCTACCATCACACCTGCGCTAAGCCAGCTTATACTGCTGCCGGTAAATTGATATGTAATCATTACCGCCAAAGCACTTCGGAAAAAATTATCATTTAATGAGCCGAAGAACTGAACTAAGAATAGGGGCAAAAAACGTTTTTTGGTCAGTAGTTTTAACTGTGTATTGTCCATTTTATCTTGCTCCCTTTTCATTAGCTATGTATGCATTGTAACATATTATTAAACAATGTTCAATAATAAATATACAGTGTATAATTTATTGGAGTAAAGTCGGTTTTAGCTTGTTTGTAATGACTTTTGTTTTGTAATAAGGTACAATGCGATAAGCGATTGTAATTTAGTAAAAGACGTTGCTAATTAAATATGGTTTGTCATGTTGAGTTTGTTTCAAGGTGGTGCTGCATATAATTAAACTTAACAATATCTATTTGCGTATTTATGGATCTTAAAAATTACAAAGGAAATAAACTTATAGGAAAGGTGAAGTCCGGTTCGTCATCCGGCGATCTTTTTATTGTGGTGCTGCTTTTCTTTATTTTCTTATTATCAGCATATTATTTTCGTTCAGGAGGTGGTGAGGTAACAAATAGTTCTGCTAGGAAGCAAGAGCATAAAAACTCAGATGTGTCTAATAATACTCAAGCAAAGAAAGAAGAGAGTGAGCCAAGTAAGTCGATTAGTGAGCAAAGTTTTTGGGAAGATGAGGATATAGTAGCGCCTGAGCTTCCAGAGGTAGAAGACGTTGATAGAGAAGAAAGTGAGAGCGCCAATTTTATTGGCTCGCCAGTGAATAAAGATTTTGAACTGGATGCTAAGAAAGTAAAGGATGCTTTGTCACATGGTAAGGATGTAAAATCTTTTAGTGCAGATAAGCGCTCGATAGAGTCAAAGCGGAATACTACATTAAGGTTCAAAAATTTTAGTAAAGAGATCAGGAAAATATACTGGCTGGATTATGAGGGGGAAAAAGTACATTATAAAACCCTTTACCCTGATGAAAGTTATTTCCAAAATACTTTTATGACCCATCCTTGGCTGGTTACAGATAATCAAGGCAGAGAGCTTGGTGTTTATTATCCAAAAAATTCTATTAGTGATGTGATACTGGAAGATGTAGCGGCAACAGATAATAAGAAACTTAATTTTGTACCTCCACAAGTGGACTATCAGCAGGTAGTTCCTACGCAATATCAGGGCATTGTTGGTTCGTATAAGAAGATACCATATGAAAATAACTGGCATGATGTAACCGTGCAGTTCAATGATAACAAGTTGATATGGAGTAATAAGGCAAAAAGGTCTTGGCAATTACATATAAAAGATGACAAGCTGCGTACTGGTCGTGATTGTCCGTACGGAGTTAAAGACGTTGTTATTGAATATGATAATAACAACGTGGCAAAAGCCCTGTGGTTCTTAAATGAAAGATATGTAAGGCAGTAAGGGGTTATCTAATACGGCTTTTCTTTGCGACCTGCTCTTGCCATTTAGTAGTATTATTTTCATCCTCTTTTTTACTTTCATCAATACTGCTATGCCTGATTCTTTTGCCATTAGCAGTTTTGACGGTACTTTTATCTTGTTCAGCATCAACTCTCTGTTGAATCAGGCTGGCAAGGTCGGTAATTTCTTCTTTTTCATTATCAAAATCTTTACTGGAAAATGTAGGGCTTCTTTTTATTGAAGCTTTACTTTTGAAAGATTCAGATAATTGTTCAACGGAAGTGTCTTTGGTTTCTGACATTAGATGTAATAATTAATTTTTTAATAATAAGGTGCTTCCTAAAAATATGAAAATAAAAAAAAATGTAAAGATAAAATTACTTAGTGGTATTTGTTTAGCATAAAACTATGTTTTATGTCGTGTATTTGTGCTATAATTGTTTAAGCTGGAGGGGGAAATATGAACAGCTATTTTTTTACAATAAAGCTAAAATCACAAAAGGGTTTTACTTTAGTTGAGCTATCAATAGTTATCGTAATCATAGGCTTAATCGTTGCAGGGGTGGTTGGCGGACAAACTTTGGTCAAGCAGGCTAAACTAAGGTCGGTAATAGCTGATGTTTATAAGGTTCAGACCGCACTTAATGCTTTTTATCTTGAATATGCAGCGCTTCCAGGGGATATGCCAAATGCCTCAGACTTTTGGACGGGTGCATATGACGGAAATGGAAATAATAGAATCGACCAAGGAGCTAATACAGAAACCTTAGCGGTGTGGACGCACCTTCACCTTTCAGAAATATTATTGCAGCAAGGTACTAATGAAAATCGCCCTTCGCCAATTGCTGGCACACGTTATTTGCACTGGTACCATCCGGCTGGGGTGTATGGTAAGGTGGCTAATTCTTTGAATATGTTGGGTACAAGTGGCGGAGGACCATGGCCGGGGGCTTTAGTGGCAAAAGATACGATTACAATAGATAAAAAGATGGATGATGGCCTTGCAGATTCTGGGGTTATGAGGTCTGCAAAAGGACTCGGGAGGCCTGCCGATCAATGTACGCAAGGGGCAAATCAATATAATGCTACCAGTGCGGTTTATAATTTGACCGATACTACCCAACAGGCTTGTTGGATAATGTTCTTTATTTGGCCGAAGTAAAAATTCGGTAATTAAGCTATAAAATACATAAACGAGCTGTTTTAGTTGCTGCGAGTTTTAATCTATGTTAGTTAATTGTCATGATTTTACTAACCAGATAGATACATCAAAATGCAAGACTGCAATCTAATCGGGGCATACTCGTTATTTTCAAAAGAAGTAAGGCGTTTTTTAAAGGTTTATAACCAAACCTTGATAATACCGGTTATAACGTCGCTTTTGTTTTTGGCTGTTTTTAGTCTTGCACTCAGCGGAAGGGTTGCCACTATAGGTACTTTGCCTTTTCAGGAGTTTATGGCAGCAGGGCTTATAATGATGGCGGTAATGCAAAATGCTTTTGCTAATACTTCTTCATCGTTTATTATGGGAAAGGTGCTGGGCACTATTATCGATTATTTGATGCCACCTTTGTCGGCTTTTGAAATTACATGCTCGATGGTGTTGGCAGGAATAGCCAGAGGTTTGCTAGTGGGCTTTTTGGTATTTGTAGCGGTTGCTTTTTTTGTTGAAATTGATATTCATAGTGTCGGTTATAGTTTGTTCTTCATAATATCGGCCGCAATGCTGTTGGCATCGCTGGGGATGTTTGCAGGAGTAGTCGCTGAAACTTTTGACCAAATGGCAGCGGTAACAAGTTATTTGATAACGCCGATGACATTTTTGTCAGGGACTTTCTATTCTATTAATAAATTGCCGGAGTTTTGGCAGACTGTCAGCCACTTTAACCCGTTCTTTTATATGATAGACGGTTTTAGATATGGGCTTACGGGCTATCATGATAGCGATCTTGGAACGGGAGTGACGGTT
>Ga0213866_10002258_pt1 | contig 13764 bp, 6 predicted proteins | sample PICome_11_FD_160079 | JGI IMG/M metagenome (GOLD analysis project Ga0213866, IMG submission 160079) | Coastal seawater microbial communities near Pivers Island, North Carolina, United States - PICO284 | ecosystem: Environmental > Aquatic > Marine > Coastal | place: USA: North Carolina...
GGTGATCCAGATGACGTAATCGGACAACTTGTTACATCTTTCGAAACACCTGTCACATTTAACCAAAACATCACCATTGTTGGTGGACCAGAAGGAGATTTAGTCAGTAACTTTAATGCTCCTATTACTCTTACTGTTCTCGATGGACTCCAGCAAGATGGTGGTCAGTTAAAACAGCAAGGTCTTCCACTAATTATTAAGTCTTTTGTTGCGGAAACTGATTATTTTGGTACTGCACAAGACTATTCTACTTTAGATAGATCTAGTTTCGCACTTGCTGCAAACGGTATTGATAACACTGGTGATATTCGTATTGGTAAGAACAGAGTTGATGCTGCTATTTTTGGATTTAATTCAAGAGGTGGTGGTCAGAACTATAAAATTCAGACTCATGCTCCAAGTGGTGTTGCTTCTAATATTTCGCCAAATCAAGATGTATTAATTGCTGATGGTGGATCTAGAATTAACGAGTCTCAACTTGTAAAATATAGTACTTTACTTCCAGATACTGGAGATGTCTTACTTAAGGGAGGTTCTATTGGAAAGAATGGATCTCTTGGATGGATATTCTCAAACATTTATACCAATATTAGTAACACTGTAATTTCTTCTTTAGAAGTTATTGTTGATCAAAGTGTTAATATTGGTATTCTTACTTTCCTTAATGACACTGGAGCAGTTAAGATTGGTCCAGAAGGAATTGGAATTAAATCAGGATCTGAGATTAGACTTTCTAATATTAATTACAATGGGTTATTAAATGGAACATGGAAAGTTCTTAATACAACTGAGTATCCATATGATCCTGAGGATAACGTAGTTTATTTCCAGATTACCCCAAAATCTGGAAATACAATGTCCGCGTTCAACATTGGATGGGATGAAACTCCTAATGGTACTGGACTTGTTGATTTTGCTAATAGTCCATCTCCAAATGCTTCTGTTTCTTTCTCCACATCTAACTGGAAAGAAGTTGGTGTTATTGGTGGTGAAGCAATCAGAACCGAAACCGAATCTTATGGTAACTTCAAGTTAGGTATTAACACAATCGCAAGAGCATCTCATAGTGCATACACTAATGCATTTGTTGAGACTCAGAATACTGATCCTCGTGCAAACCTAGATGTAGTCGGTAACGCATACATTAGCGGTCGTACAATGGGCGACTGGTTAGATGAAGACAACTACAATGATCGTGAGAGAACTAGAATCTCTGATGCATTTGTTGTTGGTTGGAACGATGAAGCTTCACCTAACCCTAACAGCGATAACATCGATGCTGTTGTCGCTGCATTCCGTATCTCAACTATTAACTCTGCAATTCTAGAGTCTGGTAGAGGAGACAATGAGAATAAGGTTGGTATTAACATCACCAACGCAGAACTAGACAGAGCACTTGTAGTCAAGGGCGACGCTAGATTCACTGAAGATGTACGCTTTGAGCGTGATATTGAAATTCATGGTGATGGTACACTGACTGAGGTAAGAACTGACACCACAACTGGAACATTCAACCTCATCACGGATACTAACTTCACTGGCACTCTGAATATTGCTAACTCTGCTAGCGTACTCAACTTTGTCAATATTGCTACCATGATCGAGATTGGCAATGATGCTGCCGATACTCAATCCATTTACCTAGGTAATGATGTTGCAAGTGATCAGTTCTTCTACTTTGGCAATGGTTCTGAGCATAGTAACATCTGGATTGGCAATACTGCTGACAGTGCTACTGTTGCTGCTGATGGATCTGTAGCAACTCCTGGTGCTGGTATTAGCAAGATAGTAATTGGTGGTGCTTTTGGTAATACCAACGAAGATCTCTCTTATGTGAAAATTGGATCACAAAATCTTCGTGTTGATGGTGATCAGTGGTTAGGATTCCGTCGTCAGGGTGGTACTGCCAGCCTCAGATCTCAAGCAGCTTTCATCAACTTCTTCTCCAACTCTGGTGGTCCTTCGACTATTAACTTCGGTCTCAATGCTTCCGAAGTCAATATTGCTGGTCAGGGTGGAACAACTACTATCAATAACAAACTGAATGTTATTGCTTCTGCTCAGTTCAATACAAACATTTTACTTTGTGGTGGTCTTACATCCTTCAGTTTCACTGGTAGTAGAGCACAATTGGGTTCGACCATTTCTGAACATCAAGATGGTGTAGAATCAGACGGAACATTTACTAAAAACGTTGATATTCTTAATGTTTTGGTTCTTGCTTCTACTGATGACGGATATAACCAAGTTGATACTGCAGCGAGTGGACCTTGGGGTGGATCTGGTGATCAACAAGCAATTCTCGATATTCCTGGAACCGCTGAACCTCTAGAATTGCCAGCAATCACTGCAGATGATGAATATTATTTGCCACTGAAATATTCTCCAAATAAATCAACTGGCGAGAATTATCTATCAACAAATGATTATCTAATTATTGATAGTCCAATTGTTGGATCTACTGGTCACCCAGAGATTGTACAAATTGTTGAGGTTATGAGAGCAAATGTTGCTCCATATTATGTAAGAGTCAAGCGTCAACCATTTGGAGACTTTGGTGGAGTTCTTGAAAATCATCCTGATACAACACCAATTTACAAGGTCAATGTTCAGTTTGATGCTACTTGGTTGGAACTTCCTGCCGATGGATCGGGAACCATTGATAATTTCTATCTTGCTGAATTTGGTGGAAAACTTAATACCACAGACTACATCATTCTAAGTAGAAATGATGATACTGGAACTCCAGAATACATCAAAGTAGATACTCCAATCAATCAAACAAACATCACATTTAGAATTAATGATGGTAATGATTGTCAGGATACTGATGGTGATGTATTTACTGTAGATTCTACTAATGGGGATACTTACATTGGCGGATCACTTACTTTAAATTCTTCCTTCAATATAAATGGTGATTGTGGAACAATCAAGCTTAAGACAATAAGTGGTGAAGTAGAACCAGGAGATGGTCTTAACAATCTATCTGGAAATGCATATTATATTCAAGGTATTTCTGATGATGATATCGCAAAAGTATCAATTGGAGATACTGTAAAGATAACCACAACAAATCCTCAGAATAGTTTACTATATTTCCCATATTCTAAAGTTGCGGAAATTGATAACAATGGATCAGAAAATGACAATGCTCTAAAACTAACAGTTCCTGTTGATGTTTCTGCAGCAGAAACTCTTAATTTTGCTCTCATGCAAAATGAGACTTTTGTCATTGACAATGGCAAAGATCAAAATACTTTGCATTTTGATACTTGTACTGCTGAACTTGAAATTGGTAATCAGTACAGAAGAATGGATGTCTCCAGAGTTCTTCCTTCTACGGAAGATCCTGATGATACAGTATCAAGATACAGTTCTATCAAGGATAGAATTAGAGTCTATGCATATATGCAAGATCCTAAGACCATTCAAGATACTGGTCCTAACACTACCTTGAGTGCTGCAGCATCTACTGGAACTGTTACTGGATCTGTATACTTGACAGTTTCTTCTCTTGGTGAAGATGATGGCGCATTTGCTGTTGATGATTTGGTAATTGTTGGTGATTCATCGGATATTGCATCTAAGGGATTAGATGGTGCTAAATGGGAAATCATGAAGATTGCTTCTATTGATGCTCCAAATAATATTCTTAGATGTCTCCCAGGTCAAGAAGGAACAACTGCAAATGCTCTTACAGACTACCCAGCAGATTCAACTCAAGTTCTGAGAATTCTCAAGCATCCAGAAACCTCTGGAATTTATGATATTCAAGAGAGAACCAGAAGTGGAGTACCTTTTGTATCACTAATTCTTGAAAAGGGTTATATTGCTCAAACAATTCAAGACTACTATCAGTTCTTGAGATTCTATGATACTGATCCTAGTGGTACTATCGATGAGATGTACTATTTGAATAGTAATCTGTATGGAAAATATCATGAAGTCTCGATGAATGAGCAATATGATATTGGTCAAATTGATAAATTCTCACAAAGAATTGGTAATCTCCGTTTAAATAACGATCTGGAGATGATTGGTGGCGAACTTCTCATTTATGATTCTACTAGAAAAACAGAACTTCTAAGATTCAAGAATGATGGTGGTCACGCAGATCACCAAGGTGAACTGAAATTTGATGCGGCGGTGACTGGCAGAGGAACCATCGTTATGTATGGTACTGTATGTCCCGAGAACATTAACTCCACCACATGTACACCAACATTATCTTTAAATAATGAAGGAGCTCTTACTGTTCTTCAGAAGATTACTATTACTGGTGAGTCTATTGTAAACCCAGGAACTACTCCTATATTGTCAGTTGGAAACTTGGGTGTTAATGGATCTGCTGAATTCAATGTAAATCATAACTCTTCTATTGATTCGTTTGGATATTCCAATTTCTATACTAGAACTGGTGGTAGACACAGTAGATATATTGCATCTGGTACTGATGAAGAAAATAAATTCCTAAAACCCAACATCAATTACTTTGTAAATGTTTCTGCTGGTGATACTTTTGTTGTTTACCTACCAGAATCTCCAATTACTGGAGACACTGTTACCATTATCGAAGTTGGTGGAAATCTAACTTACAATACATCTCTTGTTGTTAGAGCACAGGGAACAGGAGTTTCCGTTCAAGGTGACACTACTGGAACTACTTTAGGTGGATTAGCTTCTGCTTACGGTTCAGGTGAATTGGTTGTACAAACAGCAAATGCTTCGTTCACCTTGATTTATCTTGGTAGTAACGATTCTACTGGAGCAGTTGTTGGATCTGGACAGGGTTGGTGGCTCAAGGAGGTCTGATAAATGGCAAACTACAACAGAATCAAAACAAGTAAAAATGTTCCAATTGGAACGATTATGATTTGGGGTGGTGGGTCGAAATCGGGAGATAATCTTGAAAACGTTCCCAAGGGTTGGATTATTTGCAATCAGAATTCTAAAAATCTGTATGCTGCTGATTATCCAATCCTTGCCAGAATTATAAAAAACACATATGGACCAATACCAGACTCAACTGATTTAGTCATTGGAACAAACTATGGTATCGTAAATGATTATCCATATAATCCACCAGCGGGAAACATCAATCATAATCCTGCAAAACATGTGGATACTTTTGATTTACCTAATTTAAATCAAGTTGCACTGGTTGATCTAGAATCTTCCAGAATTTTAACTTCCGATTTGCAGGTTATTGGAAATTATTTGAGCAAAAATGGATCAGAAGAAGGAAAACAGGCATTGACTTTAGTTGAGTCTGATGTCGATATTACTTTTGATATCGAACCAAGTGATACTCTTGCTGGAAAGATTACTGGAATTACAATGTCGGATCCAATTTATTTTGATACTATTTACGTTCTTCCTAGAAAACTTGGTATTGACCATACACCATCTCATAACCACCAACCAGCAAGTGATAATGAATTTGATCAATTTATTAGTGTTTTTGCTACTGGTCAGAATGTGATGGAGTTTCAACCAGGAAAAGCAGATGGCGCAACTGGAAACTCTATTACCTCCGTTACTGCTATTGGCAATAAGGGTAGTAGCAGTTCGGCGCATACTTTTAAACCAGGAAAAACTGATATTACTTGGTATGATCCAAATGATAATGGCGCGTCTCTTGTTATCATGGATGAAGATAAGTCATTTGCTAGTACCCTGAATCTAACACCACAAGTTCAATCTAGACAAATTCCAGCAGCAAACAAAATTGAAAATGGTTATACTGATGATGGATCTGCGATTTCAAACATTCAAAAAGATGCTCATACTGGTGCTTTTCCTCCTGCTGGTTATTATGCAGGAAAAAGAAATTATTATAAATCTTCAGATATTCCATCAAATCAAGGTGGTCCTAGTTCTGATATTGCTGACGCACTTTACGATCCAGCAACAGAAAAGCAACCAATCAATACCAATGTTACAAACTCATTTGCAACTACTCTAAACCACCCAAATGAAGAATGGGCGAGTACTGGATTGAAGGCTCACACACATGATTCTATGGAAGTTACAATGCAAAAAGGTGGACTTGGAATTTCTACCACAATGCTTGTAAACAATGTATCCACAGGAACAACTTCTCCAGTTTCAATTGAAACTGCTCTTAGTGTTCAGATAAATCCAAATACGCCTTCGCTATCTATGATATATATTATGAGGGCTTTCTAGATATGGCAGTATTCTATAACAGAGAGAAAGCAAAACATGGAGGTTTGACTGGAACTATTATTTCAGTTCCTGTTCAAATAGCTTCCGATGACCCAGCATCTGCTGCTGCAAAATTTCAGTATCCTGCAGGATATCTTAGATGTGATGGAAGTGTTCTTTCTGCAACAGATTATCCTTTATTGGCAGAAGTTCTTGGTGTTGGGGCTGAGTGTAAATTTAAAAAAGAAGGACAAGCTCTGAATTCAACTCAGTTTCAATTACCTGATTTGAGAAGTAAGCACGTTCGCGCTACAACATCATCAAATATTGGTTTCTATAATGATTTGGAAGTAACTGATGTAAATGATAATACTGTTTATAAATCTGGTGTTGGACTTACAGTACAACAAAATATTGATAGTCCATATGAACTAACTTATAATGGATCATTTTATATTCCTCCTCAGGAACAAGAATTGAAAGGAGAACCAGCTTTTACTGTTGATAGTGGTCCATATACTTTTGAAACGGAAGTTGCTCAAGACAATTTTCAACCACACATGCATAGATCAAGTGTGGTTAGAACTAGGGTAGCTGATGTCAATGGAAATTATTTTTCCAATAACCAGAAAAACTATTCTAAAGAAAAAACATCACTTGATGTTTGCACATGGTGGGCAAATACTAGACAAGAACTTTGTTATTGGCAAATAACTACAGCAGCTGCTGTAGATAATCCAGGAAAAACAGAAAACGCAACATCGTACTATGAGCAATATGGATTGTGTTGGAGTTCTTGTGGTGGTTTTACAACTGCTGGATATTGTTTGTGGCCATCTACAGATACTTGTTCTAATGTAAACAATCAAGTGTGGAATGTTGTCAAATCTATTGACGGGGAATGTAATACACTAACAGGACAACCGACATCTTCTACTACTTTTGGAAATATTTCATATGATCCTACATTCACTCAAGAATGTGTATGTACTCTTACAATTCTTGGAGAATGCCCTGGTGCTTTAAATGGTGGTTCTTTAGCAAATACTCAAAATTCGAGTCAACTTACTAATTACGAAGATAAGAATCTCTCTGTAACTTCATTTGATGATGACTACCAAACTGGATATGCTGCTGTTAGCAACATTATAACTCTTACTGGATTCAAAGGAGATGAAGGAATACACAAACACACTGTAGGGTTTAGTTCCGATGAAGAGCATACCTTTGTGATGAAGACAAGAGCAGGAGAGGCAAATGCGTCACTTGGAATAACATCTACTATTACCATAGATACTAATACCGAACCAAAGGCAGATAAATACATTCAACCATATATTGTAACCGAATACTTAATAAAGGTATAAATGGCTAGTTATAGATCTACATTTGAGAATTTTTATTCGGATAAAACTGGTTTCTATTCTACCATAGGAGCTATTGTACCTGTATTGGTAAATAATTACACAGACAGTAGTAATAGTGAAACTACTGAAAGTGCGGAATATGCACACAATGGATTTTTATACTGTGATGGAGATCAGTATGAAATCAGAGAATATCCATTGTTATATCAACTTATAAAAAATGATTATAATAAATCAACTGAAACATTTTCTAATAATTCCATAGTATTTGATAGTGCTGGTGCTCCAGGCACAATTTACAGAACTTTTATTGATAGTGGAAATCTATATGCTGAAATTTATGATAATGAAAATATTGGAACTGATGGCGGTGTAACTAAAGTTAGATCTGTTCCAAATAAAGCTAATCTGAGATTTGTTGATTCTTTAGGATCTTTTCCAGATGGTGGAATATTTGAAGAAGATGAAGATTATCAACTTGAATATAGTGAAGGTTTTCAGGACTTAGCAACACTCTCTGGCACTCATGTGTTTAGATTTTTAGTTGATGGTGCTGGAGCATCATATGATGTCGTATGGTCTGTATCTATTCCTGCTTTGATTATCAATTCTGATGGTCAATATGTTCTTCCAGACCAATATTATGGTACTGTGCCAATTTATGATCCTGCACAAGATGAGTCAAATCCTGCATTAGGAATTACTCCATCTGAGACTGGTTATGATGAATATGAAGGTGCTTTGAATGATAGTCCTCAAATTTCTTGGGGCATACCAAGCGGTCTGCCAACAGATGTTACCGTAGACAGTTATGAAATTTATCTTGAAAATAGAACTGTTGTTGAAGATCTAGTTCATTGGCATTTGAAAGACATTCCTTCAAGTATCACATTCTTGTCAGCAAATGCAGAACCACCAACTGGATCTAGTTTTGAAAATCCAACTGTATATGATGATGTGAGTGCAGAAGATGATGGAACTAGACCATGGATTAGAAGTAATGGATATGCTGGTCCACAACCAGAAGATGGAACTACCAACATCTATGTTTTGAATGTAATTGCTAATTTATCAAATGGACAAACTTTGGTTGTATCTAAAGAGTTTATTGCTGGCAATAATCCACTAACAACACCAGTGTATGGAGATCCAACATATGAAAATAACCTTACTGTTCAAGGAAGCAGTTCTTCAATAACAAATACTGCTTTTAATGTCACATTTTCTTCTTTAACAACTCATCCCGAAATAAGGATCAAGAAAAATTTTATTTTCTCTGACTATCCTTATTATTTGGGTAAATTTAGAGTTCCTGACTATAGAGATAGAAAGCTTATTGGATATGGTGAGGGAGTAAATGGAGCAGGAACTGCTCTTGTTGGAAATGCTGCAACAATTCAGGTTGGAGATGTTGGTGGGCAGTGGTTTATCAGCACAGATGTTATTGAAGATCCTGATGAGTTTTTTGCAATTAGTGATGTTCTTACTACTGGATATAGTGATGTTCAAACACAAATACAACCATATCTTACTGGTTCAAAAAAATATGTTGTTGGACCAGTAGGTGATTATGCTTTTTCAAAACCAGCTGAGCACCAACATCAATTATTGAATTCGATAGTTTATGAAGGATCAGAAACCACAGTTGGTGGTGTAGATACGTTTGCAGTGAAGTATGAAAACACCAAAGGTTCTGTTATCGACTTTACTCCTGGTGGAGAAAATTCTGATGGACTTGTTTTAGGACATGCTCACGGACTTTTAGGAGAAAAACCAATAAACAACTCGATGGCAACATATGGCAATGTCGAGGGAATTGGAGAAAAGTCCGAAGATACTTCAAATCCTGGATGTTATTTGTATGGGATTACCGAATCTCCTCCCTTAGATACTACTGGTGTTAGTTCTGATGGAACTTACATTACAGTTGTTGCAAATGGAGATCATAATTTAGATGTTGGTGATTGGGTAACAATTACAAACGCTAGCTCATTGAATGGAAGTTATCAAATTATTAGTTTAGGATTTACTGCAACAACATTTAAACTTCAACCAGATCCAGCAATTGCTGCGACAACTCAAAATGGTGCAGTTGTAAAACAAGCAAGTGGTATTTTTGACACAGTAACTGAGACTCCAAATCCAGATGTCTGGGCAGTTGATAGTAATACTGTTATTGGTGGAAAAGAAACAATTGCTTTTGAAGCAGATCAATATGTTCTAGAAGTCGATGAAGAACTAGAATCATCTGGATCTATAAGCATTGGTGCTGATGATGCTGGAGCAAACGCCATGAAATATGAAATTAAGTTATATGCTCCTGGTGGCGGTGGCGGCGGAACAACTGGTAATGGTGGAAATGCTGGCAATGCTAGTGTTACTTTTAGTATAGATGGAGTTAGTTATACAGTTAGTGCTAATGGTGGCAGTGGTGGAACTTCTGGAAACAATGGTGGCGCTGGTGGTGGTGGTGGAACGTATACTATTCCTGCTGCATTATTGACTGATGATAGAGTTGATATTTCTTACGATGAAAATGGACCAGATGGGACAGATGGTGGATCTGACGATGGAAGCACACCAGCTGGAGGAACTCAAAATGGTGGTCCAGAAGCAACTTCTGGAAATGGTGGAAATGGTGGATATAATACAACACCAATATCAGGAGATTTTAGTGCAACTTTTACCTCAGATGGATCGTATAACGCTGCAAACGATACACAGCTTCCTACAATTAGTGGATCACAAGCTACTATTGATAGTGTAAAACTTGATATATCTGGTGGTGGTGGTGGAAATGGTAACTCTAATTCAAATAATAACTGTAGTGTATCGGGCGGTACTGGATCACCAGGAAGACGTGTAGTTGGCACTACTAATGGTACATCTTTCGATTTTGAAATTGGAAGTAAAGGTGGAAATGGTTTCAACAATGTTTCTAACAATTCTTCAGAAGAAACAAACACTAGTGTTGGAAGTGGACCAGCAAATGGTGGAAATGGTGGACGTGGTGCATGGTATAATGCAGGAACTGGTGGCGCTGGTGGTGGTGCTACTGGTGTAAAGAATAGTGTTGGTTGGATTCTTGGAGCAGGTGGCGGTGGCGGCGGTGGCGGCACTGGTGGCAACGGTAATAATAGTGATGGTTGTTCTCCTGGTAACAATGGTAAAGCTCCAGCTGGAAATGTTGTAAGCACCAATAATGTTGCTCCCTATACTGGCAACGCTGGTGGTACTGGTGGATGTACTGCTGGTGGTGGCGGCGGCGGTGGCGGCGGATGGAATGATGAAGCTGTTGGCGGAGGTTCTGGATCTGCTGACGGTGGTGCTGCTGGCGAACCACACCCCAGTGGAACTACTGGTGGTGGAGGAGGTGGACGAACTGGCGGTTCTGCATATAATTCAACTTATGTGAGTGCTGTTACTGAGTCTACAGGATCATCTAGCGGTGGATATGTTAAATTTACTGTAAACTACAGTGGAACTCAAATCAACAACTCTGGCGGCGGTGGAGGTGCAGGTGGTGCAGTAGTAATAACACTTACTGGAACTAAAGATGATATTGGATCATTTGCAACTGCTGTAACAGCAAGTTTGGGAGATCCTGGAAGTGCTGGTTCTGGTGGTGGTAATGCTGGCAATGCTGGTTATATTCAAGTTAGAGTATTTTCTATTGATCCTGGAGAAGCAGAAGTAGTTGGCATCTCAACACCTGCTGGTAGAGTATGGGAAACCGAAGGATTCCCTACAAACACCGCGACAGGTGCTGGTTCTACCACTGGTGGTGCTATTTGGCATTCTTCTAGTGATGATGTAAATGTGAAACAATCTTCTACAGGAACATTTGCAAATGCAACAACATTATCACCAGTATCCAATAGGTTTATTGAGTTTGCTGGATCTGGTAATCGTTTCTTGCAACTTGGACCTTTGAATTTATCTGCAGCAGAGGAATTATATTTTACTGTTATTAAAGGTAATGGATCTAATGGTGGTGATGCTCCAGAAGAGCCTTTAGAATTGTACTACAAAACATCTGTAGATTCTACATCGGAAAATCTTATTCAAAATATTGCTGCTGCTTCTGTTTCAGCATCTGGATGGGTAAATTATAAAATTGAGTTGGACGAAGATAGTCCAGCAAGAAAAAATAATGTCTACCTAGTTATTAGGCAAACTAGAGCAGCGGGGAGTAATGATAATGATGATACAAATGAAAAAAATCTAGATAAATGGGGATTAGCACAATTCGCTGTGGTATATGGAGAAGTGTCAAAACAAGTATTCACGCCATCATTGAATGCATCTATACCTGGAAATGATGATGATGGTGATTGTGGACCTGATGTTGGTATTGATTATGTGCGTAGAACAGTTACTGCGGCAAAAAGTAATATTACTTTTACTGACGGAACATTCCAACTATCTACATCTACTCCAATTTCTGTGACAGGAACAGCATCAGTTGTTGATCCAATTCCTTTGATAACTAGATATCATAGAGCAAAGTATCTCATCAAAGCTTTCTAAAATAAATAGTCTTTGTAAAAGATAGATAGTCATGGCAAACAGAGTATCAAAAAATGTTGAATTGTATATCAATGCTCCTGAGCGTGTGATTCAGTACAAAAGCGTACAAAAGCAAATCACTGATGATTATTGGGACACTTCTATTGCTCCTGTTCTTTATCCATTCTGGGATAATCCCAAAGATAAATTAGAGATATTTGCATATAGACATGACGATAGTTTTTTAATTCAAAGAAGTAAGTACAAGAGAAATTTCAAAACTGGAATATCCTCTTGGGTTTCTTATGATTTTGATCCATCGGCAGCAGAACCAAATGTTGTGGTGCAATTCAAAAATGATATAATTGATAAGTTTTTAGAATACAAAGGAACAACAGAAAAAACTTATCAAGATGCAATCGCACAAGAATACTCTAGAACAAATACTCTTACTTGGAAGCACATAAACGTAGTCCGAAAGTTTTTACTACAAGATTCTGATTTTATTTTCTGTTCTGATTATGAAATTGATGAGGAAAGAAAGAATCTTTGGAGACAATATAGACAATATATTAGAGACATTCCAGGTTTGCAATCTGTAGATTCTCCATATGACATTGTTTTCCCAATTACTCCTGATGAATATTTAAAGAGGAAAGAATTATACATCGAACCAGAAGTTGTTGAAAAACTTGGCGATCAGGGAATCAATGATCCTTTTTTGACCAGTTCATATCATTTTTGGAAGATGACCTCAAACACTCTTTCTACATTTGCACAGAGAATGAGTTTCTATATTGCTTCTAGAACAATTACATCTGATAATAATTCTGAAAATCGTGTTTTGGTTAGCAATTTTATCACCAAGTTTACTGCTAACCCTGATGTACAATCTGCACGAATTAAACTTGAAAATGATAAGGTGAATAGAGACTTTATTGATGATCTATTAAATAAAATTGAAACAGGAGAATTATAATGTTAGTATTCATGGAATCACAGAGACTATATGAAGTGGTCTCGTTCTATTCAAAAAACACGGAAAAATATATTTTGGTTGTCAATACTGAAAGATTCTCGCATCTTCCAGATGAGAAGAAACAGCAAGTGAAAGAATTTTATGCTGATATCCTTCCAGAGGACGAGTTGGGTGAAATATTTGCTGAACAGTATAGATTTTATGAGTTTCCTTCTCAAACTGTGGCGATAGAAACTGCTACCGATTGGTTTCCAAGAAATTTAGATTTAGATGATCAGGACTACTTTGTTGAGTGTTATGTAATTACTCCAAAGGGAGGAATTCCTTACACAAATAAAGTTACTCCAAGACCAGAGGGTTGACAGGGGGTTGACTCCTGTGCTATGGTGGCAAGACACTTGTGAAACAGCATGAAAGTCCCCGCACAATATGAACTGACGCATCTGCAACTGCAAGCGATGCTCCGTGATCACAATATCCCAGAAAGCGAAGTAAAGTATCTGGGTGAATTTGAATACACTGCTGAATATAATGCACACCCAGAATACCATGGTTATATGATGCATTGGTATCGTATTGGTGGAGAACATGAAGTTCCCGTATGTGACATCGCATCCATCGATCGAACTGACGAGGACAATTGAACAAGTGTCACAGGGGGTCGCAAGACCCCTTTCTCATGCCCTATACTATTCTCATCAACAGCGCACCACATGACCCTGACCCTTCGCCCTCACC
>Ga0213866_10002260_pt1 | contig 13762 bp, 14 predicted proteins | sample PICome_11_FD_160079 | JGI IMG/M metagenome (GOLD analysis project Ga0213866, IMG submission 160079) | Coastal seawater microbial communities near Pivers Island, North Carolina, United States - PICO284 | ecosystem: Environmental > Aquatic > Marine > Coastal | place: USA: North Carolina...
AGTGTGGATATATCAGGATCTAAATTCAGTGATAGTTCAGTTAAACAATTTGCAGAATTTTTAGGGGATAATGAAAAAATAAAATTAGTATCTTCTGATATAGAAGAGAATATGGCAGCTAGAATTCAGGATATTTCAGGAAAAAAGGTTTATAACCCACAAGAGTTAGTAGATAAAAAGGTCAGTTTTTCTGAGAATGTTGAAGGTGATAATCAGGCTCTAAAAAGAAGTGGTTCATGGCGCGAAGATGTTGGTCAGGAAGGGCAAAGGGATATAAAAATTGCAAGAATTGGTTGATATTTAACAAAATTCTTTATTTATGTTAGATTTTTTTAATGCAAATTGTTTTTTCATGTACTATATGAAATACAAAAAACTATAGGATAATATGGAATCATATAAAAGGCTTATAGAAGGGCATAAGAATTTTAGGAAGCAATATTTTGATAAACCGTTTGAAGAATACAGAAAATGGGCTTCAAAATATCAAAAACCTGAGGTAATGATAATTTCTTGTAGCGACTCTCGTGTAAACCCTGCTATTTTAACCAGTTCAAATTTAGGTGATATATTTGTTGTTAGTAACGTGGCAAATATAGTTCCGCCTTTTAGAAAAACGTGTAATACGCACCATAGTACCAGCTCGGCGATTGAGTATGCGGTAAAGCATCTGAAGATAAAACACATAATTGTTATGGGGCATAGTTGCTGTGGTGGTGTTAATGCTATGTTCACAATGGAAGAGCAGTGTGAAAAAACATCGGAAGAATATAGCTTCATAAATCCTTGGGTGGATGTTATCTCTGAGGTTAGAGATGATGTTAATAAAGAAATGAAAGATGCGCCTTTAGAGGATAAATTACGTTTGTGTGAAAGAAAGGGGATTTTAGTCTCAATTCAGAATTTAATGAGCTTTCCTTTTGTTAAAAATGCTGTTGATAATGAAAAATTGCAACTGCATGGATGGTATTTTGATATTGATAAGGCTGCACTATATGAGCATAATGAAGATAATGGTGAATTTGAAATAGTAGCTTAGTTTACTTTATCGTGCCATTTTATATTTAGTCCGTCAAACTCCTTTAAATATTCATCTAACGTTATTATTCCTATGCACGGCGTTGCACCTTTTTTGCGTATCTTATTACTTGCAAGCTTTCTTGCTATAATAATAGCTGGCATTGTAGGAATAAAAGCTCCGTCACCATCTTTTGCCACTATCTCGAAAGCTAATTCTTTTTCAACATCCTTATTACATTTACCAAATAGCTGCATATAAAAGCCACTATTTCCTGTTCCTATAGAATCAAAAATAAAAGAGGATTTTAGCATTATTTTGGCAAATGGTAATAGGGTAGGCATTAGTTTTATACGTACTAACCATGAGGATAGGAATAAAAGGAATTGCAGCAGTTTTATTTCAAGCCCACCATAGAAATTTATAGTTTTTAAATCAGGGTAACGCTTTGGAAAAAGCTCTAGGTCAGGTGTGTCGGCTCTTCCTAATAGTCTAGAACCTAATTTCCAGAACTTGTGGCATTTTAGGTCTGTCCAGCCGTGAACATCCTGCATTTTACCGTCTATAAGTGTTTTGAAAGGTTTTCCAGCATAGCTAAGAGCTGCGCTTGTGGTGGCAAGTCCACGGTTGGTAAGCTGCGCTGTAGATATTGCATAATCTATTTTTTCCAGTTTCTTAAAATGTGGTTTGTAGTGGTCAATAATGGCGCTTGTAAGGCAAGGGACGGAACTTGCTCCACTACAAATAAAAACAGCTTTTTCTTTTGCTTTTTTATCTAGCTGAGAGATGCCGGATACAAAATCCCGTGCATCTGCAAGGTCAATATAGTGACAGCCTTGTTTGATACATAGCTTAGCAACATGATAACCTTGCCCTTGATATGGGCCTGAGGTATGGATGACTATATCCGGCTTTATTTTTGTTAATGAGCCAGACAGGTTTTTATTAATGTCTAATACGGCATATTCAGCCTTGTTAGCTGCTTTTAAATTAGAAGCAAGCTCTTTGGCTTTTTCTTCATTACGTCCTGCGATAATTAGCTGTATATTTGAATCCGGCGCAAGTTTATTTGCGATAAAGCTACCAAAATTACCATAGCCGCCGATTATAAGAGTTCTTTTAGCCATAGTTATTTTTTTACCTTAAAGTTCCCCTGATATTGATAAATAACCCCAAACAACCAGTGTGTGACTGTTGCAGACATATAAAAACTATTATCGTCTATAGCTTTTTCAAAGGCGTTGCTTGCACCTATTACATATGTAATAGGTAAACGAATATTATAACCTAATATCCTTAGAGAATAGCCTTTATGTGATAATATTACTTTCTCGCCGTCATATCCATAATGAATATGCCAGCAAAATCCATAACGCATTATTTCGATTACTTCATTTTTGGCAATATGATGCATGCGTGAACGAAAATAAAAAGGCTTTTGCTTGTTTTTGTACCGAAATATACGCTCTAGTGTAAAACCGTCATTTTCAGTAGAACTTTTGAAATTAACCGTAACATCAATATTATTTGAATTATAAGGTGGCGCAGTTCCAGATAGCCATAGCAAGGGTTTGAAATACCACTTACACATAACATTCATCTTTCCTTTAACAGTGCTAACATCATTGCAAAAAGGACGATTTGCATAATGCTTTTTCATAATGGGGGGTAATAAGTCCCATTTTTTGGCAAAGATTGCTTTAAATATAGGCTGTTCGTGGTTTTTAATAGCTATTTTGAGTATCCCTTAGTTAGGTTGTCTATTTTAGGGTTGTTTGTATATTAAAAATACTTCTATATAAAGGTTGCTAAAATTATTATGTAATTAAAGAATGTAATTTAAAATGAATGTAAATGGAAGGCTTGCAAAGGCATATTATCTGTTCAAAGCTAATCTGATAAATATAGTGCTACTTGTATTTGTGGTTTTTTTTATAAATTCCATAATAGGTTCGTATGTAACAAGCATATTGCAAGGAGCTTCAGAGCCTTCAGCTATAATTGCGGTCATATATAGCTTTATTGTTGCGATAGGAAGTGCTGTTATAACTATTTTTACATGTTTTGTTGGGGCTAACCATGCATCAGGTAAGGTTTCATTTGAAAGTTTTGTTGAAAAATTTAAAGAAAATAAATATACAATTGTAAAACTATATTTACTTTATTTCCTGGCGACTATTGCTACATCATTTTTACTAATAATTTTGTCCATGGTTTCTAAGGGACTAATGTCGAGTGGTGGAATGCGCCCAATCGGTTTTTTTATAGTTGTAGATATTATAATAAGCGTGTTTTTGTACACTGCTCTTTTCTTTGTATTTAGTGGTAATAGAGGGTTTGGTGGTACCTTAAAATACTCATTTTCTTGTATTAAAGATAATGTTCCTGCCATTATAGGAATAGTTATAATCCTATACTTTATCACACAGATCAGATTGGGAAGTATACAATATATAAGCGGTATAGGCGATACTGATGTAACTGAGTTCTTTAGCCGCTCTATATTAAGGATCGCTCATATCTTCATTTATCTATTCTTATTTCAATATTATATATCATGGTCGCAAAAGGATAAGCAGCTATGACCTATATTATCCTTAAATGGGTTCATATAGTTAGCTCTACAATATTATTTGGAACAGGCATAGGAAGTGCGTTCTATATGTTCATGGCTAATCGTAGCAAGGACATTGCAAGTATATATTTTGCTACCCGTAATGTTGTTATTGCCGATTGGCTTTTTACTACTCCTGCCGTGATTATACAGCTAGTAACGGGTATAGCTCTTGTGCATATTGTTGGTTATAGCTTTAGTGAAAAATGGGTTATGTGGGGAATGATACTTTATTTTTTTGCCGGAGCATGTTGGTTACCTGTTGTTTGGATGCAGATAAAAATGCGAAACATGGCTAAAAATGTACTGGAAAATGGTGGAAATCTTCCAAGCCGATATTGGAAAATGGACAGATGGTGGATAATTTTAGGCTCTCTTGCCTTTCCCGCTATAGTTGCAGTTTTTTGGCTTATGGTGGCAAAGCCTTCGTAATTCTACTTTTCTACCGCCTTCTTCTTTGCTCTTACATACTCAGGGGCGTGCTCAAAGTCCTCTTCATCAAAGAATTGCAGTAGCTCATCCCTATATTTGGCAACCTCTTCAGCTGAAGGGATGTGATAGTCATCAGGCGCACTTGCCATAATCCAAGTTTCTCATGGGGGAACTGGCAACCAAAAGGAACAGGGGATAAACACCAGATTTTAGGCAGAAAAGACCCTACAATCTTAAATTTAGCCTGGGATGAGTTCTATTTTTGGGATGGTAGAGCTGAAAGCCTTGAAGAGCAAGCGCTTGGACCAATAGAGGCCGCAGGTGAGATGAATCTGCCTTTAGATAAAGCTCTGGCAAGAGTAAAGAGCATAAAAGAATATCAACCAATGTTCAAAAAAGCTTTTCCAAGTAGCAAAGAGCCAGTAACTCTTGAAAATATCGCAAAAGCTATAGCAACATACGAAAGAGGTATTATTTCTGATGATGCACCTTTTGATAATTGGCTAAAAGGCAATGAAAAAGCTATGTCGACATCTGCAAAGCGTGGATTTGTACTATTTAATAAAAAAGCTAACTGCGCAGCTTGTCACTCTGGTTGGAACTTCAGTGACAGCAGCTTCCATGATATAGGTATCGATGATAATGATATCGGGCGTGGTAAGCTAGTGAAAGTGGAGTCAATGCAACATGCATTCAAGACTGTTGGTTTACGTAACATAGACAGGCATAGAACATATATGCATGACGGCTCTTTAGAAACATTAATGGATGTTATTAATCACTATGACAATGGCTTTGTAAAACGCCCTAGTCTTTCAAGTGATATACAGCCTCTTAATTTAACAGAGCAAGAAAAGAAAGATTTGGTAGAGTTCTTAAAGGCACTAACTAGTGATGATAAGCCTGTTACTTTGCCTAATATGCCTATGTAATTATTTATAAGGAAAAAGCTATGAATAAAATATATATAACATTAATTTCGTTCATATTTGCTCCTGCTGTAGCTATAGCAGGAGCAAATATAGTTGAAGGTGGTGCTGCACAAAGCCAATATGATGCTGAAAAGGCTGCTTCCAAAGTTCTTGCGCAAAAAGATAAAAAGTTTATCTTACGAGAGGGCGGAAGTGATACGCCTAAGCCTAAGTCAATGACTTTGAAGGTAGGTGAAAAGCTATTTATTGTTAATGAAGAAGAGAAGTATACTCATAATGTATATGATAGTACGGATGATAGTTGGGTTCTTCAGAAGCAGTCACCGGGCGGTGTCGCGGTTATTTCTTTCGATGCTCCAGGAGAGCATAAGCTTCGCTGTGCAATACATCCAAAAATGAAGATTAAGGTAAAGGTTGAATAATAAGAAACTATTCGGGTAGGTTTGATGTCATTATTTAAAAAGCTTTTTTTAAGTTTCTTGCTGTTAAACGCATTGACTGTTGGAATGGGGTTTTTTTCTACAAAGCAAGTTACACATACTGCAAATTTCATACAAGAGGTTTATGATAAACCTTTGCAGTCCATTAATTTTGCTAGAATGGCACAGAATGATTTTACGAGTCTGGATATGTATCTTTATAAAGTGTATAGCAATAAGATACTTGATGAAGATGCCTTAGAGGAAATAAATGACAGTTTAGAACTGTTCGTAGAAAATTTAGAGGTAGCTGAGGAACGTGCCATATCTAAAGATTCAAAAGAGGCTTTGGTTGCCATAAATTCTTATATTGAGAAGTGGAAGAATATTAAAGATGGCATCTTTGCATCAAATGTTGAGTATAGTGAAATAGAGTCTGTTTCAGAGTCTATTCAAAGCAACCTTGCTGACCTTGTTGAATTTGAGGCAACCGCCGGATATGATTTTGTTATCGATATTCAAAATACTGCTCGCCACACTAAGAGAAAAACTAATATTATAACAGGTGTAGTAACAGTATTTGGTGTTTGTCTGGCTATTTTCCTTTCTTTCAATATTACCAATCCTGTTAAATCGTGCGTTAAATTGGCTGAGAGTATAGCAAAAGGTAATTTTGATAATGATATAAAGGTAAAGCGTAAGGATGAAATGGGAAAGCTGCTTAGCTCTTTGGACATAATGCAGAAAGACCTTGCAAGACATCTTGAGGAGCAGGAGAATATAAGGAAAATACAGGAAGAAAAAGAGTCAGAGCACCGTAAGGAATTGTTAAATTCGATATCAGGGGATCTAAACGCCTCAATGGGTAGGGCTATATCAACGATACAAGGCACCGTTGGAGGGCTTACAAGAGTTGCAAATGAGCTGTCGGTAGCTTCTGAACAATCTTTGGTAAAAAGTGATAGCACTTCTGGAAATATGGAAAATGTTGGACATAATATAAGTTCAGTTGCAGCCGCGACAGAGCAGTTGTCGGCTTCTATATCAGACATTACTGAAAACACCAATCAGTCATCAAGCTTAGCTAAGGATGTTGCAACAAGAGCAGAGGAGTCTCACAAAATTGTAGCGAAGCTTGCCAAAACATCTGACGATATTGGTAGTATACTTAGTTTTATTAATGATATTGCGGATCAAATTAATTTATTGGCTTTAAACGCTACAATCGAGGCCGCGCGTGCAGGTGAGGCGGGCAAAGGGTTCTCGGTTGTTGCATCAGAGGTGAAAAATCTAGCCAGTCAAACCGGAAAAGCAACTGAAGATATAAAGTCGCAGGTCGATAGTATACAAGATGTAACAAAACAAGTGGTTTCTTCTATTAATGATATTATGAAATCAGTTAATGAGGTGCAGAATATTTCTGGAACGAATGCTCAGGCAATGAATGACCAAAGTTTGGCTACCTCTGAGATATCAAGGATGGTTCAGGACGTCTCAATGAAGACTAATGAGTCTGTGACTAATATGAAGGAAGTAAAAGAGTCGGCGAATCTTACGAAGAATTCTGCTGAAAAAGTTATTGTTGAAACTCAGCAATTGTCAAATGAGATGGAAAATTTTCAATCTGTAGTAAAGTCTCTTGTTGAAAAAATACAAAATGCATAAATTATAATTTATAAAAAGAGGTTATTAGTGCTTTGCCTGTTAGTAGAAGATGATGAAAGTTCTTTGTTGTGGTGCACAGAAAGCCTAGAGATGCTTGGTCTAAAAGTAATAGTTGCCAGAAATGGATTTGAAGCGCTTGAAGAATGGGATAACCATAAGCCACCTCTTATAGTTCTTGATTGGATGATGCCTAAAATGGACGGTATAGAGTTTTTAAAAAGATTGAAAATAAAAACTCTAAAAGAAGGTGATAAATTTCCTAAAGTTATAATGTCATCTTGTTTGGGAGAGGAGTGCCACTTCCAAGAAGCAAAAGAAGCTGGTGCTTTTACTTACTTATGTAAACCATACACTCATAGGGATCTTGAGGCTAAAATAGGGCTTCTTATGAATCTGGATATGGGAAAAGAAGGTAAGAGTGATAAGGAAGAATAATGCTTTTATGCTTAGCCTTATTTTATTTGTTTGCTATTATTGTAATGTAAATGATTCGTAATTTCCGTTTAAATCAAATTTTTTTTCATTTTATTAAAACTAATGCTGGCATATTAATTTTTTATTTGCTATAAAGCCTCCCACACAATTTCTTTGTGTATGTTCCCCGGTAGCTCAGCGGTAGAGCAGTTGACTGTTAATCAATTGGTCGGTGGTTCGAATCCGCCCCGGGGAGCCAGTTTTCTTTCTTTTAAGTTCCGCTAACATCTTCAAGTCTTGACTTGCCCTATATAAAGCAGAAAAACACTCTTGACCTAAATCAGCAGATGAAAGGCTCAAGTTAAGTCAATAACATTATGAATCACTTGTTGAGAATCTATTCAAATGGATGAAGATCAACCGCTCCAAACTACCGAAAAAGGGTGAAACCGTTGCTGCTATAAACTATGGCACTGAACAACGAAATGGCGATGAGGCAGTTTATAGAAGATGGTAATGTTGAAATAGATAATAATGCCGCAGAGCGTGCTCTCAGATTCATTGCTATTGGCAGAAAGAACTGGATGTTTGCAGGGGCAGACGCAGGAGGGAAAATGGCTGCTAATATCTACTCATTGATAGAAACTGCCAAGCTGAACAATGTTAATCCAAAGAAATATCTTGAATATGTAATAAATCACATGCAGGATTGTAATAGCCAGAAGCTTGAAGAATTGCTTCCCTGGAATGTAAATCGTGACTAATCCGTACCAAATCAATACTTTGTAAATATCTCGTTTTGTGGTATTATTGAAAAATTAACCGACTTTACAGGATGATTACGTTAAAACGTGTGTAATATGATATAGATGGGGGGCGGCCGAGTTTAACCACTGGTAGGTGAGGAAAGATAAACTCATTAAACTCCGATTCTGTCAAAGACACTGGGATACGCCTGCTACGCTTAGGTTCAACATAGGGAGGCATAAATATATTTCCTTTTTATGGTATTTGAGGCGTAATACAATACCTCTAAACGACAGCGTGGGACTCAATTTATTAGCAATTTTAATTTCGCAACGAGTTGGATTATTATGATATATGGCAAAAATTTTCTAATGCGTTTCTGCGAGTACTTATTTTTATTTATCTTATTTTATATAGATATATCATTGCTTAGAACTCTTGAACGTCATGATTTTTTGCTTTTTAAGGCCGCTAATTTATTGGATGCAATAATTGCACACTTTTACTTTCTGTTGCCAGTGTTAATTATACCGCACTTTTTTGTATATAATCTTCAAAAACGACCGTTGACTTTTCGAAAGTGTATAAAATATGGCATGCGGACGCAATTTTTTGGCGTCATTTTTTTTATACTTTTGGATGCTATGATTTATAATGGTAATGGACACTTGACTTCACCAGGTGAATTCTATGTTTTTTCTTTTTTCTTTTGTATGTTTATGGGAGTTTTCTTCGGAGCTTTATATGTATGGTTAGATTCAATATTTTCTTTCAACAAAGAAACTGATAATGAATCTGTTGATTAGTAGTTTTCCTTTAATGGATAACTAATTTATAATGATTTTGTGTAATCACTAAGGTTTTTATTTAAAGCAAGGAATTTGTCTTTCCATTAAAGTGTAGCTATTCCAATTTTACAGATACGACAAAGCCGAACCCCTTACAACACCCGAATCATACTCAAACGCCACGTCCTTTAGAATTCATTCTACTTGCGATATTGGCCTCCAAATTTGGAACTATGTCGTTTTCAATGTGCTCCCTTAACATGTCTCTGGTATTTTGTATAAACTCATTTTGCATGTCTTCTTTGTTACCCTCCATGAATTCTATTTGCCTGTTATAGGTATCTTTCAAGAAATCATCATCATACATAAACTTTACAACCCTATCAGCGGCCTTATAGGCAACCCTTGCCCCAGCAGCATCTGAATTTTTAAGTTCAAGTTCTTTTAGAATTAAATCTGAGGTTGTGCTGCTACCATCACTCTTTTCATTTTTTTGTCTTCGTAACTGCGCTTCTTCTAGTACCTTTGACGCCTCATCGTGACGCTCTTCGGACAGTTCTAATCTTAAATTTAAATCGTGGGCTTCATCGAAAGATTCTTTGTTCATTTCGCGATTTGTAAGATCCGGTACCATTTTAGATGCATATTTGGGTATACCATCAAGTACTTCTTCCATATGGGCTACAAATTGCTGTGCAGGAGCAGTGTATATCGCCTCATTTCTAACATCCTTATTTTTATCCCCCTTATTTCTATAACCCACTATTTTTTCTATAAGATCATCTCCGTCATAACCCCATCCAGATTCTTTTGATATTATATTTGTCATATTATAATTGCTTCCTCAAAATTACTATTACTCTTTATCTTATAAATGATTTGTCTTCAGGCGGAGTTGTCCCCTTACCGGTATTCTTCCCTCCACTCTCAATTTCTTGTGCAGAAGATTTTTTACTATTTTTTATTTTACCTTTAGCCTCGTCAAGATCTTTTAATGCATCTTCCGGAAGCTGCTCTCTTATAGACGGACTTCTTTTTATACCATCACTTTCTTTCCCCTGTTCTTTGGATGAACTAAGATCTGATGATGACTGACCTTTTTTGATGTTATCCGTAGCATTTTGCTCTTGGCCAGATTTTTGCTTTTCTTTATAATTTTTTCTTTGCTGTTCAAGCACATCATGCATATCATCCAAAATAATGCCCCTAGTATCATCCTTAGCGCTTATTCCATCCACTTTTCCAGATATTTTATCAAGGAAGTCATCTGTTTTAATATTATTCTTTTCCATTAATTCCGCAGCAAATTCTCCAGCCTTATTAGGTTTAGAAGTATTGCCGTCCAGAACATCAAAAAGCTCTTTTGGGTCACTTTCATATTGATTTTCAAAAACCTTCTGATTAGTTAATAGCTGCTCATTCAATTCTTTTTTTGCAACCTTATTTGCCAATCTGTCCACCACGTCGTATGCGGTATCAACATATCCTTTTAATCCTTTGTCAACATGCCCTTTTACTGCAGATTTCGCAGCTTTTAAAACAGCTTTAGTTGTTTTTTCTCCTACTTCAATTTCCCCCTTATTTTCAAAAAAGTTTAGGTCATCTAAAAATTGTTTTCTTGCCTCCTCATCTTTAGACAGATGTACTGCCAATTGTTCCTGTGTAAATCCTTTGTCTCCCGCAGCTTCTTTTAGTCTCTTATCAACTGCACTACTCTTTTCACCCTCTTTACCTTCCTTACCTTCCTTACCTTCTTCGCCCCCTTTATCCTTTTTACCCTTTTTATCTTTTCCCTCTTTTTTTAATTTTTCTTTCTCCTTTGCGGCCGTTTCATCTGCAGCAGTATTAAATACCCCTGCTATAGAATCTAAATCCTTCTCAAAATCTTTTTGTTTTAATCCGGCCTTTTCTAATGCAGTCCCAACCAGCCACTTACCAGCTTGAACAGCACCTTTATTACGTGTTTGCTTACCTTCTATTTTTTTCTGAGCCTCTTCTAGCTCTTTACCATCATCACTCTTACCCTTTTTAGACTTTTCCTTTTTTTCCTTCTTTTTCTCTTCTAAGGCTTTTTCAAAATCACCTTCATCTATTGGTTCAAGCTTGCCTTCATCACTTCTCTTAGCATCTCTTTCAGCTTTTTTAGCTTTTACTTCTTTAATTTTTTCTTTTGTTTGTTCTTCATGGGATTCTATGGCACCTTCAAATCCTTTTTCCACCCCAGATGCAACGAACTTACCTAATGCATTATCAGAACCTATTCCATCTATAAGAACACCAACGGTTTCCTTTGCACCCTTGATTACATGACCTGTAGCCTCATGTTCTTCTAATTTATCTAATTTCTCTGAAGTTTCCTTATCATACTCTTCCTTAGAAGGATCAGTTGAAAAAGACATAAGATCAATGAATTCTTTCATCTCTTGCTGCCTTTCCTCTTTAGATAAACCAGATATCCTTTCCACTTCACCTTCATCTATCTTTGCCTCAGAATCTTTTATACCTTCTTTCATATCTTTTGCTGTGGATGTTACGGTTTCAACTGCTTTTTTAGCAGCAGCTTCCTTTATCCTTGTGCTAATATCGCCTTTATCATCCTTCTTTTTTCCACCCTTCTTTTTTCCATCCTTTTCTTGTTCTTGCCCCTGTCCCTGTCCTATTGCATCTAAAACTTCTTCACCATGAGCCTGAGCAATAACCTCAATCGCAAATCCGGCCGCTTGCCCTAAACCTTTATGGAACTTAGCAATTTTTTCAGCTTGTATAACAGGATCCTTTTCTTGCTGCTCCTTCAGAGCTTTCATTCCAGCCGCATATTCATCTGAATCAAATATATTTTCTATTACTTGTTCAACTTGATTTCTATCGCTGGCAAACTTCTCTATAATTCCTTTTTGAAGGTCTCCTTTTTCACTTTCGTCAATGCGCTTATCCAAATATTTCGAAAGCCCTTTTTGCATAGCTTTGGAAGCTTCTTTTAAATCATCTCCTGCAATAGGAGACTTTTCAGCAAGATCTGTAAGTTTATCCCCAAAATAATCAAGCCCCCCTTTTGCGATTTTAGTAAGAGCCTGCCCTACATCTTCTTTAACACTTGCCTGCTCCAAGGCTTTATTAAGCGGTGATTCATGTCTGGCATATCTATTGGGTCTTTTTCCAATTGTATTATCATGTACCCTAGATGCAGCTTTCGTAGCTTCATCTAGTATCAAATCCCCTTTGTCTCTCTGCTGTTCTTGCTCTCCTTTATTTAACTCCTTGGTCATTTGCTCCGCTACCATGCCCGCAGCCAAGCCAGCTAAAGGAGCCGATTTTTTTAACCCTTCTGCTGCTAAATCAACCACTTTTGCAGCTACTGGCGCCATAACTTCTGCGGCATTCAAAACGGCCTCATTAATACCTTCCAATTTTGCAATATCTTGTTCTGTAATTGTAGAGCGACGACCTTTCCTTGTATCCTTTGTATTATTTTCTCCGCCAAATCCGGCCCATGCAATAAGGCTTTGACGCGCTTGTCTTGCTTGTTCAGTGTCCGCGAGAATATCAAGCTCTTTTTTATTATCATCACCTTCTCCAAATCCAAACATATATAATCCAACATCTAAAATAAACCCAACATATATAACAATTTTACTCCCAAAAGATTTACAGGTTATTAACAAATTTACTTTTTAAATGTGTAACGAATGGTCTGCAGTATCTTATTTTTAATATAACTATGCATAAAGGATTTGTTATAATAATCTTGAGCATTACTGTTAAAGCAATGATATAAAAACTACGACAGTTGTATAATTACTATCTGATAAATCTATTTATCCCGATGTTATAAAATATTAGTTATTAGGTGACAGTGGGCAGATTAAGTAGTGAGAATTATAAAAACAATAGATCTGAATTAGCTGTTTGAAAAATACTATTGTTATGTTAATATAACACGAGGGGCGTTTCTATTTAGAGGTTATATTTTTTATAAAGTAATAGTAAAGTGTCAAGATTTGATTATAAATGTTCAAAGTGCAATTATAAAAAAAAGAGATTTTTGTTTAGACCGGGCTCTTCAGAAGGAGAGGTGTTGCTATGTGGATTAACAATTGTTTTATTAATAATAACTTTTTTTCTTTTATATTACACTTCGGATATTAAAGATTATTTGTTAATTGTTATTATTCCTTTGGAAGTTTATTTGTATTATCTTCTATTTGCTCGTAACGGAGATATTTATAGATGGTATTGCCCAAAGTGTACAGATGGAATAATGCTTCGTAATGAATATAAAAATGATTAGTAGTTTTCTGGAATCTATACACTTTAGTGGACAAATAATGTACAATAATGCTGTTGCTTCAGCAAGGAATGGTGAGTTACCTGCTTCAGGTGAGAGTCCAAATTTAGAGTTTAGTCAGGAACACTATAAAGCTGCAATAAAAGAACAAAAAGAAACTGAAGTTCAGGAGTTCGAATCAGGCATTGCTTCTTGGGGGGAACGTTTTCCAAAAGGTAGTTCTGGACATTCTCAGCAAAGAAGGTTTGGATAAAGGGCAAATCTGCTTGTTTGCATATATGGATTATGGCGTTCATAAGTGGGGGGGATTAAACACGTCTCCTGATTGTGATGTGGCAATGAAATTGTCTAAAGCAAGGCGGTAGGTTTATTGTCGGCCTGCTTACATTTTGTGCATACTCTTGATAATGTATGTAGAGTCAGTTTCGCAAAGCTTTTCACTGTTCTT
>Ga0213866_10002261_pt1 | contig 13750 bp, 8 predicted proteins | sample PICome_11_FD_160079 | JGI IMG/M metagenome (GOLD analysis project Ga0213866, IMG submission 160079) | Coastal seawater microbial communities near Pivers Island, North Carolina, United States - PICO284 | ecosystem: Environmental > Aquatic > Marine > Coastal | place: USA: North Carolina...
TTTCCATAGCTTGTATTGCCATTGTCAAATACTCTATTAAATGACCATTCTCCCAATAAAAGACTATATGATAAATAATTATTCCTCAATGTTTTCAAAAAATATACACATCAAAATTAATCATTACCAATTAAATGATTTAAATATTTGGATTTATTAAATGTAATACTCAAATTTGAGAACAGCATATTAAATATTTATGTATACAATTGACGATAATCCTTTTAGTATTAATTTAATTAGTAAATTAATTTCAAATAAAACTAAATTAGCTCTTTCGAAAAATTCTATTGATAAAATTGTCTCTTGCCGTGATTATCTAAACCATAAAATTGAATCCTCGAAATCACCTATATATGGAATAAATACAGGTTTTGGTTCGTTATATAATGTGAAAATTTCTTCAAAAAATTTAAAAAAACTTCAAGAAAATTTAGTGAAGTCACATGCTTGTGGAATTGGTAAAAAAGTTCCAAAAAGTATAGTTAAATTAATGATGTTGCTAAAGATTAAGGCATTATGCCATGGTTATAGCGGAGTTCAGTTAAGTACTGTTGAAAGATTAATTGATTTTTATAATTTAGATGCTTTACCAGTAATCTACACTAAAGGTTCACTTGGAGCTTCAGGCGATCTAGCCCCTTTGGCTCACATGGCATTATCAATTATAGGCGAAGGTGAGATGTGGTATAAGGGGAAAAGAGTTAAGACTTCTGAAGTTTTGATTGAAAATAAAATGAAACCAATCTCTCTGCAATCTAAGGAGGGCTTAGCATTACTTAATGGAACTCAATTTATGTCAGCATATGCAGTAGATTGTTTGATAAAGTCTTACAGGTTATCATTTTTATCAGATTTAATAGCTTCAATATCTTTAGATGCATTCAATTGTCGATTGGAACCATTTAATTCTTTAATTCATGATTTGAGGCCTCATAAAGGACAGGTGTTGACTGCAAAAAGAATTTCAGGATTCTTAAAAGGTAGCTCTTTGATTAAACAAAAAAAGAATCATGTCCAAGACCCTTATTCTTTTCGTTGTATACCACAAGTTCATGGGGCTACTAAAGATTCGTTAGAGTTTTTTCGATCTACAATAATTACTGAAATTAATTCAGTTACAGATAATCCCAATATTTTTGCTCAAAAGGATGTAATTATTTCTGGCGGAAATTTTCATGGGCAACCTATTGCACATGCACTTGATTTCTTAAAAATTTCAATTTCAGAGTTAGGAAATATTTCAGAAAGGAGAATATTTAAATTAATTTCAGGAGAAAGAAATCTACCATGTTTTTTAATCGACAAACCTGGACTTAACTCTGGTTTGATGATTCCACAGTATACAGCTGCAAGTATCGTTAGTGCGAATAAGCAACTTGCTACGCCAGCTAGTATTGATTCAATTGTTTCATCAAATGGTCAAGAAGATCATGTTAGTATGGGAGCAAATGCTGCTATTCAGGCTTATGAAATTATTGAAAACACTGAACAAATTTTAGCAATAGAATTACTTAATGCCTCTCAAGCTTTATTTTTTAGAGAAGAAAAAACATCAGATTTTCTTCAAGAAATTTTAAGTTCTTACAGGGAATTAGTGCCAAAAGTTACAGAAGATCGAATTCTTCATAACGATATTGAACTTTCAGTGAATTTTATAAGAAATTTAGAGTTAGGTGAAGAAATTTTTATTTCAACTTAATTCTGTATGAATTTTATACAAACCTATTCTAGTTTTTCTTTTTTGACTTACCTGCAGTGGTAGTTACTGTTGTTAATTTAACAAATAATGAATCAGTTTCTTTATTTAAATCTATAGAAATAGTATCCCCTGATTGAATATTTGATTTTATAATTTCTTCAGCTATTAGATCTTCAACGTATTTTTGAATTGCTCTTTTCAGTGGTCTGGCTCCATATTGTTTGTCAAACCCTTTTTCTGCAATAAAGCTTTTTGCCTTTTTACTTAGTTTTAGTTTGTACCCAAGTTCATCAATTCTGTTGAGTAATTTATCTAATTCAATATCAATAATTTTATCAATATCATTTTTTTCTAATGTGTTAAATACAACAACATCGTCAATTCTGTTAAGGAACTCTGGGGCAAAGGCTTTTTTTAGTGCATTTTCAATCACTGATCGTGCATTTGAACTTTCCTGCATTTTTTGAGCAGATGTACCAAAGCCTACACCATTGCCAAAGTCTTTAAGTTTTCTAGCCCCAACATTAGATGTCATTATAATTATTGTATTGCTAAAGTCGATTTTTCTTCCAAGACTATCAGTTAGAAATCCATCATCTAAAACCTGTAAAAGCATATTATAAACATCAGGATGAGCTTTTTCAATTTCATCAAGTAAAATAACAGAATATGGTTTTCTGCGAACTTTCTCAGTAAGTTGCCCACCTTCTTCGTAGCCAACATAACCTGGAGGAGCACCAACTAGCCTCGAAATCGCAAATTTTTCCATGTATTCACTCATGTCAATTCTAATTAAAGAATCACTGCTATCAAAAAGTTCACTGGCAAGAACCTTTGCAAGTTGAGTTTTTCCTACACCAGTTTGACCTAAAAAAATAAAAGATCCAATTGGTTTACTAGGGTCTTTCAATCCAGCTCTATTTCTTTGAATAGCTTTAACTACTTTTGAAACAGCTTTATCTTGACCAATTACTTTTCCATTAATAAGTTCTGGTAGTACTGAAAGTTTATTTCCTTCTGTTTGAGCAATCCTATTCACAGGAATTCCTGTCATCATAGATACAACTTCAGCAACATTTTCTTCATTTACAATTTCTCTGTTAGTTTTTGATTCAGCTTCCCACTTTTCTTGCGCCTCAGATAAATTCTTTTCAATTCGCTTTTCATCATCTCTAAGCCTAGCAGCTTCTTCGTACTTTTGCTTTTTTACAACAGAGTTTTTAGTTTCTCTTACAGATTCAAGTTCTGCTTCTAATTCTAAAATTTGATCAGGAACATCAATATTAGTAATATGAACTCTAGATCCCGCTTCATCTAATGCATCAATAGCTTTATCTGGTAGAAAACGATCTGACATATATCTACTAGTCAGTTTTACACATGCTTCAATGGCTTCATTAGTGTAATCTACATTATGATGATCTTCGTATTTATTTTTAATGTTATTTAATATCTCAATTGTTTCATCAATTGTGGTGGGTTCAATTATGACTTTTTGAAAGCGTCGCTCAAGGGCACCATCTTTTTCAATATGTTGTCTGTATTCGTCTAAAGTGGTAGCTCCAACACACTGAATTTCTCCTCTGGCAAGTGCTGGCTTGAACATATTTGATGCATCGAGACTTCCTGTAGCCCCGCCAGCTCCAACAATTGTGTGAATTTCATCTATAAATAATATAACATCATCATTTTTTTCCAATTCGTTCATAACCGCTTTCATGCGTTCTTCAAATTGACCTCGATATTTGGTACCTGCTACCAAGCTGGCCAAATCTAAGGTAACAACTCTTTTATTGAATAGAATTCTAGAAACTTTACGCTGTATAATTCTGTTTGCTAAACCTTCTGCAATAGCAGATTTTCCTACTCCAGGTTCACCAATTAATAGTGGGTTATTCTTTTTTCTTCTACTAAGAATTTGTGATACCCTTTGGATTTCTTTTTCTCTTCCAACAACAGGATCTAATTTCCCCTCTTCAGCCATAGCAGTTAAATCGCGACCAAAATTATCCAAAACAGGAGTTTTTGATTTTTTATTTGCTTTGTTTGAAGTTTCTTTAGAATATGCTTTTTCTTGAGTGTCATCTTTTTCGCTACTTGAGAATGTTTCAGCAGTAGGTGAATCTCCATATGTTAAGTTATCCTCCGTAATCATTGATTTAAATTGCTCTTTAACATTGTCGTAGTTAACTCTTAATTTGTTTAAAAGTTTTGTAGTTGGATCATTTTCGTTTCTAAGAACACAAAGTAATAGGTGTACAGTATTGATAGATTTACTTTGAAATAGTTTAGCTTCTAAAAAAGTTGTTTTTAAAGCACGCTCAGCTTGTCTGGTTAGGTGTAAGTTTTTTTTCTCATTTGAAGAAAATGATATGTCCGGATTTGCAGGACTTAAAATTTCAACTTTTCTTCTAAGTTGACTTAGGTCAATATCAAGGTTATTTAATATCTCAATTGCTTTTCCTTGCCCATCGCGCAATAGTCCAAGCATTAAGTGTTCTGTACCTATGAAATCATGACCCAGGCGTAATGCTTCTTCTTTACTATAAGAAATTACGTCTTTGACTCGGGGGGAAAAATTATCATCCATGTAAAAGTAATTTTATATAAAAATACGAATTTTAAATTTCAAAATGACAAATCAAAATAATTAATAATAGTGATCAATACAAACGAAAATAAAAACAATAAGAATTCAAAATTTTTAAACTCGATTTTATCAACCTTTTACATCTTAAATTGTTGATAAAATCAAGTAAAAAAACAGTCATATTTAAACATATTAAAATATGAAAGTTTTATATTAGCTATCACGTTATAATTACAACAAATTAACTTATGATTGAAGGAGAAAAATTAATCCCAATTAATATTGAAGATGAAATGAAATCTGCATACATTGATTATTCAATGTCTGTAATTGTTTCACGGGCTTTACCTGATGTAAGAGATGGCCTTAAGCCAGTTCATCGCCGTGTTTTGTATGGAATGCATGAACTTGGCGTGAAATCCAGCTCTGCTCATAAAAAATCAGCTAGAATTGTTGGAGAAGTTCTTGGGAAATATCATCCGCATGGCGATACATCAGTGTATGACACAATGGTTAGAATGGCGCAAGAATGGAGTCTAAGATACATGCTAGTTGATGGTCAGGGGAACTTTGGTTCAATTGATGGTGATAGCCCAGCAGCAATGCGTTACACTGAAGCGAGGATGAGAAAGATTTCTGAAGATATGCTTGCTGACATTGAGAAAGAAACAGTTGATCATAAATTAAATTTTGATGATACACTTCATGAACCTACAGTGCTACCTACCAGAATACCAGGCTTGCTAGTTAATGGAGCTTCTGGAATTGCTGTTGGTATGGCTACTAATATGCCACCACATAATTTATCTGAAGTAGTAGACGGTATTACAGCATACATTGATAATAATGACATTGAAATCAATGAACTTATGCAACATGTTAAAGCTCCTGATTTTCCCACCGGAGGTATAATTTATGGCTATGATGGTGTTAAAGATGCTTTTGAGACAGGAAGAGGTAGAATAGTTATGAGAGCAAAGGCAAATATTGAAGAAGTTAATGGAAGAGAATGTATAATTGTTAATGAAATCCCATATCAGGTAAATAAAGCTGATATGATTAAAAAGACAGCCGATCTTGTCAATGACAAGAAATTAGATGGAATTTCAACTATCCGAGATGAATCAGATAGGAATGGTATGCGTATTGTTTATGTTTTAAAGAGAGATGCTATTCCAAACATTGTACTTAATAAACTTTTTAAATACACAGCTCTACAATCTTCTTTTAGTGTAAACAATATTGCTTTGGTTAATGGTCGTCCTGAAATGTTAAACCTTAAAGACATGATACATCATTTTGTTGATCATCGTCATGAGGTTGTAGTTCGCAGAACCAAGTTTGAATTGAGAAAAGCTGAGGAAAGAGCTCATATTTTAGAAGGACTAATTATTGCATCAGACAACATAGATGAAGTAATTAAAATTATCCGTGGTTCGTCAAATCCTGACGAGGCAAGACAAAAACTTGTAAAAAGATTTGAATTAAGCGAAATTCAAGCTAAGGCCATTGTAGAAATGCGTCTAAGACAATTAACCGGATTAGAGCAGGATAAATTAAGATCAGAGTTTGAAGATTTAATGGTAACCATTGAAGACCTTAAAGATATTTTAGATAAGAAAGACCGTAGAATGCAAATCATCAAAGACGAACTTTTAGTAGTCAAGGAAAAATATGGTGATGAACGCCGGTCATTAATTGAGTATGCGGGGGGTGATCTTTCTATTGAAGATATGATTCCCAACGAACAAGTTGTCATTACAATATCTCATGCAGGTTACATCAAAAGAACTTCACTAACAGAGTATAGAACCCAAAATAGAGGAGGTGTAGGGCAAAAAGCTTCAACTACAAGAAATGAAGATTTTCTGGAGCATTTATTTGTTGGAACAAACCATCAATATATGTTATTTTTCACACAAAAAGGTAAGTGTTTTTGGATGCGTGTTTATGAAATTCCTGAAGGTAGTAAAACATCAAAAGGACGTGCAATACAAAATTTAATTAATATTGAACAAGATGATAAAGTTAAAGCATTCATATGTACTCAAAATTTAAAAGATGAAGATTACATAAACGCACATTACGTAATTATGGCTACTAAACGTGGTCAAGTTAAGAAAACTTCACTTGAGCAATATTCTAGACCAAGAACAAATGGAATTAACGCAATTACAATTAAAGAAGGTGATGAGCTTTTAGAAGCTAAATTAACTACTGGTGCTAGTCAAGTTATGCTAGCTTTAAAATCTGGTAAAGCTATTCGTTTCGAAGAAGCTAAAACAAGACCTATGGGTCGTAACGCTTCTGGGGTTAGAGGAATAACTTTATCCAATGCTAACGATGAAGTTATTGGTATGATTTCTGTTAATGATATGGAAAGTAATATACTTGTGGTTTCAGAGAACGGATTTGGAAAACGCTCAAGCTTAGAAGATTACAGAATTACAAACAGAGGAGGTAAGGGTGTAAAAACTATTTCTATAACAGACAAAACAGGAGATTTAGTTTCCATCAAAAATGTTTCTGATGAAGATGATTTAATGATAATTAATAAATCCGGTATTGCCATAAGAATGGCTGTTGAGGATTTAAGAGTAATGGGTCGTGCAACTCAAGGGGTTAAATTAATCAATTTAAAAGGTAATGACTCTATTGCTGCTGTTGCCAAAGTTATGAAAGAAGAAGATGAAGAAGTTGAAGAAAATGACTCAGAACAAAAAGATGAAAATAATGAATCGTCTACTCAAACAAAAGAATAATTTCCAAAGATATCATACATTATGAAAAAATATTTAACATTACTTTTAATAGTTAGTTTTACTACAATTTACAGTCAAAAAAAAGAGTTAAGAACTGCAAACAAGGATTTAGAAAAAGGTAATTTTGATAAAGCTAAAATCTCATTAGATGCTGCAGAAGTTTTATTGTCTTCAATGGATAAAAAACAAAAAAGTGAATTTTATCTTCTAAAGAGTAAATTATTATTAAGAGGAGGTGCTGCAGGTCCTGAAGAAACTAAATTATCAGTTTCTTCATTTGAGAAAGTTTCTGAACCATATGACATTCAGTCCAAAGAAATTCATTTAGTCAATTTAATTAATCATTTGATCAACAGTGGTAGTGGTTATATTGAAAAAAATGATTATTCAACTGCATCTGATTATTTCTATAATGCTTATAGAATTTCGAAAAAAGATACAATTTACCTTTATTATGCAGCTTCATCTTCAGTTAATGCCAAAGATTACTCCAAATCCTTAGTAATGTACGAAGAGTTGCAGTCAATGGGTTTTACGGGGATTGAAAAACAATATTATGCTCTAAATACCATGACAAATATGGAAGAGCCATTTGATAGTAAATTGTTAAGAGATGCTTCAGTGAAAGCTAAAACGCACACTAATCCGTCTGAAAAAAATTCTAAATCTAAATATCCAGAAATTATAAAAAATATGGCTTTAATATATAATCAAATGGGGGATTCAGAAAAAGCACTTGAAGCTATGAATGAAGCTAGGGCTGAAAATCCTGACGATCTCAATTTGATTTTAACAGAAGCCAATGTTTACTATGCAATGGGGAATATTGATAAATTTAAAAGTTTACTAGAGTATGCTACAAAACTTGACCCTTTAAATCCTGAACTTCAATATAACTTAGGTGTTATTGCATCCGATGCAGGAGATTCAGTAAATGCAAAAAAGTATTATCAAAACGCTATTGATTTAAATCCAAAATATGTAAGTGCTTATATTAACTTAGCAGTATTGATTTTAAGTGAAGAAGAATCAATTATTGAAGAGATGAATAATCTTGGTACTTCAGCTGCTGATGATAGACGTTACGATGAACTTAGAGATGAAAGAAATAACCTTTACATTGATGCTATTCCATATCTAGAAGAAGCTTTAAAGATCGATCCATCAAATTTTAATGCCGCTAAGACATTATCAAATATTTTTTCTGCTACTGGCGATGATGTTAATGCGAAAAAATATAGAGATATTGCTGATAGTCTCAAGTAGTGTTAATTTTTAGAAATAGTTTTTTACAAATTTTAATTTGTGAGAATATTTTTTAATATCAGAATTGAATATTCCATTAATATCTAAAGTGTCAATTCTTACTTTGCCGTGTGAATGAATAATAAAGTTATTTTCCATTATTATACCAACATGTATAATGTTTCCTGATTCATTTTGAAAAAAGGCTAAATCACCAGCTTTACTGTTGATGTTTAATTGAACAATTTTTCCTTGTTTTGCTTGTTGTGATGCATCACGGTTTAATCTAATTCCATTTAGCATATATACCATTTGACTATATCCAGAACAATCAATACCAAATGGTGTTTTACCTCCCCACAAATAAGGTGCATTAATATATAACATTGCAGTTTTTAATATTTGTTTACTAGTGGTTTTTTTAATGATAATTTTCTCCCCATTGTACTTATGTTTTAAAAAATTAATTGGGTTTAAATTGCTTCCCAAAACTATTGAAATGGGGTGGTTGTTGTGATAAATAAAACTTATTAGTTCTGCAGAAAATATTGAATTTTGACTAGTTAATTTAGTGTATGTGTTTTTATCTATTAATTTAAATTGTTTATTATCAATCCAACCTTCATAATTATCATAATAAAGTTTGATCCGACTCCATTTATCTTTTTGTTCGAGCAATTTGAAACACTCTCCATATAGAATTTGAGATACAAGCTCGCTTTTATCAGAAGGACTATTTCTAATTCCAACAATACCTAAGTTACAAAGGCCGTACCTCATTTATTCTCTTTTTATTATTAAAGCAGAAGCTCCACCACCACCATTACATATTGCAGCAGCACCAATTTTTCCATTTTTTTGTCGCATTATATTAATCAACGTAACTACAATTCTTGTACCTGAACAACCTAAAGGGTGTCCAAGAGAAACAGCACCACCATGAACATTTACTTTTTTAGGGTCAATATTTAAAATTTTTGTATTGGCAAGTCCAACTACTGAAAATGCTTCATTTAATTCAAAAAAATCTATATCCTCAATTTTAATATTTCCTTTTTTTACAGCTATTGGTAAGGCTAGAGAAGGAGCAATTGTAAACCAATTTGGCTCAACTGCTGCGTCAGAATAACTAATTATACTTGCTAGAGGATCTATATCGAGTTCTTTAGCCTTATCCTTACTCATTAATACAATAGCAGCAGCACCATCATTAATTGTTGATGCATTAGCAGCAGTAATAGTACCATCTTTTTTAAAAGCAGATCTAAGTTTTGGTATTTTTTCTAATTTAATATTGTTGAACTCTTCATCTTGATCAACAACAATTTTCTGACCATTGCGCTGAGGTACTTCAACAGGAACGATTTCGTTATCAAAATAGCCTTTATTCCAAGCTTCTGCAGATCTCTTATATGATGAAATGGCAAATTTATCTTGATCTTCTCTGCTGAATGAATATTTTTCAGCACATTTTTCAGCACAAAGTCCCATTGCTTCATTAGAATAAGCATCAATCAATCCATCTTTTTGCATTCCATCATCCAAATTAATTGATCCAAATTTCTTGCCTTTTCGAGCATTATAGTAATGAGGAATGAGGCTCATATTTTCCATACCCCCAGCAATAATTATATCCGAATCCCCTAAAGCAATACTTTGAGCAGCCTGTATTATTGTTTTTAGTCCAGAGGCACAAACTTTATTAATTGTTGTACAAGGAACTTTATTGGGTATTCCAGCAAAAATTGCAGCTTGTCTTGCAGGTGCTTGTCCAGTACCAGCTTGAACTACATTACCCATGAAAACTTCATCTATTGCGCTTGGATTAAGATTGATTTTTTGAATTGCACCTTTGATGGCAATTGAACCAAGGACAGGTGCTGGGATTGTTGATAATGACCCCATAAAACTACCAATAGGAGTTCTTGCAGCAGAAACAATCACAACTTCTTTAGACATAATTTTGTTTTAAAATGATTGCATCTAATTTAATTAATTATCATTGTTTTTACTAAATTTGAGAGTACAATTTTATTTAAGTCATTGGTTTATTTTTAAATAATATTTTCTTGTAAATGAACAATTTTTTTAACAGTCTATATAAAAATCATAATTTCATTTACAAGATTTTTTTATTCTTATTAACTACTTTTTTAGTAGTTTATTTATTTCCTAAAAGTGGTTCTTTTAGATATAGTTTTGAGAAGGGAAAGCCTTGGCAGTCTGAAAACCTATATGCTCCCTTTGATTTTGCAATTCAAAAATCAGAAAAAGAGATTGAATCCGAAAAGGAACTCATAGTTTTAGAATCTGCGGTCTTTTTTAATTTGGATACTACAATCAAAAAACAAGTTTTGGTGAATCATAGATCTAAGTTTGATGAAATATTTAATCTATTAAAAAACGACTCATCAAAGACAAAACTTTTTGATAGAAATCTAAAGATGTTAAATTCTTTATACTCTAATGGTATCTTACCTTATGATTATAATTTTGATTCAAAGCAAATTATTAAAATTCTGGTTAACAATACACAGGTTAAGTCTGTTGCGTACAATGATTTCTTTCCTCAATCCAAATTGAATAAATTTATAGATTCAACTCTTTTAAGTACTGAATATAGTTCTTACATACCAAATGTAAAATCTATATTTTTTGACGTTATAATTCCAAATATAACATACAATGAAAAATTAACTAAAAGCGCTATACAGGACCGTTTTAATCAAATTTCATTAGTGCGTGGCAGAGTTGAAAAAGGTACCTTGATTATATCAAAAGGTGAAGTAGTAAAAGGAGATAAATTATCCATTTTAAAATCATTGGAGTCTGAATATGAATCACAAGTATGGTCTGAAACAAGTTACATATGGATTATTGCCGCGTACACAATTTTAGTTGCTTTAGCTTTACTGATGTTACTTTTATTTTTGAGGAAATACAGGTTTGAAATTTATTCAAATAATACTAAGATTACATTCATTTTCTTCAATATAGTTTTAATGGTTTTATTAACTACTTTGGTAATTAATTTCAATCCAAGTTACGTATATGTTGTCCCTTTGTGTATTCTACCATTAATACTTAAGGCTTTTTTTGATGCAAGGCTAGGGCTTTTTACACATGTTATAACGGTGCTGTTGTTAGGCTTTGTAGTTTCAAATAATTACGAATATATGTTTTTGCAAATTATTGCTGGAATTGTAACAATTTTGACAGTTTCTGAGCTATACAAAAGAGCTAATTTGTTTATTTCAGTTGGACAAATTACATTGATTTATATTTTGTCGTATTTTTCATTTTACATTATATATGAAGGAAATATTGATGGACTGAAATGGGAAAACTTTTTGCTATTTGTTTTATGCGGTTTGGCTACCCTTTTTGTTCAGCCAATGATTTATGCCTATGAAAAACTTTTTGGTTTGGTTTCAGATGTTTCTTTACTTGAATTAACGGACACTAATAGTCCATTGCTAAAAGAACTCTCAGACAAGTCGCCAGGAACTTTTCATCATTCTTTAAATGTTGCTAATTTAGCTGAATCTTGTGCAAATGAAATTAGAGCTAACTCGATGCTTGCTAGAGTTGGTGCATTATACCACGATATTGGCAAAATGAATAACCCTACGTATTTTACTGAAAATCAATCAACTGGTACTAATCCTCACGATGAGTTATCTCCTAGAGAGAGTGCTAAAATTATTATTGATCATGTCATTAATGGAATAGAGATTGCGAAAAAATATAATCTCCCCGATCGTGTTATAGATTTTATAAGAACTCATCACGGTACCAGTAAGGTGCGTTATTTTTACAATAAACAAAAAGATTTAAATTCAGATTTTGATGTATCAGAATTTAAATATAAAGGTCCCAAACCGTTTAGTAAAGAAACAGCTATTCTTATGATGTGCGATAGCGTTGAAGCTGCATCAAAAAGTTTAAAAAATCCAACCTCAATAAAAATTAATAATTTTGTTGATTCTATAATTTCTTCTCAAATTGAGATGGATCAATTTTTAAATTCAAACATTACATTCAAGGAAATAGAGTCTATAAAAAAAGTCTTAAAGCACAAGCTAGCTAATATTTATCATCTCCGAATAGAATATCCTGACTAGGATTAAATTTCACAATTAAAAAATTAAATAAATAGTTTGCGTTGTTGCTTATGAAAAGTTACATTTGCATCCGCAATTTTATTGCTAAAGTTCATTAAAATAGGAGAGGTGCCAGAGTGGTAATGGAGCAGATTGCTAATCTGTCAACGCGTAAGTGTTGCCCGGGTTCGAATCCCGGTCTCTCCGCAAACAATTAAACAATACGGGGTGTAGCGTAGCCCGGTTATCGCGCCGCGTTTGGGACGCGGAGGTCGCAGGTTCGAATCCTGCCACCCCGACAATATTGTTTTTTTGATTATGCGGGGTGTAGCGTAGCCCGGTTATCGCGCCGCGTTTGGGACGCGGAGGTCGCAGGTTCGAATCCTGCCACCCCGACAAAATATAATATTAATGGTCGCGTAGCTCAGCTGGATAGAGCATCTGCCTTCTAAGCAGACGGTCACAGGTTCGAATCCTGTCGCGATCACAAATAACCTTCTGATTTTCAGGAGGTTATTTTGTTTTCAGGGAATTTATTTTTAAAATATTTAATTCTATATTAAAGTTTTTTTAATATTTTTTATAAATTCATAATCAACTTAATAATAAAAAAATGAAAAAACTACTCTTATTAACTTCTGTATTTATTCTCTTCGCTTGTAGCGGAGGTGATGATGATAACTCTGAAAATCAAGTTTCAATTAATGAAGATTTAGTTGGGGTATGGATGGCTACAATAATTGATAGTGACCCAGGAGATACATCAACTGCTGAGCAAACGCTTACCTTTAACTCCAATGGTACTTGCACTGTGTCAAATGTTTGGGATGATGGTGAAATTTATAATTCTTCTGGTACTTGGTCATCAACATCTACAACTATAACTGTTCAGTGGGAAGATGATCCACCTGAGTCTGCTGATTATGAATTGTCTAATAATAATAATACTTGTGTGATTGTTAGAAGCGATGGTGTTTCTATTATTTACTCAAGACTATAGTAATTCTTTCTTTATTTAGTTAAAAAAACCTTCTTTTTTTAAGAGGGTTTTTATTTTATTGCATCTTTCTATAATTATTTATTATCAACTTCAATTAAGTATAAACAATTTCTATTTTACTTGCATTTCACAACTATATTTAATAGTTTTAAATTCTTAATTATGTTATTATTTAATTTAAATCAATTTTTATGAAACGTATTTTAATATTATTAATCGCTCTAAGTGCATCATTATTAATGTGTAATTGTAATAATTCAGCAGGAATTAATCTAATTGAAGGTGAGGATTATGAAAAAACATACAGTATTGGCGATGATGCCATGACCACTCGTTTACAGAAATTAA
>Ga0213866_10002262_pt1 | contig 13748 bp, 6 predicted proteins | sample PICome_11_FD_160079 | JGI IMG/M metagenome (GOLD analysis project Ga0213866, IMG submission 160079) | Coastal seawater microbial communities near Pivers Island, North Carolina, United States - PICO284 | ecosystem: Environmental > Aquatic > Marine > Coastal | place: USA: North Carolina...
CTTTTACATCACCACGATTGATAAGGGCAAGCAAATCATTGAACTCTGGGATTATCAGGAAGATATCATCAACCTGATACATCAGAATCGCAAAACAATTGTTCTGTCAGCCCGTCAGATTTCAAAAACAACAACAGTTTGTGGCTACATTCTTCATTACATTTTGTTCAACAGTTCCAAGAACGTTGCGATTCTTGCCAATCAAAAGAAGATTGCGGTCAAGAGCCTTCGATTAATAAAACAAGCGTATGAGCAAATACCCCTGTGGATGCAACAGGGTGTGATGGCATGGAATGTCAACTCAATTGAACTTGAAAACGGATGTGTTGTGATGACATCAGCTTCGACAGGAGACAGTATTCGTGGTGAAACAATCAACTTTCTGTATGTGGATGAGTGCGCTTTCGTGGATAACTTTGACACTTTCTGGTCAGCAAACTATCCTACCATCTCATCTGGAACCACATCGAAAGTTGTGATGACATCCACACCGAAAGGATTGAATCACTTTTACAAATTCTGGACAGAAGCGGAAGCAGGTGTCAATGACTTTGTTCCCTACAAGGTGATGTGGGATCAACGACCGGGGCGAGATGAAGAATGGAAGAAAAAAACAATTCAAGAGTTTGGTGAAGAACAGTTTCTTGTGGAGCATTGCTGCCAGTTTTTAGGAAGTACAGACACACTGATTGATTCATCGAAGCTGAAAGAGATGGCAATCGGCAAGCCCGTCAAAGTAGTCGACAACATTAAGATCTATCATGACGTCGAAGACGGTCATGATTACACTTTAGTCGCAGATGTCTCAAAAGGGCGTGGTCAAGATTATTCCGTCTTCTCAGTCATCGATGTCTCAATGAAACCTTTTCGTGTGGTAGCAGTTTACAGAGACAATAAAGTTCAGCCAATCATCTATGCGAGAATCATTCACAATGCGGCTTTATATTACAACAAGGCACAGGTCCTTGTGGAAGAGAACAATATCGGTTCTCAAGTCACAGATGTTCTCTATCAAGACCTAGAGTATGAGAACATCTTCACCACGGTCAAGAAAGACCAGAAAACAATCCTCTCAAGTGGGTTTCACCGCACTGCAAAAATGGGCATCACCACAACGCCCAGAGTCAAAAGAATCGGTTGCTCCAATCTTAAGATGCTCGTTGAAAAAGATCAACTGCTGGTGACAGATTCCGAAACAATCAGTGAGTTTTTGACCTTCTCCGTTGACGGAAGAGGCTCATATAGTGCTGAAAATGGTAAGCATGACGATTGTATTATGACTTTAGTTTTGTTTGCCTGGATGGTAGACGAAATGTATTTCAAAGAATTATATGAAAATAATATTCGGGAAAATCTGATGAAATATATGGAAGAAAAAGAAAGTGAAGAAAATTATTTACCTTTTGGCTTCCTCAGTAACGGTGTTGATGAATATGATTTTTCATTAGGAAATGACCAAGAAGATCCTCAGGAACATCTTGAAATGCTTAGAAAAAATATGTGGCTGTTAGGACTTGAAGAAAAAAGTGAAATTTGATAAATATTTGAAATACGAATAATAATAAAGAAAATGATTCAATATAATTTATTTTTTGATGTGGAATTTAACCCTGAATACGAAGCATCAATAAAAAGGATACAATATGTCAAGCGTAAATGTAGATTTTCCACTTTCCCCGGGTGTAGTAACTTCAGAGATTGACAATTCAATTCGTCAAACTGCAGTTCCTCTAGGAAGTGTGGGTTCCTTAATTGGCAAGTTTTCTTGGGGTCCTGCTTTGGTACCAACAATGGTGGCAGATCATCAAGAATTCGAGACCTTATTTGGAGGACCAACAAATAATAATTTTATTGAATGGTTTAATGGATATAACTTTTTAGAGTATGGTGAAAATTTAAATGTAGTGCGATTGGTTGACAGTGATAATTCAAGAAATGCTTGTTTTTCGGGCATCGATACAGTTTTAGTCACAAACGATGAAGATTATACAAACAATTTGATCATTGAAGAAGGTGGAATCAGTGATGGAACAGCCGCTCCTGGTAAAATTGTAATTGGTGTCAATTCAGCACCAGGACCTTGGATTGCTCGTTATCCAGGCGTCAAAGGTAATTCATTACGAGTAGATACTTGTTTTGCTACTGATTATGGACGACAGATTGGACGATATGACGAAGAAGGTATGGTTCTGGGAAGTATCGCTAATTCAAATCCAACTTGGGTAATTAATCAAATTACATTTGACCTTATTGCTGGTACTGCAAATGAGTACGAATGTCAACTTACTTATCGAGAACTTGCATCAAATAATCATATTGATATTTGGGGAGGAGTGCGAGGTTGGTTTGAAGATTCAACAGATGTATTAGCAGATGGTGGTCTTCTAAATCAAGAAAAGGTTGTAACATTCTTTGATGGAACAGATTCATATAATATGCTGATTACAGGACTCAACTCAGCAACAAAAACATTCCGAGCTTATGTGAATCGAAATGATGTAGGTGCGCCTCCAAGTGTTTTAGACTTGAGCGCAAATCCTTTACAATCATTACATGTAAGAACTCGTTCAAAGTATCGTGAATATTCTTACGGTGCTACACGAAATTCACCAAACAATCTATTAGGTAAAGTTTATTTCTCAAACAATACCTATAAGATTCATGGTGTAAAGACCGCATTTACAAAGCAAATTTCAAAAGGTGATACAATTAGTGTTGCTGGACAAGCAGTAAATGTTTTGAGTGTGGATAATGATAGAGAACTCACAGTCGGACGTGTTTTGATTGGTGAGTATTCAGCAAACACCGCAACCGGCTGGTCAAGAGAATGGCAATATTCTCAGTTCTTTGCCAGTGAACCAGCAACATCAAACTACAATCGTGGTGTAAATGGTGATTATACAGCACATTTCAATGACCAAATGCATATTGTAGTGCTTGATGAGCTTGGTGATATTACAGGAAATAAAGGTGAAATTCTTGAGACTTATTCACACCTTTCACTTGCTCGAGATGGTAAAGATGACTACGGTGTTCCAACTTATTATGTTGGACGAGTCAATACAAATTCAGATTGGATTCGTTGGTCAAATCATGCTCTTGCCTCACAACCTCATAATTGGGGAGCAAACGCTTTAGATACGACATTTGTGACATATAATAAAGTTCTAAATGCTCTTGGTAACAATCTAAGTGCTGCTACCTTTGCTGGTGGTTCAAATGGAACTCAAGTCGATAATGCTGACATCATTGAAGCAATTGATTTGTTCCGAGCAAAAGAAACTCATGAAACAGATTTTATGATGACTGGTTGGACTTATGATGTTATGAATCCTTTAAATTATCATTTGCTCATTTCAAAAATGATTCAAGTAGCTGAAGAAAGAAAGGATTGTGTAGTATGTGTCTCTGGTGAATATGGAGCAATTTGCCGAGGTAAATCAAATGCTGATGACATCACTGATAACTATATACAATGGAGGTCTGCAATTGTACCTAGTTCATATGCTATTATGGATGGAAACTTTAAGTATCAATATGATCCGTATAATGATACTTATCGTTGGTTGCCTCTATCTGGAGATATTGCTGGTTTGATGGCGAGAGTTGATATTGAACAGGCACCTTGGTATTCTCCTGCTGGAATGAAAAGAGGTCAAATTAAGAATGTAGTTAAACTTTCTTATAGTCCTTCTCGAGAAAATCGAGATAATTTATATCTCAATCAAATTAATCCAGTAGTAACATTCAAAGGTGAAGGAACTATCCTATACGGAGATAAAACACTTCAGGTAATTCCAAGTGCTTTTGACCGAATCAATGTTCGACGTCTTTTCATTCGCTTGAAAGATTATATTGTTGTTGAAGCAAGAAAGAAATTGTTTGAATTTAACACTCCTTACACAAGGGCTGACTTTAGAAAATTGACCGAACGCTATCTCGATCAAGTTCGTGTTGACCAAGGTCTTTCTGAGTATCGTGTGGTTTGTGATGAAACAAATAACACTAATAAACTTATTGAAGAAAATAAATTTGTGGCTGATATCTATATCAAGCCAACATATGTAATTAACTTCATTAAATTAAACTTCACCGCAGTTGGTCAAACTGTAGAGTTTGATGACCTTGGTGTATAAAAGGAGATAAAATGGCAATTAGTATTTCAACACTTAGAAATAAGATGACTGGTGGTGGAGCACGTCCTTCACTCTTTTTTGCTAATATTACATTTTCAGAAGCTTTGAAGACTGCGCTTGGTAGTTCTATAACGGAAGTTATTGACGCAGGTAGTGGTTCGGATGTTTCATTTTTTATGAAAGGTTCTCAAATACCTGAGAGTACATTAAATGCTGTTCCAATCAATTTTCTTGGTCGTGAATTTAAAGTTCCTTCTACAGACCGTGTATTTCAAGACTGGACTGTTCAAGTAATTAATGATGAAGATTATCGTATTCGTCACATCTTTGAAGCATGGATTGAGCATGTCACGCCAGGAGGAGCTATCTTTGCATCTCAAGCAGCATTTGGTAATGATGAAAGCCAAAGTGTGTTCTGTGAAATGGAAGTTCATCAATTGACAAAATCCGGAGAAATTTCATCATATGGTGGTGGAACTGGAAACGCTTCGAATGCGAAATATTACGGATCTTATTATTTTGTTGATGCTTTTCCAACCAGCGTTTCTCAAATGGATTTAAGCTGGGATACAAAGGATACAATTGAAGAATTCACTGTGACCTTTGCTTATCAATATTGGAAAAAGACTCCAGATGAAGTACCAGGTACGCCGAGTCCATTTGTTGATACGAATACTAATAGTTGGGTAGCGGCAGCGAAATAAGATTATTATTTTATATGAATATTCAACCCACACCTCTCATGGTGTGGGTTTTTTTAGGTCAAAAATTGCGAATGATAAATATTATTATCAATATTTCTAATTTATTCAGGAGTTTATATTCATGGCTACATTATTTGGATGGAAGTTTGAAGAACAGCAAAACCGTGAAGACCCGAATCTTCAGGCGTTTAGTCCGCCTGACTTTGATGACGGCTCCGCCATTGTCGGCGCAGCCGGTGTATATGGTACTTATCTAAATTTAGACAATACCTTTACAAACGAATTTGACCTGATGGCTCGCTATCGTGCGATGTCAATGCAACCTGAATGCGAGTTAGCAATTGATGAGATTGTTAACGAATCAATTACATCTGGAAGAAAATCATATCCCGTATCCATTGAACTTGACTATCTTGAAGACTATTCGGAGATGCTCAAGGAAAAGATTGGTGATGCTTTCTATGAGCTAATGGATAAACTGAATTTCAAATACATGGGTTATGAAATCTTTCGTAAGTGGTTTATTGATGGACGATTATTCTATCAAACACTGATTGATGTCAAGAATCCTCAAAAGGGTATCCTTGAATTGCGACCGATTGACCCATTCAAAATCAAGAAAATTCGAGAGAGAAAGAAGACAGAGGAAGAGACCACACGCATTGGAATGGATGAAATCAAAATCAATCAGCAATATAATGAATACTATCTATATTCTGAAACTGGTGTTTTTAATCTTGAAACAGAAGGGGATCGAAAGAATGTTCTGAAGATTTCACCTGATTCAATTGTCTATGTGAACAGCGGTCTATTAGATGAAAGACGCAAGAATGTAGTTTCATATCTACACAAAGCGTTTCGTCCAATGAACCAAATTCGTATGCTTGAAGATGCCGCAATCATTTACCGTCTGAGCCGTGCGCCATCAAGAAGAGTGTTCTATGTCGATGTCGGTAACTTGCCAAAAGCAAAAGCCGAACAATACATGCACTCACTGATGAGTCAGTATCGTAACAAGATGGTCTATGATAGCAAAACAGGTCAGTTGAGAGATGACCGCAAGTTTCAAGCAATGCTCGAAGACTATTGGATGCCTCGGAGAAATGGCTCGGCAACCACAGAGATTGACACAATTCAAGGAAGTGAAGCAAACTTCACTCAGCTGGATGAACTTGAATTCTTTCAGCGACAACTATTCCGTTCACTGAATGTGCCCATCTCAAGAATGCAGCCTGAAGCTGGTTTCTCATTAGGACGAGCAAGTGAAATCTCAAGAGAAGAATATAAGTTCATGAGATTCATTGAAAGATTAAGAACACGATTTTCAAATTTCTTTTTAGAGATTTTAAAACGACAGCTAATTTTGAAGAACATTGTTTCAATGAAGCAATGGGAAGAAATGGCTGATTCAATTCATTTCACATTTGACCAAGACAGTAACTTCAATGCTCTCAAAGACCTTGAACTTCTGACTGAAAAGATGAATGTGTTGCGAGATGCGGAAGAGTATCGTGGAAGATACTTCTCTGCTAACTATATTCGTAAAAACATTCTATCTCTCAGTGATGAAGATATCGAACGAATTGATGAAGAGATTGAAGAAGAAAAATATGATCCACGATTCGCACCTCAAGAAGGTGAAGCTGGCTTCGGCATGGGCGGAGGTCTAGGAGGTGGCATGGGCGGAGGTTTAGGAGGCGGCCTCGGTAGTGACCTCGGTGGTGGATTACCCACAAGTTTTGATGATGGCATCGGAGGAGAACCAAATGAACCAAGTGGTTCAGGTATGGTAAATGACCTCGGTGGTGGAAGTGGTGGAGGTCTTGGCGGAACAACAACACCTGGTACAGGAGAATTATAATGGACGCAGAAGAATTAACTAAAAATTTGATCAAGAATATTAACGATGAAGATTTAGCAAGTGCTAAAACAAACTTTGAAAAACTCATAGCAAATAAATTATATGACCGCTTAGAAGATCGAAAAGAAGATCTAGGTAAAAAGATTTATTCAAAGGATTCAAATTCAAATCCAGAATCAGCTTCAGATTCAGAACATGAAACTCAAACAACACAAGAGCCATCAGGACATGAGCAAGAAACTACAAGTACCGAATACGCAACTGCGGAGCAGTGAAATTGAACTAATCCTTGAACGTTCTTTTATTGATGATTGGATTGAAGGATCAAAAAAATATGTTGCTGGTAAAAGAGATAAACTTCTCAAGAAAGCCTGGGACGGAAGTCGCAAGGCTGCCGTCAACACGGGAGGAAAACTTTTTCTTCGTTCTCTTGAAAAATTAGGTGTAAAGGCCGCTGGTGAAAAAGCCGATTTGCTCGATCAGGCAAAAGAATTAACTCAGATATATCGAGATAATCGACATAATGCCAATCAAACTAATATTCAGTTGATAAAATCGATGAATAAACTTAGTATATTAGGTGATTATCTTTCAGAAATTACGACAAACAAAAATTTCTTAGAACGAATTGACAATTTACTTCAAAGTCAATTTGATCCAGAAAGTCAAGTTTTACTCAAGGATATAAAAAAATCATTTAAGGAACGACATGGGTATATTGCGACCGCTAATAATGCACGTGAAAAATTAAGGACTCCTTTATTCAAGCCACTTTTTGATGTAGATTTTTTGAGGAATGATTTTCAACGAGACATTCTACCGTTAAAATCCGCAGGTCTTATTCTTGTTGATACACCTGAAGAAGAAGCAAAAGCTAAAGATGAAATTCAGAAAAAGAGAAGACCAACTCAACTAAAACCAGAACTTGATTGGAAAAAAGATCCAACATCAAATCATTTTCGAAGCATCACAGACCTCACTGTAATGAAAAATTGGCTTGAGCAGGATATCAATCAGAAAGACCCTCAAAAAGTTCAAAAGGCAAAAGAATTTACAACTGAGATTAACGCAAGAACTTCTGGTGCGACAAGAGGAAATCAGCAAGATACAAATGAATCTTATCAACCAGAATTGTTTGAAGAATTGTTTGATCATTATGTAGCTAAAAAAAAAATTAAAATTTTAGAGGCAGAAGATCGATCTGAATATGAAGAAGATGAAGATGGAAACGTAAGCTCAGACGAAGAAGTAGATTCAAATATTGCTTCTGAACTCAAACAAGAGTATCAAGAATTTTCAAAAAATATATCAGAAGTTCAAGAAGGATTTGAAAATTTCTTAACAAAAGATTTTCCACAACATGTAGAGAATGCTGTTAAAAATTGGCGAAAACAAATTTCTGATAACTCAAAAGATAAAGAACAAGATAGTTTACTAACAGTAGCTGTTGGGAATTCAAAACGTGTTGTAAAATTAGCAGATGAAATAGCAAATGAATATCGTATTATCCACGGAAACTTAACTACAAAAAGTTCTGTTCAAAAACTACTTCCAGGAATTTCCTCACTTCTTTCCAAAGTAACTGCTCAAGTCAAAAATTTAAAATCAGGCAACAATCTGAATAACAGAATAAATGCGAACAGTGTTAGGCCTGATGATAAAAATCTCTCTCCCTATGTTCAGTCAATACTTCATGAAATTTTTATAATGCATGGAGTAAGCTTGCTTTTATTTGATTCATATGTTCGTGATTCTCTGAGTGACCTTGATGATTTTTTTACTACAAACAATACTCCTCTTTTGAAGAAAAGTATTAAAGCAGAAAGAACACCCTTTCGTAAATTATTATCCGTTTTAGAAAAATATAATAAGTTTGTTTCGGAATTTTCTCAGCATACGCAAAATCTTGGCAGTAATAAAGAAGTTCATAAATTGTATAACTTTTTGTATGACCATTTGTATTTGGTAAAAGCGGGAGAAAATCCAGAAGATAAAGATGAAGGATTATTTCATGCTGCTGTTTCTCATGCGGCAGATAAAAATAAAAAAGAATCTTATGAGCATATAAAAGGATTTGCTGATTATCTTGGAAATTTGCTTAAAAGAAATTACCAAGAATTTGATGATTTGTCAAAACAAAAATTAGATAGTCTTGAAGGTAGAACAACCTTTGATATAAGAAAGATTGACCGTGATCGAAAAGCGGCAATGTTCTCTTGGGGACCTCATCCTGAATTACAGGATAAAAAAGATTCTGACTTGAATCGCTATAAAGATAATCCAAACTTTTCTTGGCAAAAATTTATTGAAGATAAACATCTATATTTCAAAAATCCTGAATTATATGGTAAGCAAACACCAGACCATGTGATTCGATATATTCAAAGTCTATCTTTAGAGCAAAAGCAAAATAAGTGGGAACAATATCTTGCATCAAAAAATAAGGTAAGTACAGAAGAAGGTGAAAAATCAGTTCCAGTGATTGACCACTTAAAAAATGATAAAATAATTGAATATATTAATGAAAATAAAGTAGTTTTCTATACAACTCGAACAACTTGGGCCAAATTAAGAAATAAGTGGAAAGAAAAACGAAAACAAGTTTATAATCATATTGAACGAACAAGATATTATAAATTTGAGGATCTCTTAGGAAAAATCAATAAAAACATTGCTCCTGTTTCAATAAATCGAAACATCGTTGCTTTTGAACTACCTCCTATAAACATATATCATATTGCAAAATTATTAAAATCTGAAGAATCTTCAGAAGAGGATATCAATTTGACAATTGATTTAGATATACTTGCCTTTGTTGCCGATAATTATAATTTATTCGAAAAAATAGTTAAAGGGAATAAAAGAAGTTTGTTTATCTATGAACAAAATGAAGATTTTCAAAATAAAAATTTACTAAAAGCTTTGACAAATATTGCGACTATACTTGACACTCTTCAACGAAGTTATGAACTCGCAAAAAAAATAAGTAAATTTGAATTGATGCGAGACTTAACCAATCGTGAGTCAGAGTTTTTTAAAAAATTAGAATCAGATATAAATGAAAATAAAGTTAAAGAAGAGGTTAGAACCCTTATAGCGGATTTTAATAAAATAATAAAGGGCCTTGAAAAACAACAAACATCATCAATGATTAAGCTTAATATTTTAGCCACTCTTTTCTATAATCAAGATAACAAAGGAAACACTTTAGTTCAAAATTATGCTAAGGATATTGTATCAGAATCTAGTATTGAATCTTCCGATTCTCAAATACGAATGCTAAAAAGTTCTTCACGGTCAATGAAGAGTAAAGTTGAAGGACGAGATCGGTTCTTAAGTGCTGAACAAAAATGGAGACATCGTAAAGAAACAATCGAAAAAATTTTGGATGATACAGATCAAATTAAGGCGATGGCTAAAGAAAGAGAAGAGAGGAATAAAAATAATGCGTTTTCTTATGAGGCACCGAGTTTGAATGAATATAAGTATAAACCTTTGGTTGATTTACTCAAAGATTTCTATACTCATCTTGGTAGAACAACAGCAAGAGGTATCAAAAGCTTAAGTTCTTATAATAAAACCTTGTCACGATTTAAAAGATTTCATGATATTCCACAAACCTTCAGTCTTACAAGTTTTCAAAAGGTTATTACTGATGGTGAATACCCAGACAAACCTAATGATATTCAAGATTACGCTCCAAGAAAAGAATACGATCAAAAACAAAAAGAACTTATTCATAAAAAAGAAGATTTAGAAAAAATAACCAATTCAGAAACAAATCTCTTGCATAGTTGGGAAGACCTTGATGGTGAATTTAAATCTTTGTATGACCTTGATAAAGGAGAGAAGGAAGCGAATCAAAGAATTTGGGATACTATTCTAAAACTTCAAAGACAGAATGAGAATTTTAAACGATTGAATCCAATCAATCGTAAATCTTTTATTTCAATTTTGATTCCTTTATTGAAAGCCTTGTTAGAATATTCAAGGCAATCAGCTACTTTATTATCTTTTGCTGACCAATTTATGACTCTTCATTCAAAAGATATAATGCCTTTGCTAAGATATCGACAAAGTGATCCGAATCATGGGCAAAGTCCATTGAAAAGTAGGTCAGCGATTTCAACTGAAAAATGGAAAAATTATAATAATATAATGAAAACATTGACGGGTGGAATTGATTCGGATGGAACCGAGAGTAAGAATAGTATAGTCGAAAAATTAGGAAAAGAACCAAACGATAATACAGGTTCTTTACATTCAGATGAATACCTAGATTACTTAAACTCGGATGAAGTTAATTTAGGGTTCTTTAATGGTATTGACGTTAATAAACTTGACTTAGAAAAACTGAACAAAAACATTGACGACATTGAATTTTTCTTTCATAAAATGAATCCAGACCTTAATATGTTATATCTTGATATGTCTCAAAAGAAAAATGAAAGCGATGAAGAATTTGAGGAAAGAAAAGAAAAGATCACAAAGTTGATCGAAACTTATCAAAAAAAATATGAAGATGAAATTCTTCTCATAAAGAATTTTATTTCAAAAATAAAAGATAAAGATATTGAAATGCCTTTAGAAAAATTTTATCAAAGTGATCCATATTATAAAAAAATAGGAACTTATATAAAAGATGAAATAAAAGGACTGAGTAATCATCAAAAAGATTCTTTAATTATTATTTGCTGTTCAGTTGCGGAAATATTATCAATAAAAAATCATGACCAAAGAGATGATAAACAAAAAACTGTAAAATTGGATGAAGAAAAAATAAGAAGAATTCTTATAGATTTTGTTCATCGGCTAGTGGGCAAAGATAAAGGAGATAATGTAAATGATGCGAAACATATTCTCAAAGAATATTTTCGAAAATACAAAGCTCAAGTTTCTGTCAATGAATCATTTGCTTCAATTCGTTGGCGTAAGAATCCAAGGACGCATTTGAACAAAGTTACAATGGTTTGTAAAAATAATGAATACAAAAAAAGTCTAAATAGAGAAATAAACATAGCCGGACAAAAGGTCAAAGAAACCATGTGTTTACCAAAAAGCGCAAAGCCTGCGGTTGAGAAAGCAAAAGATAGAAAGTCTTCTCTTAAAAGATGGAAGACAGTTCGTTCGAATCCAGGCAAAATGAAAATTGCTAAAATGAAAAGAAATTTGACACGCAAATATTCAAAAACTTTAAGGTAGAGGAAAAATGAAATTACTTGTTGAAAGCTCGGAAGATATCAAGAGTGTGATTGAAGAGAATGCGGATGGAGAAAAATCACATTTCCTTTCCGGTATCTTCATGCAAGCAGAACAAACCAACAAGAATGGTAGAATCTATACTCTGCCGATTCTTGAAAAAGAAACAAATCGTTACATTGACGAAAAAGTCAAAACGCAACGAGCATTGGGTGAGTTGAATCACCCCGCAGATCCTACTGTAAATCTTGAGCGAGTTTCGCACATGGTGACGGAACTTGCAGTGGATGGAAACAATATTATGGGAAAAGCAAAAGTGCTTAACACTCCATGTGGAAATATAGTCCGTGGTCTTGTAGACGGTGGCGTTAAGCTTGGAGTATCTTCAAGAGGTGTTGGTTCTCTCCATCAAAGGGATGGTGTTTCAATGGTCGGGGAAGACTTTCAATTGTCCGCAATTGATGTTGTCTATGACCCTTCAGCACCAAAAGCTTTTGTTGAAATGGTAATGGAATCTGTTGATTGGTTATGGAATGATGAAACAAAATCTTATGTAAAGCAGCAAGCTGCAATTCAAGAAGAAAAGTCCTTCACAAACAATCCAATGCCTTTTCTCGATACCTTAGTTGAACTGAAAAGTGAAATCAAAGGTATGCAAGATAAGGTAATGATGGTGATGAACGAGAATCGAGAGATTCGCAAACTTGTTGATAATCAAGCTTCTGTGCGTGTGAAAAAGAAAGAACAAGAACTAGACCGTTTGATTGAAGATACAAAAGACGCTATCGAATTGAGTGTCAAGGAAAAGTTACGAGAGAAGCGTGAAGCAGAAACTCTTAAAATCTTTGACCATTTTTTGAAAGAAGTTTCAAAAAAGTAAATTTTTATAAATAATCTATAAACGGACTTTAACTGTTAACTATTAAGCAAAGGAATTCTTATGGCCTCTAACACAGAACTTAAGAGTCAGATTTCCGATTTCATGAAAGATAAATTCGGTGATGAAATCAAAGACTCAACTGACTTAAGTACTGTTGTTGATGAAGATAAAGTCGATTCAACAGTCAGTGCTTTGATGAAAAAATTGAAGATTACTCCTTCTGCGACCGAAGTTACAATCAAAAAAGGAACCACAATCAGCACTCTTGCTACTCAACTTGCAGATGAGCAAGACAAGGATGATGATAGTGATGAGGACACTGTAACTGAAGCACGTCGACGAAGAATGAAAAAGAAAGAAGAAGAACTTGAAGAAGCTCGTCGAAAGAAGAAGAAAGAAGAAGACGAGGATCTGAAAAAGAAACTTGATGAAGCTTCAAAGAAAGATGATGATGACGATGATGAAGAAAAAGAAATGGACTTTGAAGACATTGAAGACAAAGATAAGGATGATGAAGATGAAGACAAAGACGAAGATGATGATGACAAGAAAGAAGCCAAGAAGAAAGCTGATAAAAAGAAGGGCGTTAAGGAACAGATTGAATCTCTGTTCGCACAAGACGAAACTCTTACAGAGGCTTTCAAAGAAAAGGCAGCAATTCTATTCGAAACTGTTTTGAATAAAAGAATTGACGAAGAAGTGGACGAGATTCGAGAATCCCTCGAAGAACAATACAATGAAAATCTCAAGGAAGCGGTAGAGGCTCATGCTGAACAACTCCATGAAGAATTGGATAACTTGACCACTAAGATTGATGAATACTTGACCTATGTAGCCGAAGAGTGGATGAAAGAGAACGAATTGGCAATTGAAAAAGGTGTTCGTGCAGAAATCACTGAAAACTTCATTTATGGATTGAGAAATCTCTTTGCTGAAAACTACATTGACGTTCCAGAAGGCAAGGTAAA
>Ga0213866_10002264_pt1 | contig 13736 bp, 16 predicted proteins | sample PICome_11_FD_160079 | JGI IMG/M metagenome (GOLD analysis project Ga0213866, IMG submission 160079) | Coastal seawater microbial communities near Pivers Island, North Carolina, United States - PICO284 | ecosystem: Environmental > Aquatic > Marine > Coastal | place: USA: North Carolina...
ATTTCTGAATTAGCTGATAAAAGAGTTGCAAAAGTTGGAGACGTTGTGAAAGAAGGCGACGAGGTTTCAGTTAAAGTTGTTGGGTTTGATAGAGGCAAAGTAAAATTATCAATGAAACAAGCTTCAGTTTAAATTACAAATAGTCTATATCACTGTCAATATACTGAATATCATCTAAATCATTTTCAATATCATTCATAATAAATTTCTCATTAGAAAAAAAAGCAAAATTAATTTTCTTTTTCCAGGGCATATTAAAATTCATTTTCTTTTCTTTAGAGATATAATTTAAATAATCAATTTTATTTTTTTTAACAAATGGATTGAAAATTTTTAATAATTCATCTTCAACTGTTAACGAAGAATATATTAAATTTAAAATTTTAAGATTATTTTTAATTTTTACGTTAACAATAAAGTAATTATTTTTATAACTAAAAATAAAAATATTTTTTTTATAAGGACATTCTAATATTCTCCATATGAACCAACTTTCATCCCTGACAATACCTATTTTTTTTTTTGCAAGGTTTTTTTGCTCGATCAAAGTAATATCTTTGATAGTTTTAATATTTTGCTCCTCTAATTTAAGTTCACCTAACGAATCATATGAAATTTCTAATTGACTATTTTTTCTTAATATTGGCAAAATTCTATGAAAATTATAGAATTTAATCTTTCTTACAAAATTATTATTATAAGACCATTTTAACTTTTTAAATATTCTTAATGATTTATTATTGCATAAAGTTATTTGATTTGGGCAAATTTTCATCCAAGCTTCTGTAAGCAACTTTCCATATCCTCTTGATCTATAAACAGGATTAATAAAAAAATCTGTGAACCAAATAGCTGTTTCAACTTTTTCATTTAACTTTAATTTAACAGGTATTAAGCCCGCATGCCCACATATTTGATTATCAACTGTCAGTGCCAAGGGCTCATAATTACAAAAGCCAGATCTATATCTCCATTCATAATTTATTAATACAGAATTTTTAAAATTGAATGATTTTTGATAGAAATTTATTAGCTTATCCCTATTTAATTCTGAAATTTTATTAATATGAATTTTATCCACGGTAGTTTAAAATATTAACATATATGTTTAATTCAATAAAAAAAATTGCATCTAAATATACAGGGTTACTCATCCGAATGGATGATATTTCCGAAAATATGAATTGGTCTCTCATGGATAAATGTGAGTCTTTATTCGACAAATATAAGATCAAGCCTCTTCTAGGCATTATACCAATTAACAAAGACCCTGATCTTTTGAAGTATCCTTATAATTCAAAATTTTGGGAAAGGGTTGCAGATTGGAAAAATAAGGGCTGGGAAATAACAATGCATGGCTTTAACCATCTGTATACTCAGAATTCGAATAATAAAAAAGATATATTTAATTATGGGGGAAATTCGGAATTTTATGGATTAGAATATTCAGAGCAATTGAGTAAAATACAATCTGGTTTACAAGAATTTAAAAAAAGAAATTTAAAGATCAGGAGTTTTTTTGCGCCAAATCATATTTATGATGAAAATACACTTAAAGCTTTAAAGGCTAGTGACATAAAGATAGTTATAGATGGATACGGATTATTTCCTTACTTTAAAGATCAAATTCTTTTTGTCCCCCAACTTTTTTACAAAGAAATTATTTTGCCTTTTGGTATACAATCTACCCAAATGCACATCAATTATTGGAACGATAAAAATTTTGAAAATTTTGAAAATTTAATTAATAAAGTAAATAAAAAAATAATTAACTTAGACTACATAATTAATATAACTAACCCAAATGTTGTTCAATCTATATCTAATTATCTTGTAGAAAAGGTATTAAAAACTATTCGCGCTTTTAGGTAATATTTTTAGGATCAGGCATACCAACTTTATTATACCCAGCATCAACATAGTGAATTTCACCAGTAACACCAGCAGCAAGATTACTTAGCAAGTATAAGGCAGAATTTCCAACATCATGAATATCTACGTTTCTTTTTAAAAAGGAATGATCTTCATTCCATTTATATAAAAATTTTGCATCTCCTATAGCTGATGCTGCTAAAGTTTTGATTGGACCAGCACTTATAGCATTTACTCTTATTTTTTTTTTGCCAAGATCTCTTGCTAAATATTTTACACTGGCCTCCAAGGCAGATTTACAAACTCCCATAACATTATAGTTAGGTATAGCTTTAGTAGACTCATAAGTAAGAGTTAACAAACTTCCTCCTTCTTTCATAACTTTAGATGCTTCCTTAGAAACTTCTGTAAACGAAAAACATGATATCAGCATACTTCTTAGAAAATTTTCTCTTGTAGTATTTAAGTATTCACCTGATAATTCTGATTTGTCAGAGAAAGCTACTGCATGGACTACAAAATCTATCTCGCCCCATTTTGTTTTAATATCCTCAAAAAGATTAACAATTTCTTCCTTCTTTTCTACATCACAACTAAAAGTAACCTGTGAATTTAACTTTTCTGCTAAAGGTATCACTCTTTTTTTTAAAGCATCGCCGAGATACGTAAAAGCTAATTCTGCGCCAGCCTCTGCAAGTTTTTGAGAGATTCCCCAAGCAATAGATCTTTCATTGGCTACTCCCATGATTAATCCTTTTTTGCCCTTCATCAAACTCATAATTAGACCTTTTCAAAAATTAAAGCAGCGTTGGTTCCGCCGAAACCAAAACTATTTGACATGACAGTATTAAGCGAAACTCCATTTTCAGTTTTAGTAACTATAGGAAATTTTTTAGCTTCATCATCCATCTCATTAATGTTTGCTGAACCAGCAATAAAATTATTTTTCATCATAATTAAACAATAAATAGCCTCATGTACTGATGCGGCCCCTAATGGATGTCCTGATAGTGATTTTGTAGAACTAATCTTAGGAATATTATCTCCAAATGTACCTTTTACCGCTTTTAATTCAGTAATATCTCCTACAGGTGTAGAGGTACCATGAGTATTTATATAATTAATTTTGTTTTTTGATGTAGCCATAGCCATTTTCATACATCTAACTGCTCCTTCTCCAGATGGTGCTACCATGTCATAACCATCAGAAGTTGCTCCATATCCAGTAAGTTCAGCATAAATTTTAGCGCCACGTGCTTTCGCATGCTCATATTCCTCTAGTACTAAAACACCAGCCCCACCAGCAATAACAAACCCATCTCTTGTTTTATCGTAAGCTCTAGAAGCAGTCTCTGGTTTATCGTTGTATTTAGAAGATAATGCCGTCATCGCATCAAACATCGCAGTCATCGCCCAATGTATTTCTTCACTTCCTCCTGCAAATATAACATCTTGTTTACCCATCTGTATCAACTCCATAGAATTTCCTATACAGTGTCCACTTGTTGCACAAGCAGAACTCATAGTGTAATTAGTGCCCTTTATTTTGAATGGGACCGCTAGTGTTGCTGAAGCTGTGCTACCCATAGTTCTTGGCACAATAAATGGACCCATTAATTTTGGAGTTTTTGCCCTGGTTTTGTCAGCAGCAAGAATTACATTTTCTATCGAAGGACCGCCAGAGCCCATAATTATTCCAGTTTTAAAATTGCTCACTTCATTATCCTCTAAGCCAGAGTCCTTTATAGCTTCTTTCATTGCAATGTAATTGTAGGCAGAGCCAGATCCCATAAATCTTATAGTTTTTCTATCTACAAAATCTGAAAGTTTAATTTTTGGTTTACCATGTACGTGACTTTTGAGGTTATGTTCTTTGTATTCTTCTGCAAAAGAAATACCTGATTTTGAATGTAATAATGATTGATGAACTTCTTCTTGATTATTTCCAAGACATGAAACTATTCCAAGACCTGTAATCACCACTCTTCTCATGATTTAAATAATCCAACTTTTAAATTTTCAGCACGATAAATGACTTTTCCATCTGCACTTAAATTTCCATTTGCCAGACCTACAGCAGTGCCCTCTTTTTTAAGAATTCTTTTCATATTTATTTCATATGTAGCCATTTTAACATTTTTTAGAACTTCACCTGTAAATTTAACCGAGTTTACTCCTAAAGCTCTTCCTTTTCCAGGTTCTCCAGTCCAACCCAAATAAAAACCTACAAGTTGCCACATCGCATCCAATCCTAGACAACCAGGCATAACAGGATCCCCCTGAAAATGACAATCAAAAAACCACAAATTGTCCTTAATATCAAGCTCTGCTTTAATTATACCTTTTTTAAACTCACCGTTTTTACTATCAATTTGAGTAATTCTATCAAACATCAACATCGGGGGCAGAGGTAGTTTAGCATTCCCCTCTCCAAACAAATCACCCTTGCCACATGCTATCAATTCATCATATGTGAAACTATTTTTTTGCATAATTAAAAATAACTTTTACTTGATTTAGAGATTTAATTATATATATATAGTTTAGAATGATTATAAGCTATATTTAAAAAAATAAGCAAAATGGATAAAAAAAAAGACATTGTTAAAAAATTAAGAACTTCAGGTTTGAGGCCGACTAAACAAAGAATTAGGTTAGCGGACTTTATGTTTCATAGAGAAAAAACTTTTCATTTTACAGTAGAAGATTTGGATAAAGCCATTAATAAAAAAAACTCAGAGGAGAAAATTGCTTTGGCAACAATTTACAATACAGTCCATGCATTTGAAAAAGCAGGGCATTTAAAAGAAATTTTAATTAAGGAAGGTAAAAACTATTTTGATACAAATACTTCTTCACATCACCATTTTTATGATGAAGTAAATAATGAGTTAACAGATATTGAAAATAATAAAATCGAATTGAAAAAATTCCCTACCCCGCCAAAAGGTAAATCCATTAAAGATGTTAATGTCATAATTAATATTGATAATGATAATCAAAAGCACTAGTTTATAATCATTCTAAAGTACTTGACTTCAAGTTTAGAATCATTATATTTTATTTAAATAACAAAGGAGTAAAAATGGCACTTAAAGGATCAAAAACAGAAGAAAATTTAAAAGCCGCTTTTGCGGGTGAAAGCCAAGCTAACCGAAGATATCTTTACTTCGCTCAAAAAGCTGACGTAGAAGGTTATAATGATGTTGCATCAGTATTTAGATCAACAGCAGAAGGTGAAACTGGTCACGCTCATGGTCACTTAGAATATTTAGAAGAAGTAGGTGATCCAGCAACTGGTAAACCAATCGGTGAAACAAAAGCAAATTTAGCTTCAGCTGTTGCAGGTGAGACACATGAATATACAGACATGTATCCTGGTATGGCAAAGACAGCTAGAGACGAAGGTTTTGAAGAAATAGCAGACTGGTTTGAAACGCTTGCTAAAGCAGAAAAATCACATGCTGGAAAATTTCAAAAAACTTTAGAATCAATTAAGTAATCAATAATTTTGCGGTGGAACTTTGGTTCCACCACAAAAATCAAAGAAATCAAATGTCTAAAGAAGGAAGCACAGAAGCACCCATAAGACACCCAGTAGATTTTAATCATCCAGACTTTTTAGATCCAAAAAAACTCGATGATGAAATGAGACGTGTGTTTGACATATGTCATGGTTGTCGAAGATGTTTTAATCTTTGTGATTCATTCCCAAAACTCTTTGACATGATTGACGAGTCAAAAGATGAAGACGTTGAAAGTCTTAAAAGTGAGCAATTTAAACCAGTTGTAGACGCATGTACGCTTTGTGACATGTGTTTTATGACTAAATGTCCATATGTGCCGCCACATGATTTTAATTTAGATTTTCCTCATTTGATGCTTAGGTATAGAACAGCACAAAGAAAAAATAATGAACTACCTAGAATGCCTTATCAGCTAGCACATTTGGATAGAAATGGTAAAATTGGAGTTTTATTATCAAGTATTATTAATTGGGTAACAAATATCAAAAACACTTTTTTTAGAAAAATTATGGAGGTACTAACTCAAGTTGATAAAAGAGTTAGATTGCCGAAATACAACTCTGAAACATTTACTAATTTTTTTAAAAACAACGCTAAAGAAATTAGCTCAGGAAGATCAACTGATAGAAAAGTTGTTATTTATTCAACTTGTTTTGTAAATTTTAATAAGAAAAACACGGGTGTAGCCGCTCTTAAAGTTCTTAAAAAAAATGGCGTGGAAGTAGAACATGCTTATCCTGGATGTTGTGGAATGCCGTTTTTAGAGCAAGCTGATTTACCAAAAGTTGTTAACCAAGCAAAAGAAGTTTCAAGTGAACTTTTAAAATGGGTCGCAAAAGGTTACGAGGTAGTGACTCTCACGGCAAGTTGTGGTTTAATGTTGAAGTTCGAGTGGCCTTTACTGATGCCAGACAATGATAATATTAAAAAATTATCTAAACATGTTTATGATATTGATGAATATGTTGTTGATATTGCCAATAAAGAAGGGTTAGCCCCAGGACTTTCTGAAATAGATGGAGGCGTAACTGTACACAACGCCTGTCACGCTAGAGCTCAAAACATGGGTATAAAAGCTAGAGATATGCTGAAAAATATTCCTAATGTAAAATTAGATGTAGTAGAGAGATGCGCAGGTCACGGGGGCACTTTTGGAGTAATGAAAGATACACATGATCTTGCAATTAAAGTAGGACGCCCAACAGCTAGACAAATTGACAACAAAAAAAATAAGTACATGGCATCCGATTGTCCTTTAGCTGGTAAACATTTAAATCAACTTTCAAAAGATACTGAAATTAAACATGATGAGGCATTACATCCTATCGAAATAATGGCAAAGGCGTATAAATTATAATCATGAATAAACAAGCCAGAGAAGTAACAAAAGCAGATCTTATACCTGCAGAAGATTATGCTAAAAATAGAAAAGCTTATAGAAGAGAAATAGTTTCTTATAAAAAAGATAGAAGAGTTTCATTAGGACCGTATGCAAATTTTTATTTTGAGTCATATGAAACGATGAAAGCGCAAATTCAAGAAATGTTACATATTGAAAAAGGTGGTGATGAGCAGTTGAAAGATGAATTAGCAGCATATAATCCATTAATACCAAAAGGTAAGGAATTAGTAGCAACAATGATGTTTGAAATAGACAACCCTCTAAGTAGAGCAGAGTTCCTGAATAAAGTCGGTGGAATCGAGGAAAAGATATTTTTAAAAATTGGTGAAGAGAAAATTAAATCTATACCGGAACAAGATGTAGATAGAACATCTGCTGAAGGAAAAGCTTCGTCAGTTCAATTCGTACATTTTGAATTTAATGATAAACAAATAGAAAAATTTAAAGACTTATCAAATGAAGTTATTATTGGAATTGATCATGATATGTATTCGCATACAACTAAGCTAACCGATGCAAACAAAAAAGCTTTGGCCCTAGATTTTATTTAAAACAAACCCCAAAGACTTTTCTTTTGTATCCATCCTTTAAATTCTTCAGTATTAATTTTGCACCATCTATCGTTACATTTATTTATTCTTACATGCCTACCTTTTTCGAGAATAGCTATTGGTTTAGAGAAAATTGAGAAATTATTAAATAAAATTACATCATCATCTATGGTAATTGCTGCTTTTTTTTTAGACAACTGAGAAATGTGTATCCATCCTGAATTATTTTCATGATCCCTAATTTTTCTAAAATTATCTGATTTATCCTGAATAAGAACAGGTAAAAACTTTTTTTTATAAAATATCTTCACTGGATAATCAAATGAAGGACCTTGACGTAAGTTTACTTCATCATTTCTAAGAGTAAGAAAATATTCGTCTTTAGTGTGAAGGATTTCATACGGTAAAAATAAAAATAGAATAATTATTAAACGCATTTATTTGAGCAGCTTAAATCTTTGCTAATCTTTATTTTACGTAAAGACATTGATAAAGAATTAAAAATTAAAATATTAGCATTTAGGTCATCTTTCAAATTTAAAATTGTCTTTAGAACTTCATTTGCCTGTAAAGCTCCAATTATACCTGCCACTGGAGCAAATATCCCTTCTGTTTCACAATTATTTTCTTTTGAGGGATATTCTGGCATGAAACATCTTAAACAGGGTCCCTTTTTTTTAAAATTATACTTAAATAGATGACCATCAAATTTACTAATGGCCGCCGAAATGAGAATCTTTTTATTTTTTTTACAATAATCATTTATTAAATATCTGGTACTAAAGTTATCAGTTCCATCACAAATAATATCAAAATTTTTTATAATAGAATTAATATTTTTCTTAGAAATTTTAGTTCTAAAAGTTCTAATTTTTATTTTTTTATAAATTTTTATGATTTTAGATTTTGCTTGGTTCACTTTAAATTTGCCAATGTCAGAGGTGTTAAATAAAACTTGTCTATTTAAGTTACTTAACTCAACTTTGTCGTAGTCTGCTATTCCTATGTTACAGACGCCAGATGAGGCAAGGTAAGTAAGAAGAGGGCAGCCTAAGCCACCTATACCAATGATTAAAACTTTCGAATTTTTAATTTTTTTTTGACCAACTAATCCAATTTTTTTTAAGATAATTTGTTTTTCAAATCTTTCATAATCCTTTATATTAAATTTCATTAATTATTTTACTCCAGTTGATCCAAATCCATCTGATCCTCTTGTAGTATCGTCGAGAGTATCCACCTCTTTTAACTGGGCTTTAACTACTGGACATATAACCATTTGAGCTATTCTAAGACCTTTTTCCACTATAAAACTTTTATCACTAAGATTTATTAAAATTATTTTTATTTCTCCTCTGTAGTCAGCATCAATTGTACCAGGTGTATTTAATACACTTATTTGATTTTTAGCAGCTAAACCAGATCTAGGTCTTATTTGTATTTCAAAATTTTTAGGTATTGCAACAGCTAAACCAGTGGGGATTATTTCAGATTTACCCGGTTTAATCTCAATATCTTTATTGATAAATGCTGCTAAATCTAATCCTGAAGATCCATCAGTTTCGTATTTTGGTAAAATAACTTCTTTTGACAACCTTTTAATTAATATTTTTGTCATCAATTAATTTGTTTAACAAAATTTGAGCAATTTTATTAGCAATAAAACTTTTTCTATTTTTTGGTATCATTTTTGTATTTCCTTTTTGATCTATCATCGAAACTTTATTGAAATCTGAATTAAATCCAATTTCTTTTTTTGAAACATCATTAGCAAAAATTAGATCACAATTTTTATTTTTCATTTTTAATATAGAATTTTTAATAACATTTTTAGTTTCAGCAGAAAAACCAGCAACTATTCGGGGTCTATTTTTGTTATTTTTTGATAAAAAATCTAGAATATCATTATTTTTAATAAAGTTTATTGATTTTAAATTAAATTTATCTTTTTTAATTTTATCTTTACTTTTTTTGACAGGTTTTAAATCAGTTACTGCTGCTGTACATACCGCCAAATCTACAGGTAAAGTTTTTTTTACTTCATTTAACATTTCATCTGCAGATATTATTTTTTTCATTTTAATACCTTTTGGAGAGGTTAGGTTTGAAGGTCCGGTGATTAATGTTGTTTTTACCCCAAGTTTATTTAGCGCTATAGCTATTTCATAACCTTGTTTACCACTTGACTCGTTAGAAATATATCGAATTGGGTCGATATATTCTCGTGTAGGACCAGCAGTTACTAAAGCTTTAAGGTTTCTCTCTTTTGCAAAATTTTTTTTATCAAAGTAATTTTTTAAAAATGCAAAAATTTGTCTTGGGCTTGACATTTTACCTTCACCAAACTCTCCACATGCCATTTCACCTTTTTCAGGTCCTATGAATAGATAACCAAAGTCTTGTAAAATTTTAAGATTTGATTGAGTGGCTTTATGCAACCACATTCTCACATTCATTGCTGGCACTAAAAGAACATCTTTATCTGATGCTAATAAAACAGTTGTAGCTAAATCATCAGCTTTTCCTATAGATAATTTACTCATGAAGTTAGCAGTTGTTGGTATTACTAAAATAATATCAGCCCATCTAGAGAGAGTTATGTGGTCAATTTCTGCTTCCGATCCATTATCGAATACATTCTCAAAAGTTTTCGATTTAGTTAATGTTGTTAAAGATAAAGGTGTAACAAATTCCTTTCCACTTTTTGTAAGAATAGTTTTTACCTCAACATCATTTTTTTTTAACAATCTAATCAAATCTAGTGATTTATAGGCAGCTATACCACCTCCTATAATTATCAAAATTTTTTTATTTTTTAACGTCATTATTTCAGATTAAAATACTAACAAGAAGACAATTACAATACCAAAAAAACTAATCACAACATTATTTCTAAAATTTTTTAATCTCATTTGTTCCATTTCTAAGTTTTTGTTGTTTATACCTAAATTTAATTTGCCCTCAGCTACAAGTTTTAATGCATATTCCGCCTTATCCATCAAACCAGGAAAATCAGGTATTCGCTTTATTATTTCAGCAGATGTATTTAAAGCCGTATCAATTGTTGATTTGGGACTTTTTAAATTTTTAAGCCACTCTTCCAAAACAGGTTTAGATACTTCCCAAATATTTGTTTCCGGGTATAATTTTCTAGCGACTCCCTCCACTACCACCATTGTCTTTTGAAGTAATAGTAATGGAGGTTGTGTAGCCATATTGAATTTCTCTGTAATCTCAAATAATTGTGCAAGTAAATTTCCACCAGAAATATCTTTTATAGATTGGCCAAAAATTGGTTCACCTACAGAGCGTAAAGCTTGAGCAAATTCATCCTTCGATGCATTTTGAGGAACTAATCCAGCTTGAAAGTGAACCTCAGCAACTTTGACATAGTCACGTTGTATAAAACCATATAAAATTTCTGCTAAAAATTTCCTATTATTTTTATCCAGTCTTCCCATAATTCCAAAATCAACAGGAACAATATTTCCTTGTGGATCTACAAATAGATTACCTTGGTGCATATCGCCATGGAAAAAACCATCTCTAACAGCTTGTTTTAAAAAATGTTGAATTAAATTTTCGGCTAAATATTTTAAATTTATACCCTGTTCTTCTAATTTTCTTTGTTCTCTAATTGAAACGCCATTTACCTTGTCCAAAGTAAGTATTTTTTTTGTAGTATAATTCCAATAAATTTTTGGAACATTAAATCCCTTATCTAGTTTAGTATTTTCATATAATTCGTTTGCAGCCGCAGCCTCAAATCTTAAATCCATTTCGATATTGGTAATTTCTCTTAAAAGGTGCACTACTTCTACTAGCTTCAATCTCTTAGCTTTTGCGATTGTATTTTCAACTATATAAGCAAACAACATTAGAGCATCTAACTCTTCATTAAATAGCTGCTCTATATCTGGCCGCAAGATTTTTATTGCCACTTGTTTTTCTTGATTTTCATTTTTAATTTTCGCGAAATGAACTTGAGCGATTGATGCTGCAGCTATTGGTTCGCCTATTTCAATAATATTTTGATATTGTTTCTCACCAATTTCTTTTTTAATAACTTTTTTTGCTTCATAAAGCTCAAAGGCAGGAACTTTGTCTTGAAGTTTTTCTAAATCTTTTGCCATCTCCTCACCGATTATGTCTGGTCGAGTAGCTAAAAATTGTCCAAGTTTTATAAATGTAGTACCCATTCCTTGAAGCGCTTCACAGAGATTTTGACCTGGGTTATTATTTTGCAAACGAGTATTTTTTGAACCAATTGAAATCAAACTAAAAAATAAGTTTATAGAGACGGGTATTTGATGAACTTGGTTTATTGTATCAATCGCACCAGAGGTAGAAAGTTTTCTTGCGATTTGAAATAACTTAAAAACCCTTTTCAACATTTAAATTTTCCACCCAGAATGTATAGCTGAGATACCATTTGAGAGATTTCTGTATTCTACATTGGTAAACCCATTTTTAGTTATTAGTTCTAAAAGTTGTTCTTGATTATAGAACGCATCAATGCTGTTAATTAAATATTCGTAAGGTTTTGATGATCCTACAATATACTTTCCTATAGTAGGTATAGCTTTTGAATAATTTTTATATAAAAAATTTAACAATTCATTATTTATTTTTGAAAATTCTAAACACATAAACCGACCACCTGGCTTTAATACTCTGTAAGCTTCATTGAGAGTTTTATTTATATCGGAAACATTTCGTATACCATAGCTAATTGAATAAAAATCGTAAATATTATCCGAAACAGGCAAAGTTTCAGCACTAGATTTAATCCATTTAATATTCTTAAAATTTGAAAGATTTTTCTTTCCTTTCTTAAACATATCCTCATTGGGTTCTATACATGTGACCGTTGATTTATTTTTATTTTGTAAAGAAAAGAGTTTTGCTATATCTCCAGTGCCTGATGCGACATCAATCAGTGAGGAATGGTAAGAAGGGTTCATCCAGTCAATTAATTTATCTTTCCAAATACGATGAATCCCTAAAGACATGACATCATTCATCAAGTCATATTTATTGTAAACTTCTGAAAATACAGAATTGACTAATTTTGCTTTATCTTGAATAGTACTTTTCATAATCTAATTATATGCCAGAATTACCAGAAGTTGAAGTTGTTAAAAGGTCTTTAATTAATAAAACACAAAATTTAATTGTAAAAGCGGTTAAAATAAATGATGGAAGATTAAGATACAAAATCAATAGAAATAAAACCAAAAAAATTATAGGTCTTAGATTTAAAAAAATTTCAAGAAGATCAAAATATTTATTATTTTTCTTTAATAAAAACATTGTAATGTTAGTGCATTTAGGCATGACCGGTAAATTTTTTTTCGTTAATCGCAAAAGTAAAAAATATAAAACAAGTTTTTATTACGAGTTAAATGAAAAAAAAGACAAGAAACATGATCGTGTAATTTTTGATTTATCAAATAATCAAAAATTAATTTATAATGATATAAGAAAATTTGGTTTTATAAAATTTATTAAAACAGTCAATCTTAATCAAAATGTCCATCTTAAACATTTAGGACCAGAACCCTTAAGCGCTAAATTCAATATGAAATACTTTAAAAATTATATCAAGGGAAAAGAAAGGACCATAAAAGATCTATTAATGGATCAAAAATTTGTATCCGGACTTGGTAATATTTATGTAAACGAAATTCTTTTTTCTAGCGGGGTAATACCTACAAAAAAAATAAAAATACTTAAAAAATTAGAAATTCGAAAAATTATTAAATTTTCAAAAAAAATAATTTCTAGAGCAATTATACTTGGAGGTTCATCTATAAAAGACTTTTCTAGCAGTAGTGGTAAAAAAGGTTCATTTCAGCAACATTTTAGCGTTTACGGAAAAAAAGGTGAAAATTGCTCTAAAGTCAAGTGCATGGGCAAGATTAAAAAAATTGTAATAGCTAATCGAGCATCATTTTTTTGCAAAAAATGCCAAAAATAATAAAGTTGACCATATTTAAATGCACATATATATAATCCTAAAAATATGCCTAATACAAAATCAGCCATTAGAAGAGTGCGTAGAGTAAAAAAGCAAACTCAAGTAAATAGAATAAGAAAAAGTAAATATAAAACTTCCATAAAACAAATGGAACTTTTAATAAAAGAAAACGATAAAACAAAAGCAAAAAAATATTTTCCAAAATTTCAGTCAATTCTAATGCAGGTTGCCAAGTCGGGAATTATAAGCAGAAACACAGCGTCAAGAAAGATTTCAAGAACTTCCAAAAAAATTTCATAAACAATCTTAAGTTGTTAAAAAAAAAACTACATTTAGACTAAGATAACAAAATGTAGAAACTTAACTCAAAGAGTTGTAAAAAATTTATTTCTATCTGAACGTTA
>Ga0213866_10002265_pt1 | contig 13732 bp, 11 predicted proteins | sample PICome_11_FD_160079 | JGI IMG/M metagenome (GOLD analysis project Ga0213866, IMG submission 160079) | Coastal seawater microbial communities near Pivers Island, North Carolina, United States - PICO284 | ecosystem: Environmental > Aquatic > Marine > Coastal | place: USA: North Carolina...
GCCGAGCGTCCGAACGTGATCTTGTTTGTGACCGACGACCAGTCGCCGGTAGCGGGGTGCTATGGCAATTCCGTGATCAAGTCGCCAAACCTCGATGCTTTGGCAAAGGAAGGTACAATTTTTACGCAGGCTTTTGCGACGACCGCTTCGTGCTCGGCCTCGCGTTCGGTCATTCTCTCCGGCTTGCACAATCATTTCAACGGGCAATACGGGCACACCCACCACTTTCACAAGTTTGAGTCCTTCGCCTCGATGCGGGCCTTCGCTCTTCCCCAGCTGATGGCGCAGGCGGGTTATCGCACGGTGCAGATTGGCAAACTCCACGTGGCCCCGGAGTCAGTCTTTCACTTTGACGAGTATTTAAAAGGGAATGCCCGGAACGCTGTTCAAATGGCGGAGGTGTGCAGGCCGGTTTTCGAGAACCAAAGCGAGAAGCCCTTCTTTTTGTACTTCGCGACTTCCGACCCGCATCGCGGAGGGGGATTCGACAAGACCTTTGCGGGCGAGCACAAGCCGGATCGTTTCGGGAATCTTCCTGACAAGAAAGCCTACCCGGGAGTGGAAGAAGTTTTTTATGATCCGGCGAATGTTATTGTGCCGGGGTTTCTACCGGATACTCCGGAGTCGCGCGCCGAAATCGCCAATTATTACCAATCGTGTTCAAGAATCGATCAGGGGCTGGGGCGTCTGGTGGAGCTGCTCAAGAAGAATGGCAAGTGGGATAACACCGTGATCATTTACACGGCTGACCATGGCATGGCATTCCCCGGAGCGAAGACCACTGTTTATGAAGCAGGCTTGCGGGTTCCTTTTGTGGTGCGTCATCCGGGTGTGAAGAAGAAGGGGGTGACGAGTGAGGCGATGCTTTCGCACACCGATATCACCCCGACGATTCTTGATCTGGCGGGGGCTCTGAATGAGAAAAAGACGGCGCCGGAGAAGCCGCTTCCGTTTAAAAAAGGAGGAGTCGGCGAAAACACGGGTAAGGCGCCCAAGAAGTATCACGGACGTTCGTGGTTGCCGATTTTAACAGAAGTGAAACCTAAGGGTTGGGATGAGATCTCGGCTTCGCACACTTTCCATGAAATCCAGATGTATTACCCGATGCGCGTCATCCGTGATCGTAAATACAAGTTAATTTGGAATATCGCCCATCGTCAGCCTTATCCTTTCGCGTCGGACCTGTGGGTGGCCGCAACCTGGCAGGCCCAGTGGTCGAAGGGCAAGGACGCCGACTACGGTGGTCGCACAGTTGACTCTTATATCAATCGGCCCGAGTTTGAGTTTTTTGACGTCGCGTCGGATCCGAACGAGAGCCGCAACCTCGCCGGTGATCCGGCTTATGCAGTTGTCTTGGCCAGATACAAGGAACGCCTCAAGGCCGAGCAGCGGCGGACCGGTGATCCTTGGATCATGAAGTGGGAATACGAGTAAAGGCCTCCAATCGCATCGTTCATAGGGCACGTTGTGATTGAGTGCCAAAATTGAAGATACGAGTTTTGCTTTCGGGAGCTGATTCGGAAATCTCCTAGGTGAGAAATGAGCTCCAGATTTTTACAAGATTTAAACAGCTGGATTAGTTTTAGAAAAAATTTGGGGCGAAATAGGGCTGCCCCCTTTGATTATCAGGAATCTTCTTTAATTCTTTGGGAAGTTTAAGAGAAATGAATAAAAAGTGATTATTTTATTGGACAGACGCGTTGAAATTTCCCTAAAACTTATCTTACAGAGTCGGAGACAGTTGAAAGATCAGTAAGATTCTTCGAAACAATCCTTCAAGGCCGCTTCAAATTATGCCGAAAGGTGATTAACAGTGGCCTCACGGATTTGTTAGGGTTTGGTAGGAGTTGGCACGAAAAACGCTGATTCTCTCCAAAGCCCGAAGCATCGGTCGTTCAGTCCTGTCTGATGGCTTTTAAACCAAAAAAGTGAAACTAATGAAAAAACATACTCATGCAACCTTTGGAATCCTCGGTCTGGCTCTCTGTGCTGGAGCCTCTCACGCATCAGCCGATGTCGAGTCCCTGATCGGGGACTGTGGTATTTCCGGAGAGATTTCCGCCGGCTGGGACAGCCGCTACTTCTACCGAGGCCTCTGGTTCGGTGATGAGACAACCTGGTCTAACGTCGAATTCTCCAAGGAGATCGCTGCCAACCTTACCGGTAGCGTGAACCTTTTCTACACCGATGTCATGGATAATGATCTTGCGTATTCCGAGGGTAACATTGGCGCGGCTCTCTCGTATGACGCTGGCTTCGGTACCTTTGATCTTGGATTCGTTCACTTCCGTTTTTATGACGGCTTTGCCGGAGATAACGGAGGTCCTGCCGCAGGCGTTAGTGGTAATACTGAAGCGAATGAGATCAACCTGACTTATTCGCAGGATCTAGCCTTCGGTTTCTCCGGTCATGTCACCGTCGCTCGCGATTTTACTATCGATGGGACTTACGGTGAGTTCGGTATCAGCAAGAGCTTCGAACTTAGCGACTCCGTTGGACTGGATTTCTCGGCCACTGCGGGTTACAGTTTGGATGATTACTACGCTGCAAACCTTGGAACAGGTGACGAAGCCGAGGACTGGACTCACGTCCTGATCAATCTTTCGCTCCCTATCGCATTGACTGATAGTGCTACCCTTACTCCTCACGTTACAGCGAACATTTCCAAGGCTGCCCGTGACACCACCAACAGTGGTGCTGGTCGTGGAGACACTGAAGTCTTCTACGGAGCTTCCATTGCCGTCGGCTTCTAAGCTGATAAATCGTATTGGGATTTCGATCCTGAATTAACAACGTTTGCCGCATCCTGCTTCCGGGCAGGATGCGGCTTTTTTTTCGATGCGGACCGCCTTGATCACTTGGATTTTCGGGCGGCCTCCGAGAGGGCGATTTCGTCGATAGGTTGTGGATTCCGGTCGAAACCCTTTGGGGAGCTTGTCGGGTGTTTCGCCACGCCAAAAACGTGAGCTTTTCACTAAATTTGGGGGACTGTCCAAGTTATCGGGAAATGAGCCATGATTTCGAAGCGATTTTCCTCCAGAGAAAAGCACATTGCGGGTCGGCAGGATTGCGTTATTATTCCGCGTATGGGAAAGACCGTTTTGATATTTGGGCTGGCGGCCGGGATGGCGTTGGGCGGCGTAAAGGTCGAAGTAGCCGGGCTGCAGGTGACGGCCAAAGGGTATGTGCCGGAGGGGGAAAACGACTTCAGAGCTCTGAGAGCTTTTAGTTGGCAGGCCGGAACGAGAGTCGGGCTACTGGTAACCAGTAGTGACAAGACGATCGTGGGATTGGATGAGGAGAAGTCAAAAGTGACTGGTTTTACAGATGATCAGGAGACCGATTTCACCAAGGCCAAAGGTCGATTCGGAAAAAACGGCGCGGAGTTTGGGATGATGTCGGAGAGTGAGGATGGCAGGGCGATCGTGACCCATGTCGAGTCTCCGGGGCTTCCCGGAAAAGGAGCGAAGACCCTGACCCTGAAGGGAGATCTCGTGGTATCCTTGGCTTCGAAGTCCATGGAGGTGAAATCCGAGGTGGCGGTTTTGGAAAAGGGCAAAAAGCTGGTCGTGGGGGGGAATTCTTTCGAAATCGATAGCGTGGGTAAACCCGACTGGGGTGATGACCCCCTCCAGATTAGCCTGAAGAGTTCGGTGAACCACAAGGATTTCAAAGGCTTCCATTTTTATGATACGGAGGGGATCGAGATCGAATCAAAGCGTTCAAGCAGTGGCTCCATGGGAATTTTCGGAAAGCGGACCTATACCGTGAGTTTTAACCTCAAAAAGAAGGTTGATAAAATCGTCCTTGCTGTTGATGCGTGGAGCGATTTGGAGGTTGTTAAGGTCCCCTTTGATTTCAAGATCGGAGCCGGACTCTGATCTGGCGGGATTGCAAAACGATCGGATCAACCTGAGAATGGAAACATGAAAAAGTTCCTGCTATCAGGATTCGTGGGAGTGGTGCTTGTGGCTTCAGCTGGTGCGCGGACGTGGACAGATAAGAAGGGCCGCAAGATTGAGGCCGAATATCTTTCGCAGACCAAGGAAGCGGTTCATCTGAAGTTAAAGAACGGCAAGAAGGTCAGCGTTCCGTTTTCGAATCTGAGTGGTGCGGATTTAAAATTTTTGATTGATGCGGAAATTGCGGCGGCGGATAGAGAGAAGGAAACGAGGGCTGGGGATGAGCGGATGGAGAAGAAGGAAGATGAGTCGGGTGGTGGAGAGGGCATCGTGGTCGAGGTCGCGGATCTGGCATGGAATCGCCCTGTTCCCAAAGAGGTTGCTTTAAAGGCTCCTCTCGAAGTTCAAGAGGAAAAGAATGGTGATTCGATTCACTATTCGTCTGCAAATTTTCGGTTGGTCGCTGATAGCCGGGTCAGTTCGAAAACAGTTGAGGCCATGTTGGAAGCCGCCGAGCTGACTCTTCTCTATTGTTCGGAGTTACCATTCGGTCTGAAGCATGGTTTCCCGCGGGTGAATGGAAAATACGAGATCGAAACGATCGCGGAAACGGATGATTGGGTGAAGGCCGGTCACCCTCGAGATAGCTGGGCAGCAATGAATTCGACCAAGGGCAATCCAATTTTCTGCTTTGAGATTAATGAGATACGAACCTCCGGGCGCGCCAGTGAAGCGAAGCTCAAACAGGTGACCGAATATGTCATTTATTATGTGTGTCGCGCCATGATCCCGGAGTCGTACCGGAATGAGCTGGGAGGTTGGTTTTACACGGGGCTTCCCCGGCTTTTACAGATGTCGCATATCAGTGAAGGCAAGATGGACCTTAGTCAAATGGTCGTTGATATTCGTGACCGCATGGTGGGTCGAAAACCCGGTCGTGAGCTGATTTTCGATAAAACCGTGGAACTCCCTCCCTTTCCAAAGTTGCTCGAAATGCAGGAAGGCGGAGTGCCGGATGCGGCAGCTCGTCGTAAGCTGACCGCCCAATTCCTGGTAATCGTCGGTTACTTGATGTTTCTTGAAGATGGAGGCAAAGCGACTGGATTGAAGGAAGGTCTCCGATACATCCACGATTTCGAAAAGAACATGCCAAAGCGAATTACCTATCGTACCGAAGAAGAACTAGAGAAAAAGAGGGCCGAGCTTCTGAAGCTTAGGAATGCGATTGGTGAGACGGCCACCGGGCTGATCTTTCGAAAGAAACCTTGGGACGAAGTTCAGGAGGACCTGATTAAACTATGGGCTGAAAACAAACTTCCCGTGGTGTTTGAGAAAAATTAATCTCACTCCCGATTCCAAAAGAGACGAGTGGATGATTTTAAATTTTGAGGGAGACGTGCGTCTCGGCGGAAGGGTGAATCGGCTGCATTCTCACAACCGTGGTGTTTTCGACTCTTTCTAAACTCTCCTTTGTCCAGGGAAAGAGGTCCCGTGAGGATTTTCTTGGACACAAGGGATGAAAGTCCGATTCTTCGGAAGCTGGGCTTTTTAAGATTGATCCGGAAACGGATCCTATCCGTTAAGCTCTTCCATGATCTCGGGATCACCCATGAGTTTTGAGCGTTCGCCGTTGGCGGTTTCCCACTCCTTTTTAATCCGCTCTATGAATTCTTCATCCTTTTCATCGTCCTCACGGCCTTCCGAGAAGGACTTGAGAACTTTGAGCATTGAATCATTGAAACCCTTGAGGCGTGAATCAAGCTTGTCGGAAACTCCCTCGAGCTCGTCGAGCGCATCTTTGGCGGCATTACGGTCGGCGGAGTTCAGGTCCGCTTCGTTGCTGTAGACCATCATCTGGATCTTGCGAGCGACTCCGGCGATGTTGGTGTTGATCTGGTGGAAGGAACCTCCGAGGGAGAGGATCTTTTTCTCTTCGCCTTTGGCAACACTGAGGAGAATCTTGGCGGACTCGTGATTCGGCATTTTTTTGACCACGTCCTCGAGGAGTTCGATGACCTTGGCATTCTTCAGAGACTCTTCGCCCTGGGCCTCGATGAGCTCGGCGACTTTGTTGAAGTCATCGATGGTGGATTGCACATCCTCCGGCTTTTCTTTGGAGGCCACTATGAGGGCTTCCTCGAGGGTCTTGAAGCTGAAGACCTGAATCGCCATGAGTTTCTTGATTCCGTCGAGCACGAGGATGTCGGAAACTCCTTTGATGTTTTCGTGAGGCACTCCCACAAGGTTGCAGCCTTTGTTGGTGGCACCGCGGATTTTACCGGCCACGCCGCCGATGCGGGTAACCTTGCCGTCAGCAGTGATTGCTCCGGTGCAGGCGAACTTGTCATCAAGCTCACGGCCGGTGAAGAGGGAATCGAGGATGATGGACATCGCGGTTCCAGCTGAAGGGCCGTCGAGCAGAGTGTCTTTATCTTCGAAAGTGATGGTAACGCGGTACCCGGAAGGGATCCGCCCGTCATCTTCGTGTCGGACACGCATGAGTTTCATGATCTCTTCAAGGGAATTTCCGGTCATGTTACCGACCTTCTGGTCGATATGGAATTCGACTCCATCGATGTCCTTCTCGCGAAGGGCGGTGGCACTGAGTGAGGCGGCGGCTCCGGCGTGGCGGCCGTTTGAGAGGGTGCGGACGGAGAGCCCGTAGACGGTGCGTTGGGTGGCGGCGAACTTTTCGGCCTCGCCACCGGGGATGGTTTCACGCCGCTCCTTGAATTCGTTATTACCCTGACGGTCCCACGGGTTGTTGAACACGGGAGCTTTCAGCATGTCCTTCCAGTCGGCATTCCCTGTCTTCTCCTGGTATTCCTCGAGCTTATCCTGATATTTTCCTTCGGGCTCAAAGCGGAGAGCGATGTCGATGCAGTAGGCGGCACACTTGAGGTTATCCTTGTTCTCGTCCTTTCGCATCAGGGTGCGAACGCCCCGATAGATCTTACTGTAGATGTCAGACTTGGCGGCATCCTGTTTCACGGTCCGGCTGCGCTGCTTCAGGTCGTCGAGGACGTCTTTGAAATTTTCCGATTTCGGCTCGAGGCGTCCGGCAATGGCGAGTGAATTGGACCGAAGTTCGAAGTTCACGTCATTTTCCTTTTCGTCGAAATCACGGGCGACCGAGAGGAGACCGGCGAAAAGAGCGGTTTTCGTGATGTCGTTGATAGCCAGCTTTTTAGTGCTGAAGAGGTCCTTCTCCATATTCGGAGGTCGGTAGTTATCAGCTAGGATCACTCCGGTGAGGAGGAAGAAGGCGGAGAGGAGGCGGATTTTCATAAGAGGGCAAAACGGTAGAATATGGGGAAACTTTTTCAATGCCCAAAGCGGAGGAAGAGAAGGGTATTATTCATCCTTCTTGGCGGCGGGCTGATAAATCTCCATAAGCTTGGCGCGAAAGTCCCTTAACTTTTTCTGGAATTTGATCATGTCGCGCGCTCTGACCTCTTCTTCATTGGCCAAAATGGCGGAGGCTCCCCGTCCCACGGAATTGAGATCTTTGATGAGATTGAGGGCGTCATCTAGAACGTCAATTTCCTTGCGTTCGAGCCGCTTCTCGAGCGGGGTGAGCCGGTCGCGGGTGTCTTTATAAGCGTCCCTGATAGCGCGCAACGGGGTTTTGTCGATTTGGTATTCGAATTGGGCGAGTGGTTCGAGGCGTCGATTTAGCTCCTGGGCAAACATGAAGCGGGTGAAGTAGGCTGGGCGCCGGATTGATTGTTTGGCCAGCATCATGGCCGAAAGGTGTTTTTGGGAAAGGTTGCTTGCCTTGGTGAGTCGTTGCTCGACTGAGGAAAGACTGAGAAAAGGCCCCAAATTATCGGCTTGGACGGCCTTGTCGCGGACCTCGATGTATCCATCGCTTGCGGCCTGCAGGTCATCCGGAATTTTGCCATCGTCATAAAACAGGTTGCGGGCTTCCTCGAAGTTCGGGGCTTCAAGAACCTCAAATTTGGTAAAAAATGAGGTGTTTTCCATCACAAGCATTGCGGTCATTTCCTCAATCATGCCTTTGCCGACAATGAGCCGGGTTCCGGTTGGGAGACTGAGTTTATTGAGCCGATAAAGGAGTTCCCAGGCGTGAAGCGGCCTTTCAAGGTCTCCGCTGGCCCTGAGACGGGCAAAGAGGATGGTGTTGCGGCGCAGCGGGCGTCCGGAAACGGCAGCGTCTAGCATCATGGCAATATTGGCGGCGATGTTCTCCCTGTTTTTGACGAGATACCGGCGTTTGTTGGTATTGATGTTGAGATTGTAGCCGTCGGGAAGGGCTTTGGAGTTCGTCCGGAAAAAATCCAACAAGGACGAGTGAAGCGCTTTGACCTCGAAATCGGTCGCCGGTTGGAATTTCAAGCTGCCTCGTCGATCTCCCTGCCCGGGTGCGTCTTCTTCGTCAGGATCCGGAGCGGGAGCTTTGGTTATGACTAGGCTGGTGGTGATCAATCCGGGAGTTTCAGGCGAGCCATCCTCGATTCCTTTGGAAAACATGGGGGTTTCCGTTAAAATTGCTCTCACCTTGTAACCCAAACCCAAATCATTTGGCCCCGGTGTAATTTCTGGGTCGTGATTGGTAATTTCTTGCTCCTGAAGATCGAATTTTGAGACCTTGGCAATGACGCCGCTCCAGCGTTTTGACGCATTCGGAGCGTCGTGGTTTACCATGGCGGGATGCTCGGTGGCGACGGGTGCCAGGATGTCGAGAAGAAGCTGGCCGAGGAGATAGCCTCCGGAATCTCCCGGTAGTTGGCTGAGCCAATCTGCAGTGTCGATAACGGCTTTCCGGGCGGACTGGACGAGTGAATTTTCCGGGCGGGGACGCTCGTTTCCATTCAGATACGCCGCCTCAATGGACCTTGCTCGATTCTGCCCGGGGAGAAGTCGTAGGCTTAAGGTGAGGATCTGGGCGCGATGGCGGAGCTTGCCCGGTGACTTTGGCATGGGTCCGTCTGCAAGAATCACCAGGTGATCGGCGAGTTCGCGAATCGCGTCAATATCCATCGGGATGAGGTCACGACGAAGGAGTGGTACGGAATCGTTCCCCGGGAGATACCTGACAGCCGCGTTAGCAAGCGAAGTCAGGATGAAGAAAGCGGCAATGAAAGCGGGTCGCATCACGTAGTGAAGTTACCTTTACATCGTTTTGTTGCAAAGCCCTATGGTTGCAGGGACGCGACCTGGCGGACGAAACCCCGTGATCCGGGTTCCAGGGGAATGGTAATTTGGTTCACGGCCCCCGCCCCCAAAAAGAGGAAGCGATAAAAGGTTCAGGATGCACAACTCCCTCCGGCCGCGCCCTGGAGCAAGGTTGGTCTTCGTTCCAGTTGGCAGGTCAATCCAAACGCGGCCAATCAGGCTCCGGTATTGTCAAAGCTCATTGCAGGTTTCCCCAGTTGGGCTTCATCGACAATTGAAACAGACAGGTAGGCGGAGAGCGCAGCCATCATAGTAATGACGATAAGAGCGGTGATTCGGAACATCGTTCGTTAAGAGTGAGGCTCTCTGCGATTTATTCCGGGAAGATGAGCAAAAACGAGAAAAAGGAGGGTGGAAAAGAGAATGCCCGGAGTTGACCCCGCGCAACTCCGACCTAACATCCACCCCATGGCAGACGCGATTGATGATGCGAAGGAAGCTCTGACGAGCATGCTTGGAAAGCTTGGCTTCGAGTTCGAAGTGGAGGTGTCCGGCGACCCCGGAAACGAAATACTTAATATTGTGTCGGAGAATTCCGCACTTTTGATTGGCAGGAATGGAGACCGCCTGGATGACATCCAGTATCTCGTGAACCGGATCACCCGGAACGCCCATCCGGATGCTCCGCGCTTCCGGATCGATTGCGACGGCTATCGCGCCCAGCAAGAGCAGCGGGTCGCTGACAAAGCGCTCCGGCTTGCCGACAAAGTTCGTGAATCCGGCCGGGAACTCTGGATGAACCCTATGAATTCCTACCATCGCCGCCTCGTGCACAATGCTCTCGTCGATGATCCCGAAATCGAGACTGTCTCCGAGGACACCAGTTCACGGAATAAAAAAATTCTCATCCGCTTGAAGTAAGGGACGCTTGATGGAGACCCACCGCCTTGTTCTGCCGGAGGACCTGAATCAATACGGGCATCTCTTCGGAGGCAGGCTCCTCGGCTGGGTCGACGAAGCATCGTGGATCGCGGCGAGTCTCGAGTTTCCCGGGAGTCGCCTCGTGACCATGGCAATGGATGAAGTTATCTTTCGCCACAGCGTCAAGGAGGGGACGATTTTGACAATTCGATCGGAATCGATGAAACCCGGCCGAACCTCTGTGACCTATGAAGTCAGCGTGATGGACGAGCGGGCTAAGCATGAAAACCCGATTTTCACGACTCGTGTCACCTTTGTTAATATTGACGACTCGGGTCAAAAAACCCCCCTCCAAAAATGAACATGATAGGTATTCAAGAATTACTCCTCCTTCAGGCAATGTTCCTCGCGAACTTCCCCGACTTCCTCACCGGAAACTTCTTCGGTCCACTCGGCAAAAGCCTCTGGGTCTTCTTGCTCGGCTGGCGTTTATAGTGTTTCGTGGAATGAAATCTTAATCCAATGGCTGAAATTCTTACTTTTTTTGAACCATCGACCATCGATCTCCTCTTCTTTGCATTGGATTCCCCAAGGTCCCTGGTGTGTTTCTTTTTTCTCTAACTCATGTTTGAAGTACGAGAAAAACCAGAGATGGTCGAAAAAGCCATGCTCATTGGCTTTTGTTTTGATAAGTCGGAGGAGGCCGAAACGCAATTGCTCCTGTCCGAGTTGGAAGAGCTTGTCGACACCCTCGGTATCGCGGTGGTGGGGATTGAGCTGGTGCGGGTTCGTGATACCAACAAGCGCTTTATCTGTGGAACGGGTAAGGCTGATGAGCTCGTTGAATTGGCCCGCGCCCGCGGTTGCGACTGCATGGTTTTTGACAATGAGATTTCACCGATGCAGCAACGCAACTGGGAGCAACTCGCCGACATGACGGTGATCGACCGTGAGGAAGTCATTCTTGATATTTTTGCCAGGCGGGCCCGCACCAGGGAGGCGCGGCTTCAGGTGGATCTGGCTAGAATGCAATATGCTCTTCCGCGCATGGCCCGTATGTGGGGGCATCTTGACCGCGAAGGCGGCGGCGGGACCGGTGGTGGCGGGGCTTCCCGGGGAATGGGTGAACAGCAAATCGAGATCGACCGACGACTGGCGCGCAAACGGATTTCAAAACTGAAGTCCGAACTCGAGGATGTGCGAAAACAACGGGCCACCCAGCGCAAGGAGCGACAGACCAACAACGTGGCCACTGCAGCCATTGTCGGTTACACCAACGCCGGTAAATCGACTCTTCTCAACAAGCTCTCCGGTGCCGGGGTCATGGAAGCGGATATGCTCTTTGCCACGCTGGATCCGACCACCCGGCGAATCGAATTGGAGAACGGACAGGATCTTCTATTAAGTGATACCGTGGGCTTTGTTCGAAATCTTCCCCACCGCTTGGTCGAGTCGTTCAAAGCCACTCTCGAAGAGGCAATTCTCGCCGATTTCCTGATCCATGTTCTCGACGCTTCGTCTGATGAGATCGTGGATCATTACCACACCACCCGCAAAGTGCTAGGTGAATTGGGTGCTGATGAAAAACGGGTGATCATTGTTTTGAATAAGGTGGACCGTGTTGAAGACCCGGCGATTCTCACCGGACTTCGCTCGGACTTCCCCGGGGCTTTTGAAACTTCGGCGGTTACCGGTCAGGGCTTGGAGGATCTCACCGCCCAGTTCACGGCACTCTTGGCGGACCGGGTGAAAAAACTGATCTATCGTGTCCCGCAGTCCCGTGGGGATATTTCCGGTCTCATCCATCGAGAAGGAAAGGTCCTCGCAACCGACTACGAGGGAAATGATATCATTCTGACCGCTATCGTCCCCATTAGTTTGGAGGGGCAGCTCGCCGAATTTCTCGATGATGCGAGTTAGGACTGCCGGTATTTCCAGTTGCCCCACTCAAGGACCTCGACTTTAACCTTGGTGGTGCCGCGCGAGTGAAAGCCGAGGCGCTGTGCGCTCCCAATGGTGACGTCGATGATGCGTCCTTTAACGTAGGGCCCCCGGTCGGTGATGCGGAGGACTTCGGATTTTCCGGTGGCGAGAGATGTGACCCTGACCTTGGTGCCAAAGGGAAGGGATTTATGTGCAGCGGTGTAAGCTCCGTTCGAAAGTCGTCGTCCACTGGCGGTCTGGCGACCATGGTTGGTCTTTATGCTGTACCAGGAGGCAATACCGTGAAAGGTTTTCAAAACCGACTGGTTCTTTTCAGCGACTTGGACCTCTTTTTTCAGCGCGCGGGCGGGCGTTTTTGTGGCATGCTTTTTTGGAGGGAGGAGAGAGCTGCACGAACTCAGCGAGACCAGAATAGCGCCGGTCAAGAGGAGTAACATGGATTTTTTGTTCATGTGTGGGCGGAACGTAGCATTCCGATATTGTCGATTGAAGGGGGATTTTTCGTAAATTCGACAAAGTTCGCCAGTTTCGATAGCATGGGCGGTGGATGAAGAAGTTGCTCACCCTTTTCCTCACACTTTTGACTGCGGTTTTGGCGTGGGCGTTTAAGGTGCCCACAGAGAAAGATCGTGCGAAGGCGGTGGGGAGTCTGTTGCATCTCACGCCTGATTTGAAAGCGGCCTTCGACCCCGGGGATGACTTTAGGGCGATTCCAGAACCGGGTGGCTTTGATTGGCTCGCCACCCATGGGGAGGAGGGACAAACCTATCACGAGTTTTTAAAATCAAACCCGAACCGGCCGGGGGCCCGCGGGAGGAAGTTCATCTACCTCCAACCGGTTGGAGAGTTTCCAGAAAATGCGCCGGGGCTTGAGACTTTGAAGAGCTATCTGGAAGCCTACTTTCATCCCATGCCGGTGAAGCTTTCGAAACCGCTGACTCTTAAGCCGACCTCGAAGATCCAAACCCGTGGAGAGCAAGTGAATAGCACCGATCTTTTAAATGCTCTGCAGATGAGGGTGCCGACTGATGCGTACGTCATGATGGCAGTGACGATGAAAGATCTTTATCCGGGTCCAGGATGGAATTTTGTTTTTGGAGTGGCCCGGCTCAAACGCCGCTGCGGGGTTTTTAGCTTTGCCCGATATGGTATCGAGGAAGATCCGAAATTGGCCTTGCTTAGGGCCATGAAAGTAGTTTCGCACGAAACCGGGCACGCGTTTGGAATCAAGCATTGCATTCACTTTCACTGCCTCATGAACGGCTCGAACAGCCTTGGGGAAACGGATCGGACGCCTCTGCATTTTTGCCCGGTCTGTCTTCGGAAGATCCACTGGGGGCTGAAGTTCCAGCCGTCCGGGCGTTATCAAAAGCTCGTCGATTTCCTGAAGAAGAATGGCTTCGAGGAAGAAAGCAAGTGGTTCGCCATGCGTGCTGCAAAGACGAAGGTGACGATCAAGTGATTTTCGACTGCCGACCGGGGCTGCCTGAGGAAAGTCACGGACTGTTTTCTCTGAAATTCGGGTTCAGGTGATTCGGTTTTCAGATCACCAACCCGTACTCCCAAGAAATGCCGCCCACCGGAGGGATAAATTAACACCGCAAATTTTTTGTCATGGGTCAGGTGTCGGGAAATTCCCTCCACTCCCATCGTGCCGACGATGTTTTCGTCAAAGCTGATCAGGACACCGATCCCCGGAATCAGGAATAATCTTGGATCTTCCGCGCTGACGTAGACCTAGTGGTCGGATGGCTTGCCGTCGGCAGAAAGGATGAGATCGGTGATGAGAAAGTCCCTGGAGCTGATCTTGGATTCAGGGTAACCCA
>Ga0213866_10002266_pt1 | contig 13730 bp, 11 predicted proteins | sample PICome_11_FD_160079 | JGI IMG/M metagenome (GOLD analysis project Ga0213866, IMG submission 160079) | Coastal seawater microbial communities near Pivers Island, North Carolina, United States - PICO284 | ecosystem: Environmental > Aquatic > Marine > Coastal | place: USA: North Carolina...
GCCCTCGGCTCCGGATCCAGAGCTGCTGGCGCGCTTCACCCGGGAAGATCAGGAGCTGGAGCTGGAGCGCCATGGCCAGGCCCTAGAGCGCTGGCGCCAGGCCGATCGGGCTGGGAAACGCCGCTGGCAGGAGCAGCAGCAGGCCCGCCGGGGGGTGCTCACCGCAGGGCGAGAGCAGGCCCTAGCCGAGCTCAGCCGGCTGGGTGTGGCGCCCACCGTTGAGGCCCGCGCCGCCTGGAGCAGCTGTGACCAGGCCCAACTGGAGGCTCTGAAGTCGGCACAAGCCGGTTTGGTTTTGGAGCGTGGACGTTAAGCTCGCATCAAGCGAACTAGCCCTTGGGATGGCCCAGAGTCCGGATGGCGAGCCCAAGCCCCGTTCCCGCCGCCCCCAGCGGCGCCAACTCTTCTGCCCGGCCCATCCGGAGCAGCCAATTGAGGGCAACGGCAAGAAGTATTTCCTGCACCTACTCACCGCTGAGCAGCTCCAGGCCCGGGGCATGCCCGACAAGAAGGCCCGGCTGGTGATCCAGGCTTATCCGGTGCTGGTGCTGAGCAACGAGTGGCTCGAGGAGCTCTTCTGCCCGACCTGCGGCACCAGCTGCTGGTGCCATGTCACCCGACATAATCGGGTAGAGCACACGGTGCGCTGGGCGCCGCGGGACCTCTGGGAGCAGGTGGCCCATGTGGATCCGATGGTGGCCAACCCGTCGGTAAGCGAATACAGCCGCAGGGAGGCCAGCCGGCTCAACCAGAAGCGTAGAGACGGCAAGCGATTTTTTGACGCCGGCTAGGCTTAGTCCTAGGCCTAGAGGCGCACCAGCTGCTGCTGAAGTTGCTGGCGAAACAGGTCCACCGTGCTCTGCAGGCCAGTGGCCAGGGGAATGCGGGCCTGCCAGCCCAGGGCGCTGAGGCGACTGACATCCAGCTGCTTTTTCGGGGTGCCATCGCTCTGGCTGGAGTCCCAGACGATCTCGCCGCGGAAGCCGGTTGCCTCGGCCACCGCCTTGGCCAGCTCGCCGATCGAGAGATCCAGGCCGGTGCCCACATTGAGATAGGGGATTGCCTCGGGCCCAGGGCTCCAGTGCTCGAGGGCAAACAGGCAGGCTTCGCCGAGGTCGTCCACATGCAGGAATTCTCGCAGCGGCGTGCCTGTGCCCCAGCAGCTCACCTGGGTTCCCAGGCCCTGCTCGGGTAGCTCGGAGGCTTCGTGGAAGCGGCGGATCAGTGCCGGCAGCACGTGACTGTTGGTGGGGTGGTAGTTGTCGCCCGGCCCATAGAGATTGGTGGGCATCAGGCTGATGGCGTCGAATCCGTATTGCCGGCGCAGCGCTTCGCACAACTTGAGGCCGGCAATCTTGGCGATCGCATACCACTCATTGGTGGGCTCGAGCGCCCCGGTGAGCAGGGCTTCCTCCCGAATCGGCTGCTCGGCAAATTTGGGGTAGATGCAGCTGCTGCCCAAAAACAGCAGCCGCCGCGCGCCCGAGCGCCAAGCGTTCTCGATCACGTTGGTCTGGATCTTGAGGTTGTCCAGCAGGAAATCAGCCGGGTAGGTGGCGTTGGCGAGGATTCCTCCCACCTTCGCGGCCGCCAGTACTACAACCGAGGGTTGCTTGGCACCAAACCAATTGGAAACGGCCTCCCCATCGAGCAGGTCGAGCTCGCTGCGGGGGGGGGTGAGGATTTGGCCATAGCCGGCGGCGCTGAGGGCCCGCACGATCGCCGAGCCCGCCATGCCGCGGCTGCCTGCCACGAAGATCCGATCCTGCGGGTTGATCAGGGGCGTGCTGCCCATGGGGGGGCCGCTTCTCATGGCTGGATCGCTTCGCGGGCCATCTCGACGGCCATTGGGTTGGTGGGCGGGTTCTCCATCGAGCCCACCACCGCAAAGCCCTTGAGCCGCAGGATCGCTTCTTTTTTGGCCTCTTCCTTGTCGGCGGCCACCATTTCGGCCACCAGCTCCTCAAGGGTGGTGGTGGGAACCCAGCCCAACTTCTCGCGGGCCAGGGTGGGATCCCCCAGCAGGGTTTCCACTTCGGCGGGGCGGAAGTAGCGGGGGTCGATGCGCACCACCACCTCGCTGCTGCCAGAGCGGCGGCCGATCTCATGGATCCCCTCCCCTTGCCAATCGATGCCTCCCCAGCCGAGCTGCTCGGCGGTGAGTTCGATGAAGCGGCGCACCGTTTCCTGCCGGCCTGTGGCGATTACGAAGTCTTGCGGGGGCCCCTCCTGCTGGAGCATGCGCCACTGCATCTCCACGTAGTCGCGGGCGTGGCCCCAGTCCCGCAGGGAGTCGAGGTTGCCCATGTAGAGGCAATCGTCGAGCCCGGCATCAATGCGGGCCAGGCCGCGGGTGATCTTGCGGGTCACAAACGTTTCACCGCGGCGCGGGGATTCATGGTTGAAGAGGATGCCATTGCAGGCATACATGCCGTATGCCTCCCGGTAGTTGACGGTGATCCAGTAGCCGTAGAGCTTGGCCACGCCGTAGGGGGAGCGGGGATAGAAGGGGGTGGTTTCCTTCTGGGGGATCTCCTGCACCAGGCCGTAGAGCTCGGAGGTGGAGGCCTGGTAGATGCGGGTTTTGGAGCTGAGGCCGAGGATTCTTACGGCCTCGAGGATGCGCAACGGGCCGAGGGCGTCGCAGTCTGCCGTGTATTCGGGGCTCTCGAAGGAAACGGCCACATGGCTCTGGGCGCCGAGGTTGTAGATCTCATCGGGCTGCACCTGCTGGATGATCCGGATCAGGTTGGAGCTGTCTGTGAGGTCGCCATAGTGGAGTTGCAGCTTGGGGGCTTGGCCCTCGCAGCCGGTCTCGTGGGGATCCTGATAGAGGTGGTCGATCCGCTGGGTGTTGAGGCTGCTGGCCCGGCGCTTGATGCCATGCACGCTGTAGCCCTTCTCCAGCAACAACTCGGCCAGGTAGGAGCCATCCTGGCCGGCGATGCCGGTGATCAGGGCGGTTTTGCAGGCGGAATTGCTCACGATTATTTAGTAAAGTTGTGTGACGCTAAAGAGCAGAATACTATAAAGAATCTGCAAATTGCAAGCTTGCGTGCCTCACTCGCAGAGTCTAAGCCGCCGCTGCCCGGATTTCCAGATTACTGACTGGGTAACGGGCCCAACGTGAGCCCTCCTTGGCTGTTTTTGCTAGTGCTTGGCAAAGGCTCAGGCGATCTTCAAATCACGAGAGGCACCATTGATCCATTGATTTAATACCATCAGATGGGAAGCAGAAGGGCTTGTGCGGGTGTGAACTTGGCGCAGATAGTCGAGGGCATGTTGCCGGCTGAGGCCATGCTGCATCATCAACCATGCTATGCAAACAAGGGGGGCACGTTCGATCGCTGCCACACAATGAACAAACACAGGCCCTCGGTCGCGCAGTTCAGCTATCGCATCTATGGCCTGCTGCAATTGATCCACAGTGAGGAGTCCCTGGGTACGGTCCGTGAGCTCGACCCGTAGGCAGTGAAAGCGTAGATCCAGGCCTTCGGGAACCTCTACCTCCTGGGTGGTGCAGAGGCTCAGAACAGCTGAGATTCCTTCGGCTTCCAACTTGTTGAGGTGCCGAGAGGCGCGAGGGGCTGGCCCTAGTGCCAGCTCGTTTACCAGCACCCAGCTGACCGGAAAAGCTGTCTTGGGATCCATTTAGCGATTTTTGAACGTCTTGTAGAAGTTCAGCGCATTAACAAGCGCTGTCAATGGGGGGGGCGGAGGAGAGCTGACTGCCGGTGGAATCCGATGGCTGTATGGGGACCTGTCCGATTGCTTTTAGGGAGGCTGGGGCGTTGGTAGCGCTCCTTTAGGCAGCCCCCTAAACCAGGTTCGCCGCGATCTCGGATGACTCCACACCAGCTCCATTCCAGGAAAACACTTGCGGCTCCAGACATCGACCAAGAGAAAGAGATGCAGCCACACACTCCGTACTCTGGTCGGCAGATAGGCGATATTCCAGCTCCAAACCTGATTTGGGCCATCTGCTCTAAGCCACGATCCGAATCGCGGCTTCTGAACCTGGTGTGCAGGGTTCGAAATAAGCTTGATCCAGAGCCAATAACAGGCAACGGCGGCAGAGAGGCATACTCCGGCAGGGTGCAAGTCAGCAGGATTCGCTGAAGTTCCTCCCTTCTCAGGTGGTGATCCACCAAGAGGGCGCGGCCTGAGCGGCTGTACTTGCCGTCCCCATCACCCGCCAAGGTGATTCGCCAATGTTTGATGGTGCGCAAGTAGCCTTGGCCTCAGCAACCAGCTAAATCATCTTCGGGCAGGGGAGGCGCTGGCCAGCCATTCTTGGACTCCGTACAGTAAGCATCACACCTTTTCGCAACACAAGACATCGCGCAGACCGCGTGGCAATCCGTGGCAGACAATTGCATGGGTCTTATGGACCGATCTTCGCAGAGTTCAGAATTTCCCCGTGCCCTGGATACAGCGCTCAAGAAGCTTCTCAGGGAGTTGACACTGGGGAGTGCTGCTTAATTTAAATGGCTCCAACGAATGCAAATATTGACAGTATTGCCAATCCAAGTGGCCATTGATTTAGTATATTTAATCAGTTTTGGGGCTTTGTGGGAGTTCATTCAATATAGATAGCAGGTCAGAGGAAGGGCTTGTGCCAGGGTGAACCTCTAGCATGTAGTCGAGTGCATGCTGCCGGCTGACTCCATGTTGTTGCATCAACCAAGCCATGCACACAAGCGGCGAGCGCTCGACAGCTGCGACACAATGAACGTATACAGGACCGTGGGTGCGCAGTTCGGCTAGAGCATTTAGCGCTTGCTTCAACTGTTCAATGTTGGGATTTCCCTGGCTACGCGGCTCCGGCAGCACCACCCTTTGACAGTGAAAGCGTTGATCGAGACCATCGGGCTCTGCCCTCTCCTGCGTGGAGCAGAGGCTTAGGATTCCTGCGATTCCCTCAATTGCCAAGCGATCTAGATGGCGAGTTTCAACTGGGGCTGGACCTACAGCAAGCTCTTTAACCAATACCCAACTGACCGGAAAATCTGTATGCGATGATATTTCAGATCCTTTAAGATTTACTTGAGCTTGCGCTTCATTCGGAATTTCATGCGCAGCCGCTGACGTGGGCTCGCGTTCTAGCTGCGGTAGAATGTTTTGTTCTGGGACTGAACTTCCTGCGACTTCTTCGCTGTTTGTCTGTGTAAGAGAAGGGCGCTGGAACTCTTTGGAAGCGATGCTTGCTTCTGATTTGTCGGCAGATTGGGATATATTTTCGCGCCCAGAGTCTTCATTGTGTGTAGATAGAGCCGAGTCATCTAAATCTGCCGGTGCTTCGATTGCATTATTATTAATAAGTAATTGCTCTGAAGGTTTTTCAATAGCCAGAGGGGGTATCAGGGGTGTCGCCCCGACTTCCATCGGTTCAGATGGTGGGAGGGTTTCGGTTGTTGAGCTAGCCGATTGAAGAGGGTTTAGCTGCAGGGCAGTGACCAGTGGATCCATGAAAGTTTTAGTTTCCTGGATCACGTCACTGAAATTTGAGACAGAAGCTGTTTTAAGTTTTGCGTTGAGTGCAGCAATGGCTGCTTCGCTAACTTCCGCAGGCATGCCCCGCTTAAGTGCCATGAAATAGGTTCCAATGAATTCACCAACAGAACCTTCCCCATCTGATTTGAGCCCGGGTTCAACGAACCCTCCACACAGGGCGATTGAATTCTTAAGATCAACCAATAGGGGCATTGTTAATTTACCAATAGAGGCAGCCTTAATTATCTCCAGCTCAGCGCAAATTGCTTTGACTGTGGAAGAAAAAATAGTACTCTCTAAATCCGGACGGCTGTTTATTGCAGTTTCTACTGTTCGAAAAACCAGAGCTTGATGATGAGGATCGAGAGTTTTAAAGTTCTGTAACGTTGGACTCGTCCATCCTTGGGCAAGTAGTGGCATGAAAAAGCTATGCACACCCTTAAAAAGCGCTTGGAGAGAGTTTGGGCGAATCTCGCGAAGCCTGGCATTGAGAGCTGAAACCGCAGATGCCATTACTTCGGCCGGTAACAACGGTTGCAGCGATTTGAAGGTTTCAGCTCGGAAAGCGGCAATAGATTGTTTTCCTTTGGCATATGTGCCAGGTGACAGAACACCACCTGCCGCCTCAATGCTAATTTCGAATTCCTCAAATAGTTCGTCTGTCAGCTGGCCACAAGAAGCGGAATTTAGGAGCTTTACTTCAGCCTGAAATGCAGCAACCACAGATGAGAAGGTAGCTTCCGTGCGTGGAGGTTTTGCAAGTATCGCTTGCTGAATTGTACGAAATACAAGAACTTGTCTGTCAACGTCGAGGTCTTTAAGGGCTCGAAGATTCGGCGTATTTCCAGTGGTAGATGTTAGCGGTGAAAAGAAAGTTGCTATAACTTGAAAGACACGCCCTAAATCATTAAGCTTGAGGGCACGCAACCTTGTATTCAGTGCTTCCAAGGCTGCATCTACTACTGGGGGTTGAAAATTATTACGTAGTTGCTCAAAGGTTGCTGCGCGGAAGGCCGCAATTGAATTATCTCCTTGGGACCAGAGGCCGGGCGCAATTACACCTCCGGCAGCATCCACATCTGATTCTAACTGTCTTAAAATGTTTTCATCCAGTAAGCCTTGTGTAGCAGCCTCAACAACCTTGGTCAACGAGGTGAAAGCGGCAACTACTTTTGGGAAAGTGGCCTCAAGGCGAGGCGGTACAGCGCTTATTGCCTCCTGAATTGTTTGAAAAACAAGCACCTGCCTGGATTTATCCAGTGATGAGAAACCGGCAGAAGCATCGAGATCTCCAGCAAGGCTTAGGCCTTGGTTAGAATTTTCTGTAGATTCCAAATTGTTCGAGGCGTTCATGGAAGACTTACTAGGCCGTGATGTGATGGTCGCTGGAGGCTGCCAATAGAATTACCAAAGGTGCACCTGGAACTATTCAGCAACGCCTTAGAGATTTGTCTGGAGCAGCTAGGGAGCTTGGGCTCGGGCTGGGTTGCCAGATATCTTTTAGCTATCGCGAGTTTGCAGCCCTTCAAACCTTCAAGACCATCTTGGACCATTTTAGTCCATACTAGGTTTTTGTGCCAAATTCCCCAAAAGCAATTCTGCTTGCGTCACCGCCCCAGCCTCCATATATATCCACTAGGAATCCTTATGGATTTCATCCGGGCGCCAGCTCGGTGCCGTTGTCAAAGTTGACTCGTCGTGGCTGAAGCAGGAATTCGAAGAATTGATCATATTATGGGATCAAAGTCTAGATATTTTTTGAATTCTATATCTGTAGTGGCCTTGGGTCGGCGCCAACCTACTGGATTATTTTTGAAAATGTCTCTTATTAATAGCTCCTCGTGATTTTCTTGGGGAAAGCACTAAGTTGCCCATTGCGGCCTCCAGCAGATACAAGCTGGTCATTTCCAGGTGCATAACCAGGCAAAATTAGTGATAGAAAATGGCGGAGGAGCCTCCGGATCTTTTCTGCCCACATCATCACCACAAAGGCCAGGGAGATCGAGCACTCTGCACTATTCTCAGCCGAGCCATAATCAAGTCTAGTGAATACTTCCTCTTCCTTGATCCAAAGCATCCCTCCTCTTCATTTCGCCTCCGCTGGTCAGCGCTTAGCTGCTGCTTGTGAGTAGCACTGATCTCTGGATTCTTAGGTGGTCTCCCCAATTGCTTACCAGAGAGCCGTAATATCGTTCCGAGTGCAGAAGTTTCGATTTTTGGTATTGATGTAGATGCGTTCTGCGCAGATTCGCACGGTATATCATCCATAGTTTTGCTTGTATTTCTTGGCTTGTGGAATTAGGTCTTCAGCCTCGTTGTATGGATCCCGGCTGATCGTCCGCAGGAAGGTAATTCCGTTTCGCACAGTAACACTAATCTACCGCAAGCGGAAGCCCTTCGGGCTAGGGCACCAAACTCAACAGCAGCTCTCGCTTAACCACGAACTATGGGCCCTACTTGTCTCTGACCAAGTTCACAATGCGATCGGGCATGCTGCGCGTCTCGGAGTACAACAGGATGCTTGTGCCACCAATGGACCTTCAAGCCCGAAAGCATGGCACCAGGGGTGATCGGGGCATCGATAGCATCAAGATTCCGCTGCAATTAGTCAAGCTGACCGTGAATGGCGGCTTTTATTTTGAGTCGTCGTGGCTTTTTCCGTTTGGCTACATTGAGAAAAGCAGCACGTGCCCTACCACGATCATATCTGGGCTTATGCCTGTGAAATTTTGAGTGTTGGCTGCACAGATCATCAATGATCTGCCCGGTCGACTCCCTCGCTTCGTTAAGCAACTTCAGATCAGTCGGATAGGTGATGTCGGCTGGCGTGCAAGAGGCATCGATGGTGAGGGTCTCTCAGTTCTTTTCCTCTGGCTACTCTGCAGGCTTCACGAGGTCGTCAAGTGAAATTTGTTTATCTGAACCAGAATCTTGATCATCAGATTCGTCGTTATCTGGAAGTTAAGCCACAGCCTCCATCACCATTACTTTTCCCCGTGCGGCAATGAGTTCATTTATCCGATTGAGCTTCACCTCTTAGAAGCACTTACGAAAATGATCCAACATTGATGGGTCAAACTGAGCTTTGCTGGAATAGCCGGCAAGCCTAAGGAAAAACTGCATGTTAGCGTTTTCTCGGATCTGCTCTACCGTCTCCTCGTCGCTCAAGCCAAGCCTCTTCACCGGATCCCCGGTGCGGATGGAGTCGGGGCTGAGCTTGACCAGGCTGCGTCATGTTTTGCTGCTGCCTGCTCAGGAGAAAAAGAGCTTTTGCGCCAGTCAAGCATTATTAGTTTGCTTATTCCAGGACCGGTCTGTTGTCTGGCTTATTGACGCGCTATGGTTGTCCCTAAGGCCTGCCAGCGTTTCCCTTGGGTTATCAAGGGTAGGGTGATCTTTACTTGTATTTCCAACGTAGGCTGGCCGGAGACCTGTCCATTTTGCATTTTTAATTTATTTACGCGTTCTCAACGGTTGTTGATCAATTCAATGAAGTTGAGAGCGTTGATGATGGGCGTTAATGGATTTATCACAGCGTTGAGAGCGTCGCTTGCTACGGCGAGGCCACTGCGGTTAACCACTACCGTGTCGCCATCTCGCAGCGGCGGATTCTTGCTGTTGGAAGCCCCCTGGTCCAGGTTTAGTGCAAATTTTTCGCGAGTAGCAGTGCCGTTGCGGTTGATCCGAACCAATTCCACATCCCCCCGATTAGCCCGCCAGGCGATCGGGCCACCTGCAGCCAGCACCCCTTGCACCAAAGGCGTGTTGGCCGGCAATTGGATGCGACCGGCGGCCTTGACTTCGCCGATCACGTTTACAGATATTTCTCGGGGAGCCAGGGTCGTTGAGGAAAGTTCGATCGCCTCCTCTACAGGCTCGGTAGCCTCATCAATCTTAATTGTGTCGCCGTCAAATAGCAGGGGATTCTGTTGCTGGTCGCCTTCGAGGATAAGAGCTAGCAGATTTAGACGGGTGCGCTTGTAGGCACCTGCCTCGCCCGGTAGGCGTCGTTGCAGCATCACGTTGCGGAGGTCGGCCTCGGCCGTGATGCCTCCAGCTTTTTGGATTGCATCCACCAATGTGGGCAGGCCGGCAATGGACACCGCAACATCAGTTTGGGACGCCTCTGCTGGAGTGAGCGTGTACAGCCCTGGGCGTGTGACTTGGCCGATTAACGCGATGCGCAGGGGTCTAGGAGTCACTATTGAGAGCTGGAGTTCTGGTCGCAGCAACTGACGCTTGTAAAGAGTCTCAAGCCACTGGCCGGCCTGGGAAAGGGTTAGTCCCATGAGTCGCACGTTGCCTAGCAGGGGTAGGCTTGCTGTGCCGTCACTTAGGAGGTTGAAGGGCCCAGATAATTCTGTTGCCGCAAGGAACCGAAGTGAAAGGGCATCACCCGGTCCTAGAATGTATGCGTCTTCTTGTTCAAGCGCCTGCGCCTGTGCCTGTACCTTTAGCCCGGTCAGGGGAGTGAGGCTAATCACGAGCGACGCCACAACGAGACACTTTCGGAATCGACTGGGCTTCATCGCAAAAAAAACCAACTCTTAGCCATCTTACCGGGTGCGCAAGTGGGCAACATCATTGCGTGCCGCTAGGATGCCGTTACAATTCGCGAGCGGAAACACTGAGAGCAGATGGCTTCTGTCACTACCCCCCCTGGATCTGATCGACCTCCTGCTTCTGCCTATCCCCGCATAGCCACTGGAGTCATTTTGCCCTCTCAATCGCCGGAGAGCAGCGACCGCGATTCTGAGGGTTTGAACCTCGGTGTGATTTGGCAAGCAGTTCGCCGAAGGCGGAGACTCGCTCTGCTTGTAGGTACGGTAGTTTCAGGCGCAGCCTTTGGAGCAACAGTTTGGGAGCGGATTACTGCCCCTGTCTACCAAGGCAATTTCCAGATGCTGATTAGTGATCCGATCAGCAGCGGTGCTTCCGTTCCTGGTGGCTCTGAGGGAGGCACGGTCGAGGTCCTGGCTCGGAACCGCACCACAGTTGATTTTCCCTCGTTAGAGGAAACACTTCGCAGTCCGATGGTGCTTGACCCCTTGAGAAGGGAGCTAGGGCCAGCCGGGAAGTTACTTGGAGGAGTCAAGGTGAATCAGGTCGCAGAGGGGGTGCTATCTGTGTCACTCACTGGCAATAAACCAAGCGAGGTCCAAGAGGCTCTCAATAGCCTCAGTAACGCCTATTTAAATTTTGCGATTTTGCAACGTCAGCGTCAGCTGAACGAGGGTCTCAGGTTTCTTGATCAGCAAGAACCTAAACTAGAGATTACTGTAAACCAGCTACAAGGCCAGCTGGCTGCCTTTCGCCGTCGTTATAAGTTAATTAATCCGGAGGCAGAGGCGGTTGAACTTAAATCAGAGTCATCTGGCATTGATGGTTCGGTCCGGGAGCTAGGTGAGGAGAGAACCCGTTTGTTGAAGTTGCGTCAAGGGGTGCTAGCCGGAACTCTCACTTCATCGAGCTTCAGTACAGGATCAGTTGCGGGCATTACTGTCTCTCAGGCAAATAGCGACCTCCTTTCTCAGCTGCAGAGCGTTGAGCAGCAGCTAGTTCAGGCCCGGTCTACGTACCGGAATGATACCCCCCGTATGCAGAGTCTGACGGCTCTGCGCACCCGCCTTTCGGATCAGCTGCGGAGCAACCAGCTCGAGGCACTCGACACAGCCCTCAAGCTAAATGCAACTAAGACTAGCACTATTACAGATCAACGCCGTAAAGTTGATATCAAATTTTTGAAGCAACCTGCTCTTATTAAGGAATACGAGCAAATACAGCAGCGGCTTAACGTGGCCCAGCAAAACCTCACTAGTTTCCTCTCTACCCGCTCTACATTCCAGTTGGAGCGAGCTCAGAAGGCTGTTCCTTGGTCTCTGCTCTCCATGCCCTCTGTTGATGGCAACCCGGTTGGGCCCAAATTGCGTCAAGGCCTCCTTAAAGCAATTCTGTTTGGAGTTTTTGCCGGGGTGGCTGCGGCCACTATTCGCGATCGTTTTGATCACGTCTTTCGTAGCGCCGCTGAGGTTCGAGAGCAGCTTAATGTCCCCATATTAGGCCATATACCTTTCTTGCCCTTTTTCAAAGGTGTTCGAGAAAGCGGCCGTTTCATGATTGCCGAGCTTGACCAAGACTCATCACGTGACAAATCAGATGCTCGCGCTGAAGAATTTGGTTCCCTAAATGAAACTCAGATTTATCAGCGGTTTGCCTATAAGGAAGCCTTCCGAAATCTCTATACATCATTGCGCTTCCTCACTACTGATGACAATTTGCGTACTGTCGGTCTTACCAGTTGCACTCCCAATGAGGGAAAGAGTTTAGTCAACGTCTTGCTCGCCAAGACCATTGCAGAGTTGGGACAGCGTGTGTTGTTGATTGACTGTGACATGCGGAAGCCCCAGGTTCACCACCGCATAGGTATAAATAATTTAGTAGGCCTTTCCACGCTGCTTTCCGAGGAGCGCAAATGGCAGCAAGCCCTTGTTAAGGTTCCCGGATACGATAATTGGTGGGTTATGCCGGCTGGCCTGCGTCCGCCTGATCCCACAAGGCTTCTAAGCTCTGATCGTATGCAAAACCTGATGACGGAGATCAATGAATCCAAGCAATTTGACTTTATCCTGTTCGATACTCCTCCCGTCATTGGTTTGGCCGATACTGCCCTTCTCTCCCAGTACATCGACGGATTGATACTGCTAGTGTCCCTTGACAAGGTTGACCGGGATCTCCCCAGAGTTGCCCTTGAGAGGATTATGTCCTCGGGCGCTCCCATGCTCGGAGTTGTCACTAACTCTGTCAAGGAAGAAACAGACCCTGCGGGTCTTACTATTTACCAACGGTACGGCTATGGTGATGTCGATCTTAAATACCAAACCTATGATGCCCCTAGAAACGCAGTCTTGTCCCTGCCGTCGCACCTCCAAAATACCTTCCGAAACCTTCGGAATCGCAGTCAAGCCCTTTTGCGCTGGATTGATGGTTAAGTCTTTACCCATTGCTCTGATCCCGTTTCTAGCAGCCATTCAACCTGCTGCAGCTATCACCTGGACTCTGGGTGCGCCGCCACCTCTCCCTCCTTTGCCAAGGTCTGCTCCAGGGGCAAGAATTTCCGCATTACCGTTCCAACTCCCTCCTCTCCCCCCACTTCCTGATGCTCCTGCGGGCAATGTGGCAGAGAAACCATCTGCGTCACCCCTGCCAGCCTCCCAACCCCCCAGCTGGCAGCTGGTCCAATCCCCTAAGCTCCGCTGGGAAATAGTTCCTGGCCCTGCTTCCACCCCCGCCGCCAGCGTCACCCTGGCCTCGGCAACTCCCCGCTGGGAACGAGTACCCGCCCACGAGCGCATTCTTCACTCCCAGGTTCTGGCCATAGTTGCCACACCCGATCCGATGGAGCTGGTTCAGCTTGATCGGCCAGTCCTGCGCTGGGAATCGATGCCTGCCCCCCAGTCCACCCATGCAGCCTACGGTTCGATCGAGAGTTCGGCTGTCCGGCCCGTGCGCGCCCGCCGGGTCTGGTTTCGCTTCTAATGGCTCCGCTCGAGCAGCCTGATTAGCCTCAGCCGGTTGTAGCGCTGTATCCAAATACAGGGGAGGTTGAAGCCGCAGGCAAACAGCAGGTTGAGCAAAACTCCCGCCGGTGCCAGCCACCCGGATGTGACTATCCAGAATGGCCAGATCATCAGGTGGACCAGTTCAGCCCTTTTTGTTTCCAGCACCAGCCGCTCGAGATCGGTTCGATTGCGGCCCACTAGGGCAGCCTTAGCCACCCCTTTTGGCAAGACATTGCCAGCATCGGGGAGCCACCCTTTCCAGCATCGAATCGCCAGTCGTAGCTCGAAGCCCTGGCGGCTTTCCCGCCAGGGCCGCCGCCATAACCACTGCCACGCAGCCAGCCAGCCGGCGGGCACTCGGTTGGCTAGGGCTCCCACCAGCAAGCTCCAGCAGAGCCAGCCCAGGGCGCATTGCAGAACGGCCAGGGAAGCGCTCGCGCTCATGGCCGCAGCAGCTCCTCGGTGAGTGGCCCCAGGGCCCGCGCCGAGCGCAGCAGTTGGGGATGGGCCCATACCGGCAGCATCTGGCGTCTGCCGACCGGCAATACGGCCTGCCAGCCCGGCAGCACCGCCAGATCGATAGCTGAGTAAAAGCTGCAGCACTCGATCCCAGCCAGGTTGCTGAGGTTGCCGTTGAGCTGCAGCAGCAGCTGGCTGCCATACGTGCGGTCGGATATG
>Ga0213866_10002268_pt1 | contig 13728 bp, 11 predicted proteins | sample PICome_11_FD_160079 | JGI IMG/M metagenome (GOLD analysis project Ga0213866, IMG submission 160079) | Coastal seawater microbial communities near Pivers Island, North Carolina, United States - PICO284 | ecosystem: Environmental > Aquatic > Marine > Coastal | place: USA: North Carolina...
ATTGGTCCTGGCCAATACCCAGATCAATACTCAGCTCAGATGGTCAGCAGCAAGGAGTGATCCATTTTGATATTTTAATGCCCGATATGGCGGATTGGGGAGCGGAGATTCCTTCCGGTAATAACTATTCCTGTGTACTGTTGATTCGCTGGGGTGAGCTGCGCATATTGCTGGCGGGTGATATTGAGCGGGCAGGGGAGCGGGCTCTTTTGGAGCGCTATCAATTAGAACCAATGACTTTGGTTATTGCACCACATCACGGTAGTAAAACATCCTCTGGCCAAGCTTTTGTGGATCAGCTCAGACCATCCCATGTGGTGTTTTCCGCCGGCTATCGCCATCAGTATGGTCATCCGCACCCTGAGGTTGTGAGCCGCTACCGCAATAGCGGCACTAGGATGTGGAACACTGCTTTACATGGCGGCATTAGTTTCACTTGGAACGCAAATGGTCAATTGGATATAACAACCTCACGCAATGTGCCCGCCAACTATTGGTGGCGATGAAACTGGTCTAGTTTTGACTGCCAGTCAATAGCATATGGCAACTGCCGAGTTTGTGTTAAAGTTGCTTTTGATTTATGTGGAGGTCGAATTAGGGTTTTTAACCGATATTCAGCTGCTGTGCTGAGTAGTGGTTGTTCACCCCGATAAGCGTATATTCTTATGATCCATAGCAACACTTCTTCGGGTACAGCAACCTATGCGCGGCTGCTGCGCTATGTAGGGCGCTACTGGGCAGCATTTCTGGTCAGTATACTGGGCTTGGTAGTACATTCCGCTGCAGAGATAGCTTTTGTCGATTTACTGGGGTATATCACCGATACAGTTGGAGCCCTTACCAGTAGTGGGCAAGCGGCTGCCAATGTCCCTTCAACCGGTATCACTGCCCTATTTGCTAATAGTTTTATTGAAAACTCCAGCCTCAATCAAGGGATGTTGGTTATCCCAATTATGCTGGTGGTTATCAGTTTGGTTCGTGGGCTGGGATACTTGGTTGGCAGCTATGGCCTCGCTTATGTGGCTAATTATTTAGTCCATGAATTGCGCACTGATATACTCAATAAATACTTGAAATTGCCCGTTGAGTTTTTTGATCGCGCTATGGCCGGTCATCTGGTGTCCGTAGTGACCTTTAATGTTCAACAGGTCACTGACGCCGGAACCAAGGCGGTGAAAACGCTGTTACAGCAGGGTAGCTTGGTCTTGGGATTGCTAGGTTACCTATTTTACGTCAACTGGAAATTAACGCTTTTTTTTATTGCCGTAATGCCAATAATTGGGTTGCTGGTATCCTTCGTCAGTCAGCGTTTTCGTCGCATTAGCACCAATATCCAGTCAGCCATGGGCGATGTGACTCATGTCACTCAGGAAGTGGTAAATGGTCAACAGGAAGTGCGAATGTTCGGCGGCACCCAGGTAGAGCAGCAGCGCATGCAGACCGCTAGTCATAATAACCGGCGACAAAATATGAAGATGGCCCTAACCGAGGGCATAAGCAACCCGCTAGTTATTATGATTGTCTCCCTTGCTTTTGCGGCAATCACTGGTTTTATGCTGAGCCCCAGTATCTTGGCCAGCATGAGCACCGGCAGCTTTATTACCTTTCTGGTAGCCTCTGGTATGTTGATTAAGCCCATCCGCCAACTCACTGAAGTCAATAGCGCTATTCAGCGCGGTATTGCAGCCGCTCAGTCTGTTTTCGCTGTATTGGATAGTGATTCCGAGCAAGATCAGGGTGATTTGCAGTTAACAACGGTGCAGGGCAGATTAGAGTTTTGCGATCTGAGTTTTACCTATCAGGGAACAGATCGAGAGGTGCTCAGCGATATCAGTTTTACTGTAGAGGCGGGTCAGACCATTGCTCTGGTGGGCTCCTCTGGTAGTGGTAAGACCACATTGGTAAGTCTTATACCCAGATTTTACAACTTGCTAAAGGGTCAAATACTGTTGGATGGCACAGATATCAAGGATTATTCATTGGTTAACCTGCGCCAGCACATCGCTATTGTCAGCCAGAATGTCACCCTGTTTAACAGCACTGTCTACAATAATATAGCCTATGGCGAATTGGCCAACAGGTCTTTAGCGGAGGTAAAAGAGGCGGCAAAAATAGCCTATGCCCACGAATTTATTGAAGATTTACCACAGGCTTACGATACGGTTATCGGTGATGATGGTGTGATGTTATCCGGTGGGCAGCGGCAGCGACTGGCTATTGCTAGGGCAGTATTAAAGAATGCGCCTATATTGATTTTAGATGAGGCCACCTCAGCCCTAGATACCGACTCTGAGCGTTATATACAGGCGGCATTAGAGGATTTGATGAAAGATCGAACTACCTTTGTTATCGCCCATCGCCTGAGTACGGTGGAGAAAGCGGATCGCATTCTGGTTATGGAAGAGGGGCGAATTGTCGAGCAGGGTACCCATAGAGAGCTTTTGGCGGCATCTGGACGCTATGCGCAACTCGCCGATCATCAGCTTGCCGATCCAGAAAGCCTCGAGGCGCAGTCAAACATTGGCTGAGTCTAGACCCTCCAGTTTAGAGCAGGGGTTGGTTCAAGCCTGGTATGCTCAACGGTCTTGGATAATCCTCCTAGTGCCACTGTCATGGTTATTCCGGCTGGTCGCTAAACTGCGGAAAATTGTCTTGCAGGCCCTCTATCAGGGTCGCCATTATCAAGTCCCCGTAACGGTTATTGGCAATATCAGCCTGGGTGGCAGCGGCAAGACCCCGTTGTTGATAGCCTTAGTAAAAGCCTTGTCTGAGCGCGGCTATAGGGTGGCAGTGATCAGTCGAGGATATGGTGGTTCAGCCGTCAATTACCCTCTGGAAGTAAAGGAAAACACGCCAGCCAAACAGTGCGGTGATGAGCCGCTATTGATTAAGCGCAAGCTAGCCGAGTATGGATGCTCTGTGGTGGTCGATCCCGAGCGTAGACGTGCTGTAGACTATATTGTCGATAATTATCAGTGCGATCTGATAATTAGCGATGACGGCCTTCAACACTATCGTCTGCACCGCGATGTAGAGATTTCCGTAATTGATGGTGCCAGGGGTTTCGGTAATGGACAGTGCCTCCCGGCAGGGCCTTTGCGAGAGCCCGTTAGTCGACTGTTGGATTGCGATTTTGTGATGATCAATGGAACTTATGAGTGGCCTAATAATTGGCCGGTAACCTACCCGTTTGAGCTTAAGCCTGTTGCCTTTCGCCATATGATGAGCGGTACCACAGTGCAGCCGGACAGTTGGGTTTTATCTAAAAAAGTTCACGCGGTGGCCGCTATAGGAAATCCTCTAAGATTTGCCGCTAGCCTAAAATCTCTGGGGCTTGAGGTAATCTTACACGCCGCTAATGACCACCAGCATTTGACCTCGGACCAACTTGAGTTTGATGATGGGTTGCCGGTGATTATTACCGAAAAAGATGCGGTTAAATTGGCAGATACTGAAAATGATAATCTTTGGGTGTTGGATGTGGATATTGATCTTCCCGAAGAATTTGTAGTCCAGTTTCTAGACAGTATTAATCAACCACCGAAAAACAATCCTGGGATTTAACTTTCTCATTAGGAATTAGCTATGTCATTTGTGGTCATTATCCCCGCTCGCTATGCCTCGTCCAGATTGCCTGGTAAGCCTCTGAGAGATATTTGCGGTATGCCAATGATTCAGCGGGTTTGGCAGCAGGCTCGAAAGAGCGCCGCAAGCCGCGTGGTTATCGCTACCGACGATCAGCGTATACAGCAAGTGGCGGAAAATTTTGGAGCAGAGGTTTGTATGACCCGAGCAGATCACCCCTCTGGAACTGATAGATTACAGGAAGTTGCTGCGTCACTGGCGTTAGGTGACCAGCAAATAGTAGTCAATGTGCAGGGTGACGAGCCGTTAATTCCTCCAGAAGTAATTGATCAGGTAGCTGAAAATCTAGCGAAAAATCAGAATGCCGGAGTGTCTACACTGTGCGAACCCATAGACGATGTTGAAGATTTTTTGAATCCCAATATTGTCAAAGTGGTTGCAGACAACCATGGTATGGCAGCCTATTTTAGCCGGGCGCCTATACCCTGGCCTCGCGATCACTTTCAGAAAAATACAGATTCTATGCCCAGTGATACTACGGCACGTAGACATATTGGTATTTACGCCTATAGGGTTAGCTGTCTAGACCTTTTTGTGTCTTGGTCAATGGCACCGCTTGAATCTCAAGAGTCGTTGGAGCAGCTGCGTTTTCTTCACCATGATATTGCTATTAATGTTGATGACGCGATAGCGCCAGTGCCCGGCGGTATAGATACTGAACAGGATTTATTGGATATAATTAATCATTTAAAAACATAATTTTATTAATCTAATCTATAAAATACTTTAATATAAAATGTCAAAAATTTCAGTGCTCTTTGTCTGCCTCGGTAATATCTGTCGATCCCCTACTGCCCACGGGGTCTTTCAGTCAATGGTCAATGCACAGGGATTGACCGATCAAATCTATGTTGATTCAGCGGGCACTGGCGATTGGCATCTGGGTAGGGCGCCGGATCGACGGGCACAAAAACACGCGTTGGAACGGGGCTACGACTTGAGCGATCTGCGCGCTCGCTTAGCCACTGCAGAAGATTTTTATCAATTTGACTATATTTTGGCCATGGATAGAGACAATTTTAATAACCTCAAGGCCATTCAACCTCATAATACTTCCTGCCAACTATCACTATTCCTCGAGTTTTGCCAAAACCCCCATTATTCGGAGTACCAAGAGGTGCCTGACCCCTACTATGGCGGCGACAGTGGCTTTAACTGGGTATTAGATCTAGTGGAGGATGCCTCAGCGGGCTTATTAAAGCAGATCAGGGCTGAGTTATGACCGTGCTGTCTACAGAATTCACTATGCAAAGGGATATCTGTTTAAAGAAACACAATACCTTGGCATTGCCCGCTCGCGCGGACTATTTCTGTAGAGTTGATAGCCTAGATCATCTGTATCAGGCCATAGACTATGCCAAACAGCACCAATTAAAACTAATTCCGATCGGCGAGGGCAGTAACTTGGTGCTGGCCGATGATGTCCGCGGGCTGGTGATTGATATCAATCTTAAGGGTATCGACATACAGGATAGCCGAGTAGATAGGGTTCAGGTAACTGTAGCCGCCGGAGAAAATTGGCATCACACAGTCGAATCCTGTCTCCGGCAGGGCTTGTATGGCTTGGAGAATCTGGCTCTGATACCTGGCAAAGTAGGGGCGGCACCGATTCAAAATATTGGTGCCTATGGGGTAGAGCTCAGTGATGTTTTCACCTCGCTCAGTGCAATTGAAGTAGCCACCGGCAACTTAGTGCAATTCAATGCCCAAGACTGCCAATTTGCCTACCGCTCAAGCATCTTTAAGCAGGGAGGATTAGACCAATATATTATTGTTGGTCTATGTCTTGAGCTATCAAAAATCCCTATGGCTCATGCAGAATATCCGGCCCTCAAGGCTGCGCTTAAGGGCAGTGATACCAGTCCTGAGGCAGTGTTTGAGGCTGTCTGCCGCATTCGTCGAGAAAAGCTTCCAGACCCCGCCGAGATACCCAATGTGGGCAGCTTCTTTAAAAATCCGGTGATTACAGTAGCGGCTAGAGATCAATTGCTAGCCAAGTACCCCTCGATGCCCAGTTACCCACAATCTGGCGGTTTGAGCAAAATTCCTGCAGCTTGGTTGATTGAGCAATGCGGTTATAAGGGTCGCAGACAGGGGAATGTGGGTGTCCACGATAAACAGGCATTGGTGCTGGTAAATTTTCAGGGTGATGGCACAGAGCTGTTGGCTTTGGCGAGAAATATTCAAACTGATGTTAAGGTAAAGTTTGGTATAGATTTGGTTGTGGAGCCCAGAATTTACGGTGATACTGCCTAGTGGTTATGGACTAGCCTGTTTATGGATTTGTTTGATCATCAAGTAATCCCACTGACTCTCGAGTCGCCTGAGAGTCGTGCGGATATACTGTTCTGGCCGCATTTTCTGACTAATAAACAAGCTGATGAACTACTAACACAGTCTATAGCCAATCTTCCCTGGCGTCAGGATATGATAAAAATGTTTGGCAGGGAAATTCCGGTGCCCAGATTGCAAAATTGGTATGCCGACCGGCTGGGCACTACGTATACGTATTCTGGGATCCAATTGTCAGCGGTGTTATTCCCCAGTTGGTTAGATAACCTGAGAAAATCCATTCAAGATCACAGTGGCCACCTATTTAACCGCGCACTGGCCAACTACTATCGTGATGGCACTGACAGTGTTGACTGGCACGCCGATGATGAGCCGGAGTTGGGGCCAGATCCGGTTATTGCCTCGCTAAGTTTAGGTGCTGAGCGAACCTTTCAATTGCGACATAACACAACTGGAGAAAAGGTATCAATTAAACTGCCCCATGGTTCTCTGTTGTTTATGGGGCCAAAAATACAGACTTATTGGCAACACCGCATTGCTAAGGTTCGCGGTTTGCAAGAGCCGCGGGTAAATTTTACCTTTAGGTATATGAGTCACTAATTATCAAAGTAATCTAGGCATTTGAAGTTCTAACAAACCATAGACTTTATGGTAAGGTGCATCTGCTCTACGCAGGCAGTTTCTGAATTTTCTGCCTGTTGTTGATATTAAATAAGGAGGTTTTATGTCAAAGGTCTTAGTAACAGTCGTCATGCTCTTCCTCTGTGGTTGTTCCTCGGTGCCATTAAGTACAATGGTTAAGTTTGGACTTATGGATATAGATGATCTTGCCGATATAAAACCCGAGGAGATTCGAGCAAAAGTCCATATTGATAATCCCATCAAGATAGTGCCCGACAAGACTAAAATCACGCTAGAATTAGACACCGATCAAGAAATTTTCCTCTATAAATTTGACTTAAAGCTACTACATACAAACATCATTGAACCTCAGATTGGCTGGTTCTCAGAATCTGTAGGTAAAACTGAATATATCTTCTCCCTGAACGATACAGCTATAGAAAACTTTAGAGCGACACAGTCCGCGGCAGCTACAAAATCACTCAATGGTTTTTACCTGTCGGTGAAGTGGAGACTGGATAATTATAATGATGAGAGCGATATGACAGTTTCAGTCTATTTAAAACTGGCTGAAAATCAGGATTATTTTGTTATGTTTGATAGGTTAGCGTTAGAATTTACCAATGAGGACTAGTTGAATCATTATTCCTCAAGCATAAATCTTGGATAACGATCTATGGAAACGCTTATATTTGATAGCGATAGTTTTCATAAATTACATAACAACAGTAACAGCATAAACATGCTGTCAGATGGTCTTCTACCCTAAGCCATCAGTTTAATTTAACTCATAGGTTATACGCTTGAAACTCTCAAAATTTGGGGAAAAATTAACTGCAGGCGCTGGCATTGTTGAGTTGATGGCAGACCTTGGCAGTGCCCTAAATGAAAACCCCGATTTAATATTTATGGGTGGCGGTAACCCCGCTCGAATTCCGGAAATGGAACGTATTTTTAAGCAGGGTCTTGAGGATGTGTTAAAAGATCCAGCCAAACGCTACGCCATGACCGGGATCTATCAGTCACCAAAGGGTGATGTAGGCTTTAGAGGGCAGGTTGCCAGACTGTTAAACACCCATTTTGGCTGGTCCCTGAGTGATGCCAATATCGCCATCTCCAATGGTAGCCAGTCGGCCTTTTTTATCCTCTACAACCTATTGGCAGGTACCATGCCCGATGGTACTCATCGCTCTGTACATTTGCCCCTAACTCCTGAGTATATAGGCTACGGTGATTTGGGCATATCGGATAATTTTTTTACCGCCACCAAGCCAGATATAGAATTATTAGAAGACTCGCTGTTTAAGTACCATATCGATTTTTCCCAACTTGAGCTCAGTGAGCAAACCGCGGCGCTCTGTGTATCCAGACCCACTAATCCAACCGGTAATGTGCTCACCGATGATGAAGTTGAACACTTGGATAAGATTGCCAGGGCGGCGGATATCCCGTTGATAATCGATGGGGCTTACGGATTGCCATTCCCGAATATCAGTTTTGTAGACGCTACACCCCATTGGAATAGCAATACCATACTGGTGTTGAGTTTATCTAAGCTCGGTTTGCCCGGGGTTAGAACTGGCATTGTGGTGGCTAATGAGCAACTTATTCAGGCCTTCAGTCAAGCCAATACGGTGATAAATCTAGCCTCTGGCAATTTGGGTCCGGCAATTGCCGAGCCGCTATTTAAAGACTCGAAGATCATCACACTCTGTCAACAGCAGGTTAAGCCATTTTATGATGATCGCGCCCAGCGCACATTGGCGCTAATTCAATCACATATGCAAGCTATTCCCTATCGCATCCACCGACCCGAGGGGGCGATTTTTCTATGGCTATGGTTTGAAGGGCTACCTATAAATGCTGAACAACTCTACCAGCGTCTAAAGAAGCGCGGGGTGTTGATGGTTCCCGGTGAGCACTTTTTTCCGGGTATCGAGGATAATTGGCGCCATCGCCATGAGTGTATGCGTATTTCCTATGCACAGGATTTCCCTGTGGTTGAAGCCGGGATTAAAATCTTGGCAGAAGAGGTAAACAGGGCCTATGCAGAAGGTTAGGGGAATCCAATGACTGCAGAGCGCTATGCCAGAGTTATTCAAGTGTTGCGTCAACGACAACCCGATTTAACTGTAGTCACCGATTCGGTGCACAAGGGGCGAAATCTATCGGCGATTGTGCGCACCTGTGATGCGGTGGGCGTTATGACCCTGCATTCGGTATCTGCAGATCTCACTTTTAGATCCCATACCGGCACTACAGTGGGTGCCCATAAATGGATCGATAAGTGGGTATATCCGTCTATTCCTGAACCCTTAATGCAGCTAAAAAATAATAAGTATCAGATAGTTGCAGCTGATGTATCGGAAAATACAGAAGATTATAGAGCTATTGATTATACCCGCCCCACAGCGCTGGTTCTCGGAGGAGAGAAGGACGGCATCAGTTCGGAGGCAAAACCCTATATAGACCGTTTTATCACTATTCCCATGCTGGGGATGGTAGAGTCCCTAAATGTCAGTGTAGCCAGTGCCATTATCCTAGGGGAAGCCAGAGCACAGCGACAGAGAGCAGGGCTATACGACCACTGCCGTCTGGATCCGGAAATCTATAGGAAGAAGCTTTTTGAGTGGATGCAGCCGGTTTTGGCCAGATACTGCCAAAAGCACAGTCTCGATTATCCCGAATTAGATGATGATGGCGATATCGCTGATGCTAACTGGCATCAATCGGTTATGGGTCGAGGGGTAAACCTCTCTGATTAAAGTGTCTCTAGGGTATCTAAAATCAGGCGAATTTTATTGATGGACTCTTGATATTCACTCTCGGCAGCGGAATCCGCCACAATGCCGCCGCCGCCCCAGCAGTGCAGACGCTGGTTATCCGCGACTAGGGTTCGAATCGCTATATTGGTATCCATTTGCCCAGAGGCACAGAAATAACCTATGGCACCACAGTAAGCCGAGCGTTTAACCGGTTCCAACTCCTCAATAATCTCCATAGAGCGCTTTTTCGGTGCGCCGGTAATAGAACCACCCGGAAAGCAGCCTTTTAATAGATCTAAGGCGCTTTTATCAGTGCTGAGCAAACCTTGAACGGTGCTGACCAGATGGTGCACATTGGCGAAACTCTCGAGATCAAACAGCTTTGGAACAGTAATGCTCCCGGGAACACAGGTTTTTCCCAGATCGTTGCGCAGTAAATCCACAATCATCAGGTTCTCAGCCCGATCTTTTTGGCTATTCATCAACTGGATAGCGTTCTCCTGATCCTCAGAAACGGTTTTTCCGCGCAAAACAGTGCCTTTTATAGGCTTGGTTTCCACGCGTATTTCACTGCCATCAGGGGACGTTTTAATAAATCGCTCCGGTGACATAGAGAGCAGTGCCTTGCTACCCCATTGCCAGAATACGGAATAGGGAGAGGGTATAACCTGTCTTAGTTGCCGGTAAGCATGTAACAGATCCCCTTGGAATAGAGCAGAGAAATGCTGGGCATAGTTAGTTTGGTAGCAGTCACCCTCGGCGATATAGTTTTTGATGCGGTCAACGGCGCTTTGATATTGCTGTTGACTGACTGTCTCTTTAAATCGCTCGGTTATTTTAAACTCAGTGTTTTCACTTGAAGCTGTGTAATCCTCGGCCAACAGACGCCCAGCTATCTCTTCGCGTAGATTGACGGAAGTTTTCGGGTGAAACAGTAGGGTATTTTTGCCTGTCTGGTGATCAATAACCAGACTCCACAGATATCTGCCAATCCGCATATCTGGCAGGTTGGCAACCTCTGCAGTCTGCTGCTCAACACCCATTAGTTGGGTGCCTAAATCGTATCCAAAATAACCAATTAGGCCACAGTAAAAGGGTGCATAGTCTGGATTTTTTATTGGTTGTAACTCATCGAGCAGGCGCTTAGCAATCTCGAAGGGGTCCTCCAATGACTCAGTAGTGCCCTGGGCATTGGTAATACTGGAAACGCCATTTATTGTCTCTACGACAATGTCCGGACAGGCCGATATAATATCATAGCGACCCTGAATACCTCGCGGTTTGCCACTGTCCAGCCAGATGGCATCGGGCAGATCCCTTAGCCGCTCAAACAGTTGATCGCTGCCCAAGTTGTGAGGCAAATCACGGTATAAAATTTGATCCATAGATGAGGGGATATTCAAAAACACAGCGTACTCTAAGCGACAACGGTGTGTTGCGCAATGGCTTAGATAAGCCCAAGGTTTGTTTAATTCGACTACCGCAATACAGTCAGCTGATTTCAGGTTGTTGATGCGGTGTTTTTGTATCTTGATTGGTATGACTGCACCAATCAGTAGTTATCTCAATATTTTCTGACAATTTTGGTTCTGAGTTAAACACAGCTCAATAATTAACAATTAGGTATAATAGCGGTATACAAAGCTGTTTAGCCCCGAGACTAATTTTTGGTTGCCCCATGACTGTCGATGTAAAACCTGTAAAAAATCTGTTTGATTTTCCCAAGCATTGGGCCGAGTGTTATGGGCCTGCCCCCATGTTGCCTATGTCTAGACAGGAGATGGACCAGCTCGGTTGGGATAGCTGTGATGTTATCTTGGTGACCGGAGATGCCTATGTAGACCACCCCAGCTTTGGTATGGCTGTCATGGGTAGAGTGCTAGAGGCTCAGGGCTACCGTGTCGGCATAATATCTCAGCCCGACTGGCGTGACGCTAAAAACTTTACAGTGCTGGGGGAGCCAAATTACTATTTTGGTGTGACGGCGGGTAATATGGATTCAATGATCAACCGCTACACCGCCGATCGGCGAATGCGTCATGATGATGCCTATACACCTGATAATGTGGGTGGCAAGCGACCGGATCGAGCGGTCACTGTATATACCCAAAAATGCCGTGAAGCCTATCCACAAACGCCAATTGTTATCGGTGGTATCGAAGCTAGTCTCAGGCGTTTGTCCCATTACGACTACTGGTCAGATTCGGTAAAGCGCTCGGTGTTGATAGATTCTACCGCGGATATATTGCTCTACGGAAATGCTGAGCGAGCGATTGTCGAGCTGACCCATCGTATGGCTCAGGGCACACCTATCAAGCAGATAACCGATTTGCGCGGTACTGCCTTCCTGCGCAAAGATATCCCCTCGGGTTGGACGGAGATCGACTCCACGCAAATTGATCAGCCCGGCGCTACCAAACAACACAAAAACCCCTACCAGGCTCCCCACCCTCAGAACTGTGATGATGCCAAGCAGATCAGAATAAACAGTGAGGGCGAAGCAAATGCGCAGCAGAGTGCGGACAAACCTAGTCCCCTGTCAATTATTCCCGACACTCAGGCGATAAATACTGATCCCTACAGTACCTATATCCGCATGCCTTCGTTTGATCAGATTGTCGATGACCCCATACTGTACGCCCACGCCGACCGTATTTTTCACCGAGAGACTAACCCGGGAAATGCCCGCCCCTTAGTACAGAGTCAGGGACGCAATGATATCTGGGTCAACCCACCGCCTATACCGCTGCAAACTGAGGAGTTAGATTGGGTTTTTGAGCAGCCCTACCAGCGGGTGCCACACTTTTCCTACGGCGATGCCAAAATACCGGCTTATGAGATGATTCGCTTCTCTGTGAATATTATGCGCGGCTGTTTTGGCGGCTGTACATTCTGTTCGATTACCGAGCACGAAGGCAGAATTATTCAGAGTCGCTCCGAGCAATCAATTCTAGATGAGGTGGAAAAAATTCGCGATATGACACCTGGATTTACTGGAGTTATCTCAGATTTGGGTGGCCCCACCGCCAATATGTATCGCCTCAACTGCAAAGATAAAAAAGTTGAAGAGACCTGCAGGCGTCCCTCCTGTGTCTACCCGAGTATCTGCGTCAATTTGGAAACTGATCACAGTCACACCACTCAGCTGTATCGCAAAACACGAGATTTGGACGGCATTAAAAAAGTGGTTGTCGCCTCAGGTCTGCGCTATGACCTGGCTGTCAAGGATCCGGAATATGTTCGCGAGCTGGTTACTCACCACGTGGGAGGCTACTTAAAAATTGCACCTGAACACTCGGAGGAGGGGCCCTTATCCAAGATGATGAAGCCCGGAATGGGTTCCTACTATGAGTTTAAGGAATTATTTGAGCGCTTTTCTAAAGAGGCTGGTAAGAAACAGTATTTGATACCCTACTTTATCTCTGCTCATCCAGGTTCTACTAACAAGGATATGATGAGCTTATCGCTGTGGTTGAAGCAGAATAATTTTCGAGTAGATCAGGTGCAGAATTTTTACCCATCGCCAATGGCCTCGGCAACTACCATGTATTTTACCGGCAAAAACCCCCTTAAACCGCTAAAGCGCCACGCCGAGGAAACTATTTTTAGTGCAAAGAGTAAGGAACAGCGGACGCTGCACAAAGCCTTCTTGCGCTACCACGACCCAGAGAATTGGCCAATGTTGAGAAAAGCCCTGCGCCGGATGGGACGATCAGAATTAATAGGTTCTACGGAGGCGTGTTTAGTGCCTGGAGAGTCCCGTCGCGAGAGGGAGTTACAGCGGCGAGAAGCCCGAAGGTCAAAGCAAAAAGGCAAACCCAGAAGTACAGTCAACCGGCGCCGTCGCTCTCCATAGGCCCAACGCCTATGCGGGAAATAATCGGGAGATTAAAGCGGGAACGGCGGTTTCAACCCGCAGAATTCGATCCCCTATAGTGACTGGCTCAACCCCCAAGGTCTCCAGCTTGTCGACTTCATAGGGGATAAAACCACCTTCCGGACCTACAATCAGCGTAGTGGGTTGATCAATACCAATAGGACAGGGTTTTGCAGCTGTTGGATGGGCAACAATAGCTCTTGAATTGCCGATTACCGCACTTAGCTGATCTTCAACAAAGGGCTTAAACAACTTATGTTGAGAAATCTCCGGGAGAACCGTGTCTTTAGCCTGTTCAAGGCCCAATATAAGCTGTTCCAGTATGGCCTCAGGGGATAAAAAAGGACTCTGCCAAAAACTTTTCTCAACTCGAGCAGAATGGATTAAATGGAGGCGTTTGACACCCATCGACGTCACTGTTTGTAAAATCCGCCTGAGCATCTTAGGACGGGGCAGGGCCAACACCAGGGTGATAGGAACCGGAGAGGGCGGGGGCGTATCAAGCTCTAACGCCAGGGATGCACCGTG
>Ga0213866_10002270_pt1 | contig 13723 bp, 15 predicted proteins | sample PICome_11_FD_160079 | JGI IMG/M metagenome (GOLD analysis project Ga0213866, IMG submission 160079) | Coastal seawater microbial communities near Pivers Island, North Carolina, United States - PICO284 | ecosystem: Environmental > Aquatic > Marine > Coastal | place: USA: North Carolina...
GCGACTGCCAATCCTCGTTGGCGATAGCTTCCTTGGCATACATCACCCAATCAAAGTTGTCTCTGACTGCTTGCATGAACTCCAAAAACTCGCCGTCATTCTGCTGGCTGATAGCGTTTGCCACCTCATCGGCAGATGCATACTCTGTACCAGCTAACCCTAGCGCGGCCAGTGCGCGGCCTATGGCTGACGTTTCGGCATTCTCTAGCGCAGAGGTGCGGTTAATCTTGCTCGCCGCCCTGACCTCTTCTGCAAATCCTGTGGCTAGTAGACGGCCTTGCTCGTTGCTAATACTTGCCTTCATCACTACTAGCGTGTCATTAGCCTCTACTAGCTCTGTGCTAACTGTGTAGTCAGGGTATTGCGTCCTAAACTCATTGACGCGGTACGCGACCGTCTTATACTGCTTGCCGTGTATCGGCACTATCCCTTCAGTCATTACTGACCTCCTCTGTTTTCGTACTCGTAGCAGTCGGCATAGCCAGCGTTGTAAGCCTCTGACTGCCCTTCCTTATGCTGAACGCCTTCCTCCCAGTCAGTCCAGCCGCGTATAAAGTCCTGCTCGGCAAGCTCTAGGAAATCCGCTAAACGCGCATCCATGTGCGACTCTTGTGTAGGCTTTGGCTTTAGTGCTGTTAAATCACTTAACTGACCTACCAACGAATCAAGCTCCTCGATGATGTCTGACTTGATTAGCTTTGGCGGTACAAATTCATTACTCGACATAGGTGAACCCCTCTAGTTCTGAGCAGACTTGCTCTGCGTTGATGATGTCGTGGTCATGCCACTTACATGAATGCACACAGACGCCAACCTCTTCGACCCATTCTGTGCGCCCCTCAAACTCAATCGGATAACGACCACCGACAGGATGGTAGTAATCGTCAATTGATTTACGGTCAACAAGCAGTGTGACTACCTTGGTGTCCTCGTCGTAGTCGTCAGCAACTGCGGTCCGCTCGATGCCCTCTAGCTCATCAACGAACTCATCCCAGTCATTAACCTGCTTGCTTATTTTGATAGCAATTTGCATTGGCTTTCTCCCTTCAATGTTCCACATGGAACATCACTATTATGCACCAATCAAGGCAACGCGCAACCCCGTTATGATAAATAATTTGCTTTTATTGTTAAAGTGATGCAGGCTGTACTTGTCAACTGAGAGGAGAGACGACATGAAAAACGCAGTGATTATTTTTGATAGTCAAAAAGCAGGGTCATATAGCGATGCTGAAATGACAACAAGATTTGCCGCAAAACACTTTTATGATGCCGCTGTTATAGCTGAAAAAGCTAAAAATGCTGTGGGTTCTTCAGCTAAGTTACTTAATGACGAGTTTCATTACCGTTTGAAGCTCGCCGTTTCGACGGCTTCGTTAGCATGCGACTTAATTAACGAGGCAGGCACTATGTATGGATTTACAATAATTGACCGAGACGGTGGTGAAATGCACACGTCTGAAGCTGAGTACGAAACGTGGGATGAAGCGTATGAAGCTGGCAACCATTCCTTGTGTGATTTAAACGGCGGCTCGTTAGAGGTTTGGTTTGACGACTAGCCGTAAGTCCACATTACAGGGGTCGTGGCTCGCATGTCCACGTGTACGAAGGTGCGGGCTACACCGATACCACCAAAGCCCATCTTGAGCGCTTCGTGTACGAGGTTCATGCGCTGAAACCCATTTGATACAGCGATGTCTGCCGCAATGCCCTGTGTATGTGTGCCGCCCTTTTCTTTGCTTCGCTCTGCCGTGTGCTGTGTAGAGCGATAGCCAGAGGTGATAGTGAACGGAAAGCCGCAACGCTCGCGTAGCTCATCAAGCATGTGAATGAATTCTTCTTTCATGTCATTCTCGCCTGTCTCACGACAACGAAACTCGGAGATATCAAAGTGCTTATACATCAGCTTTTCCATTTAGTAAGGCCACGAATGCCGACGCTTGACGCGACAAGTGCGCCCAAGAGCATTCGGTAATATTCTGGCATGGTTTCCAGCACTTCGAAACCGTCACGAACATAAGGGACGAGAGGTGGAATAAAACAAAGCACAAGAGGAATACTAAAGAGAATAGAGAAAAACTCATCGCGCCAGCTATTAGCCGCATTGCTTGCATGGATATTTTCCCAATTGGCATCCTGCTTAATTGCTTCCATCTTGCGGTCATGTACTGCGCGTTTTTCTTCAGCCTTACGCTCAAAGTGTCCCCCAACTAGATTGACCACTGGACCTATCAATGCCTGCAACATAATCAGTCCTTAATAAGCACGAGGTCAAAGTTAGCAGTGACTCGTGCGTCATTGCCACTGACGTTATCAATGCGGATGTCGATGTCTGTTTTCTCAGGCACAGTGAGCGGCGCAATGAAGTCGTAGCGGTAGTGACCATCTGATTCTGCAACGTGCGCAATTCTAAACGGCTTGCCTACCAGTCGGTGATACATAAGCATCTGACAGGTCTTTGTTCCGTCAATGGTTGCGTCAAGGGACACGAGATAGCCTGTATAGCCCGCAGGGACGGTGTAGACCGCCATGAGTGTCTGTGCATACCCTGCGTCTATCTTCGCCACAATCGTCCCAGAGGCGCTTGTAACACGTGCTGTGATATCACCCACATTCTCTGCGTCGTAAGTCATGCGGAATACGCGGAGGAATTGGTTAGTCGTAGTGACTGCGGTAAGTCCTGTCAGAGTTACCGTCTCGGTAATCTCATCATAGTTAGCGTCTAGCCCTTCAAGGGTTAGGGTAGTCGTGTCACTTGCACTGGTAGACAGGCAGTAAATAGTCTGCGCCGTTGCTAGTGATGCCCAAGGGTAAAGTCCGCCGCCAGTCCATACACTCTCAGGGTCAGTCGCTTGGTCGATGTCAAAGTTAGCGCCAAATTTGTGGACAATCTTTGAATTGCTAATTGAACCACGAGCAATGTCGAGGTAAACATTTGGGGTAGGGTGGTCAGTATGAAATTGATACATTAGTTAAGCCATTGCGCCACAACGATTGCGCCCAGTATAAAAGGGTAGATAGCCAAGACTGAGTGACTGACACCTTTAAGGTCTTTGCGCACCTCGTCAATGTCCTTGCGTGTGTCGTCGATTTTTTCATCAAGCCGCTTTAGCCGCTCCTCGCATTGCGCTTCATGCGTTGCTAACTTTGAAAGTGCTTCCTCAGCAAGATTCATGTCATCGTCCCAGTGGGTTGGCAAGTTCATCCATTGCAGTCCACGCATCATCCATATCTCTTTGCAGACGTTTAATGCGTTCGTCAATGTTACTCAGTGCCTCCATTTTAGCATTGACTGTGATGACAGTCTCGCTGTTCGATTTCTCTACTGCGGCAACCCTATCCCGTAGCGGTAATAAGTCGCGCTGTAACTCCATAATCTGTGACAGGCTGGTCGATAGCTCACTCAACTTGCCCTGTAATTCGCCGACGTTATTGTCGTCTAGTTGCTGTTGCATGTTAGATATACTGACCTGATAGCCCTGTAGCGTCTCAGATTGCGCTGTACGCAAGTCCTCGAATCTACCCTCTATGACTGCTGTGCCAGACGTAGCGTTGCTGACATCGGCTTCTAGCGCCTCCAGACGGCTAAAGAATTCTGATGCTGTCCAGATACCGCCACCAATGGTTGACGCAAATGACAGCAATATAGCAATCCAGACACCTTTTATCTGCGTCCCGCCGACGTTTAACTCTAAATCTTCAATCGCCATTTTGATAACAAGCCTCGGGGTCAGCCGCGAACCAGCAACCACCTTCTGGGGATGTGTAGAAGAATGGCATTGTCTCGCCTTCGGTTAAAACTTCCTCAACGGTCACATAGTAATTAGCGAGGTTGAGTCCTTGGATAGTAGAGCCGCCATCAAACGACACCCATACTGATTGCGTGGCCGAATCGAAAAAAACACTCGCCGCCTCTTGGTAGGTGACTCGTAAGTCGTAGGCCATGTCATTAGCCTGCTCTAACAGCGTCTCATCATTAGCCACCGCCATGTATGCCGCCGCTACCTGTGTGGCTTCGTGTACGGCTACCAGCGCATCGTTGTACTGGTCTACCTCTTGGTCTTCAAGGGTGACGTCATTGGCCGCGATATACTCTTGCAGGGCCATTGCTTGTCTTTCGTCTTGCGCCTCTGCCGCGTCCACCGCCATCTCGTTTACGGTCGCAACTTCAATCAACACCTGTGCGGCTTCGACATAGGTATCAATCGCCTGACTGACAGCGTCCATAGCGGTCGAGGCTTGGTCGTCAAAGTATTGCTGTGCGTTGGGGTCGTAGGTGTAGGTCTGATTCTGTACCGCCAAGACTGCGGCGTTGTAGGCGTCCTGCTTCGCTTTGTCGAGTAAGCCTTGGTCTACAGTGCCGTCAGGCGTCAGCCATCCTTGGCCTGCGTAAGAGTCTGCGCCTGCAATTGCTTGTATGCCGTATTTGAAGGTGTTGCGGATATCTTGCGAGGCGTTGATAAGGTTGTCTATTTCATTCGCCTGAGCTGGTACGGTAACGCTCAGACAGACTGCTAGTAGGTACCTCTGCCTCATCTGTCTCCACCCCCATGCCCAATATTGCGTCGTAGAAGTCCTTGTCGTCGAGGTAGTCAGGAATCAAAAGCTCGGGTCGCTGTTTGATTTCTAGCATTGCTCTTTTGCCGACAATTATCTTCCCGTATTTTACCACTGGGCAGGGTGTCGCCGCCATGAGCATTGCGCGCCACACGTTGGGGTTTTGACACATCAGACTGACTGCACCTATTTTTAAGCCCATATTTGATAAGGTTATTGCGTTCCTTCGGCGATTACATTCCTCGTCCTGAATGTATTTACCAGACGACACGCCAATGCCCACTAGTTGTAAGCCGCCAGAGATAGATTGCAGGCACGATTCGCTACCGCTGGACATTAAACTAGGGGATACAGCAGTATTGGCTGGCATTGTTGAGCCAGCGTTAGGGCCAGAATTGTTAGTCGTGCGGTTGTTATTGTTTGACCCAATCTGATTGGTATTCAAATCACCCTCGTTACGAATACCGTTATCACGCTCAACACCATTACCGTCCGTTGGTAGTTCTGGCGGCGGGTCAACTTCTGGGACTGGTTCAATATCCTGCCCGAAGGCAGGCATTGAGATACTAATCGCCAGCAGTAGGCTCGTCGTAATCCTCATCAGATATGACCTCAGATTCAAGGGATTGTGCGAGCATATTTACAAACGCATCGCGACCTACTGATAACTGGTCTACGTTAAACCTTGCGCTGGACAGCTTACGGTCTAGGTCTTTGATGTGGTTAATGCACGTGACCTGTTCGTCGGTCATGTCTTCGATGAAGTACTCTTTGTCGTTCACTGTGATGGGGGTTTTTTCGTCTTTACCCATGTCAGCTTCTCCTTACTGTTTTGCTTTGCCGATGTTTACGGCTAACACCTCCAACACTTTGTACAACTTAGCAATCCAAACGTCGTCTTTAGGCGTTGGGGTGAGGGCCGCGATTATGGAGGCTGTCGCAACAACCGCCGTGGCTATGTTCGCAATATCTGTGATGATAGACAAGTCCATTACCAAGGCATACCATCAGCAGATACAGGGTTCTTCTGCGCTTCAATGTTAGCTGTCAGTGCCGCCTCAGTAGCACTCTGGTCTACCTCTGCGTGTACCCAGCCCAATACGTCAGCTTCTGTTAGGCTGTCGTAAGCAACAAAGTCATCAGCATCAGCGTCGGGTGTAAAGCCACAGGTGCCGTATGCAGAGGCAGTGAATGTGTCGTCACCAACAGTTTCAGATTCAGTAACACGCCAGTGTGCAACGGTTACACCGCCGTCTGCCAAGTTACGCTCAAGGTTTGCGATAGTCCATGTAGCCATTAGTTTTCTCCTAGTTAAATAGCGGCGATGATGAAAGCAAGTAGCTCAGAGTAACGCACACCCATTCGTGAACGCTCTTCACCAGTTTCTTCATCAGTCCATGTTGAGTTAATAAACATTGCGTAGCGTCCAGCGTCCAAGCCTTCAGCAGTAAATGCGGCTTGTAAGTCTTGAGCAATGATGCCGAAGTGAATACGTGCGTCGTTACCGTTTTCTGTTACTGAAGACTTCCAACGGAATTTACGTAACAATCCCTTACACGCTACAGCTACACGTTGCTCTGCTTCAGACAGTGTTTCAATGTCTTGCTTTTCGTTGCGGTCAGAAGTAACGATAGTGCCATTAGTAGCATAAATATCGTCAAAGCGCTGAGAAGAGCCACCTAAATCAATACTATCGTCTCTATTTCCACCCGTACTGGTTGACGGGTAAACCATGTTTGACCTAAAACCTAAATAACCACCTTGACCGTGTGAACTACCTACTGCTAAGTAGCTAGATTCAGTACCAATACTACCGACTGTTGTGCCGTCTTTACGGAATACTGCAATATCGCCGTCCGTTGTTTGCCTGTTAAATGTCGCAGGGTTACGGCTATCTCCAGTAACTTGAATTTCACCTAAAGGCGTCAGGTCAATACCTACAGAATTATAATTAGGGCCAGAAGTCTTCCCAACCAACAAGTTGCCGCTTGAGTCTATGCGCACACTTTCAGAGCCGTTATTAGAAAATGCAAGGGTGTTTACGGCGGGTCTAAACATACCTGTATCTGGGTCGCCATAAAAAGTATGAGTAGGGTCAGAAGCAGTACCGTTTGTTGTACCTATTTCTCCTTGGACGTGAAGCAAAACATTTGCATTAGGTGTGGCCCCGATTCCAACCCGACCATCTGAGTCGATACGCATGCGTTCTGTGTTGTTGGTGCCAAACTTAAAGGCACCACTGCGCTGATTCATTAGCGTTGCATTATTATCTGTAGTTCCATCGTGTGAAAGACTGGTTAAAATAGTGCCTGCACCGTTGTCTAATTGTATCTTCGGAGTGGTTGCGCCTACAGTTAGCGTTTGACCTGCGTATGGCAATGTAGACCCTATAGAAAGAGACTCCGCAGACGCATCCCAGAAGAACTTCGCAGTCGTGCCAGTGTCTTCGTAGAAGCTGATGTCTCCGCCGTCAGCAATATTCTGGCGGAGAAGGCCATTGGTAAATATTCTAAGATCGCCAGATGAACGATCCGCCAGAAATCGAACATACCCTGCGCCAAACAAGTCATGGTCAAGTTCGAGTGTTGGATTTGCTCCATTTGACTTGGCGTCAATCTTTAATAGGTGTCCCTGTGTGTCAGAAATTGAACCGTAAAGCCCATCTACAGTCAAACCATCAGCCGTCACAGTACCCGTTACGTCGATGCCTGTGGAGGTGGTGGCTAGTTTGGCTGAGTTGTTGTGATAAAGCGTTACTGCGCCGTTTTCAAGCGCCTCTAGCATGTTTTCTAAAGATGCTGAACTACGCAACCGAATAGCATTTGAACCTTGAATGTATAGGTTTCCAGAGCCAGCCTCTTGGATGTAGCTATTAGACCCATCGTGGTAAATCTGTAGGTCTGAGCCAGCACCGAATACTGCCTTGTCGTTGTCGCCAAAGTTAATGTCAGCAGAGGTAGTCATACCGTCTGTAGTGATGACACCTGTGACATCTATGCCTGTAGAGGTGGTGGCTAGTTTGGCGTTACCTGCATAATATATGGTTGAAGCACCATTAGAAGTGCCTTCAAAATAGTTAGAACCACTATTGTTTTCTAAAACAATATTACTTTCACCACGAAGGAAAAGAACACCAGTGCCTACATCTGCAATATAGCTGTGTACTCCATCATGATAAATCTGTAGGTCAGAGCCAGCACCGAAGATAGCCTTGTCGTTGTCACCGAATGACACGTCACCAGTAAACGAGCCTGTCGTGAAGCTACCTGCCGCAGGCGTAGTCCCACCGATAGTCGTCCCGTCGATAGTTCCGCCGTCAATGTTGGCTGTTGTAGAGCCCCCGTATGTTACTTTGACGTTGCCACCAGAGCGTACAGCGATAAGCGTGTCGCCCCCTTGAATCACACCGCCATCTGATAATTCGCTGATTTTAGACATCTGGATAACCTTCTAAATAGTTGAGTTAATTTTACACTATACCGATTAGCTTGGCTTGCTAGGCCATGTGACCTCTGACTTGTCAGTCACGCTTGCGTTACTTGTGGGCATGTCTCTTAGTGCTTGCCGATACGTTGCCCACTCTGCTTTTTTAGCAGTCGTCAAAGGGCTGTCTGGCATTTGCGTCCAGTCGGTTCGCACCAATAAGTCATCGCGCTTTCTGCGTATTTTTTCCCAATCAATCATCGGACACCTATTACTGTGACATCACATTTGCTTATTGCTATCTTGTCCTGACTGAAGCCAGTATCAAAATTTGTGACGTTTGCCTTCACATAGAAAAACTGCGAGCTAGTGATTGCTGTGTCACTGAAGCCGATAAGCGTTGCACTGAACTTTTCATACTGCGCGTTTGTGTCGTTAAACGTTGGATGCGTGTAGTAGTATGTGTCTAGTCTACCCGTACCGCCTGATGGTGACGTGTTTATAAATACCTCGACCTCTGGCAAATCACCACCGTCGTCATCCCAGTTCGTTGACTGAATGATATTCCACTCCAGCTTTACCAATACCAGTGGCTTGTGACCTAGAGACGTATCAGATGGGGCTGGTAAATTGACGCTTTTCACAACTAAATCGCTATCTTGTGGCGCAACAAAAACTGAACTGACTATAGAGCCTGTGATGTTTTCGATAACGCCCGCAGTCAAGCGGTCAATATTGACCCCTCCCTGCTGTATTACGCCTGTCGTAATCGTGCCTGACGCAATTAAGTCGCCGTCAATCTCAACATCTGCATTGAATGTGACTACACCTGTCGTTGTGTCTACTGCAAACGGCGTTGTAGTCTGTGACTCGTCATCTGATACCAGTGCAAACTGGTCAGCCTGAATTGTAAAGCTAGAGCCACTGGCATCTGCTGTAGCCTTAAAGCCTGAGATATTCCCACCAGCACTGACAGTTAAAAACGCTTCTGCTTCGAGGTCAGTGATTGCTGTTGCGTTAGCCGCCGCTGTTGTTGATGCGCCAGACGCTACGGTCGCGGTCGCCGCGAGGCCAGTACTAGGGTCGTTAATGGTAGAGGTTAGCGAGCTAATGCTTGAAGCGTTTGACGTGATGTTACCTTCAGCCGTAGTGACTCGCGTTGTAAGTCCAGACACTGCTGTGGCATTGGTTGTGATATTGCCTTCGGCTGTCGTTAGGTCAGACTGTAGCGTTGTGATGTCACTTGCCTGACTTGTAATCGTACCTTCTGCGCTGGTCACTCGTGTATCTAGTGCAGAGATAGCAGACGCATTCGTACTGATGTCGCCTTCAGCAGAGGTAAGGTCTGACTGTAGGCTTGTGATGTCTGACGAGTTTGACGTGATGTTACCTTCGGCTGTCGTAACCCTTGTTGTCAGTCCGCTAATCGCCGTCGCATTCGTGCTAATGTCACCCTCAGCCGATGTGACATCTGATTGCAGTGTCGTGATGTCTGACGCCTGTGACGTGATAGTACCTTCAGCACTGGTAAGGCGTGTATCAAGTCCACTGATAGCTGTGGCGTTAGTGGTGACGTTGCCATTAGTCGTGGTCAGGCTAGTCTCTAGCGACGTGATATCAGAAGCGTTCGTGCTTATGTTGCCCTCAGCCGTAGTCACTCGCGTAGTCAGGCTTGTCAGTCCTGTCGCATTAGCCGTGATGTCGCCCTCTGCCGAAGTGAGGTCAGATTGCAACGTGGTCACATCGGAACTGAGGCTAGTGATAGTGCCTTCTGCTGATGTCACACGGGTTGTCAGTCCACTAATGGCAGTGCTGTTTGTGCTAATGTTTGTCTCAGCCGTATCTAGCTCTGACTCTAGGGTGGTGATGTCCGATGCTTGAGAGGTTATCGACCCCTCTGCTGTAGTCACGCGAGTCGTAAGGCTAGTAATTGCGGTTGCGTTAGTTGTGACCTCTCCATCCAATGTAGTCAGGTCGGACTGCAATTCTGTGATATCTGATGCCTGAGAGGTAATGCTACCCTCTGCGCTCGTTACGCGAGCATCTAGGGCGTTAGTCGCTGTGCTGGTTGCGCTGGCTACGTCAGTCGGCAAGTTCAGCAATAGGTCATTGCCCGCCTCTGTTTGGATAACATTGTCTGACTCATCTTGTATGGTAGTCAGGTCATCAAGCGATGCTTCTAGTGTCGTGATGTCACTAGCACTAGACGTGATGTTCCCTTCTGCTGTTGTGACACGTGTACTCAGTGATGAGATAGCACTAGCGTTAGCGGCGACACCTGTACTGCCGTCGTTTACTGTAGTCTCTAGGGCCGTGATGTCAGACGCTTGCGAGGTAATGCTTCCCTCTGCCGTCGTGACCCTTGTGTCTAATCCAGATATGGCCGTTGCGTTAGCCGCCACACCTGTAGAGCCATCATTAACCGTTGTCTCTAACGCTGTGATGTCCGAGCTATTCGTTGTGATGCTACCTTCTGCGGTAGTCACCCTTGTAGTCAGTGCTGTAATGGCAGAAGCATTAGTTGTGATGTCACCTTCTGCCGAGGTCATGTCTGACTGAAGCGTACTGACATCGCTGGACAGGCTGGTGATTGTGCCTTCTGCGCTAGTAACCCGAGTATCTAGTGAGCTAACAGCAGATGCGTTCGCCGCGACACCAGTGCTTGCATCATTGACCGTGGACTCTAGTGCGGTGATGTCTGTTGCGTTGGTAGTGATGCTACCTTCGGCAGTTGTCACCCTAGTCGTCAAAGCACTTAAAGCGTTAGACGTAGCGACAACACCTGTACTTGCATTGTTGACTGTGCTTTCCAGCGCCGTAATGTCACTGGCGTTAGTTGTGATATTGCCCTCAGCAGTTGTCATGCGGGTTGTTAGCCCACCGATTGCCGTTGAGTTAGTAGTAATGTCTCCCTCTGCTGTCGTCATGTCGGACTGCAAGGTAGTCACGTCACTGGTGATGCTGGTGATGCTTCCCTCTGCCGAGGTGACGCGAGTAGTCAGGCTTGATATCGCTGTAGCGTTTGTCGTGATGTCAGTTTGTGCCGTAGAAATATCTGACTCGGCAGTGCTAAGACTCGACTGTAGTGTCGTGACATCGCTAGACAGCGAGGTAATTGAGTTGCCCTGACTTACTGTGGTCGTATCGAGTGCGCTGATAGCCGTCGAGTTTGCGCTGATGTTTGAGTTTGCTGTATTTAGCCCTGACTGCAATGTCGTAATCGCCGACGCATTGCTTGCAATACGCGGGTCAGCCAAACCTACCCACTGACTTCCATCCCAGTAATAAGGCTCATTGTTGTCGTCTGAGTCATACCATCGAGAGAAATCAGGAATAGGGTCAGGGATACCGCCAACACCTGCAACAGGCGCTGATGCCTGTACAAAAATATCACTCGTGCCGCTGGTCAAATCGACAATAGTGCTTTCAAGGTTCGACAGGCTAGTCTGTACGGTAGAAATACTGCTATTAAGTGTGGTGTTGCTTTCGTTGACGAAGATAGCAACATCGCCAAGATTCTGAATAAGTACGTCTTGCCCTGTCTCCAAGTCTAGTACGTCACCCGACTCGACCTGTACGTTTAAGACATCAACTGATTGAGCCGCACCGTTTATCAAAGATGCAACCGATGACTCAATCTCTGTAATGGTTACTGCGCCACTTGCTATCTGGCTTGTGCCAACGGCGTTATCGGCTATCTGGTCAGAGCCAACCGCGTCGTCTGCAATATCACTAGAGGTGGCCAGTAACGATGTTGCGCTAACTTGTGCCGTGTATGCTGATTTATTGCCTGAGAAATCTACAGCGCGCACATGGAAATAGCGCGTGGCTTCGCTTAATCCTGTGGCAATGTACTCCTCACCACCAACTTTCGCTGTAGGCGATGCACTAACAGAGGGCGTCGCGCTAGTTGTTGTGACGTGTACTTCAACGAATGCGAGGTCAATATCGGTCGGATTAGTCCACTCACACGTTATCTGATTAATTCCTGCCGTCAGCGTGACCCCTGTTGGTGCGCTTGGTGCAGTCGTGTCCCCATTTAGTGCGCGATTAATGATGCTTGTGCCTGTGCTTTTTACGCCGATAAGGTTTTGCGCTTGCACTAAAAAGTCATAATTGCTTGCGAGGTCTAAGCCTTCAATGAGTGCGCGTGTCTGACGTGTCTGAACCTCGAAGTATTCTGTCGTGCCGTTCTTGTTGTAGCGAACAGTATAGAACTCGATGAAGGCGTCATCTGGCTCTGTCCACGTTAGCTCAATCGTTGATTTCAAGCGACCATCGGGGCCGCGTAAGCCAATCTCTGTCCCTGTTAAATTCGTGACGTTATCGACCGTTCTACCGTCGTATAAGTCCAGTTCACCGCCAGATAAGAAGTCCTCTTCGTCGGATGTACTCCAATCGTAAACCGCAGAGGCTGTCTCAATACAAGTGAGGTTGACGCCTAGTGAGCCGCCATCGGCAATAGCCAATGCATAGTCAATAACCTCAAACACTTTAGAGCTATACCCAAGGCGCTCATTAGTGACGTTGATTGTGTCGCCGACCTTAACGCGCAAGCCTTTGAGGTTGACTGACATCGTAATGATGACTTGCTGACGTGACTTCAGCAATGCAATCTTAGCGAGCCGCTGTGCCTGTATGTTGTTAGTAACAAACGGCAGAGGCATGTCGAGGTATATCGGGTCGCCGTCCTCTGTGGCGTATGTAGAGCTAATCTGAGCAGGGTAATCTAATACCTTGTAGTTCTTCTCCTCAGATACAAATATGCCTTTAACGCCGTTATATACGGCTCTGCGCGACTGTTTAGTCTGCGTCTGTATATCCGATATGCAGTCAGCCTCGTCAAACGTAACGGTAGGCGTTTTGTACTCAGCGCCCTCAACAAAATATTTGCCGCCCGAATAGGTCATCTTGCCGCCCATAGCGGACAGCATTTGTTCGATGTTGGCTCTTATTTGATTGGCAGTATCTATGACGCCGTTCAGTCTATAGCGGTCTTGTGTGCCGCCACCGTCTAACGATATCGACTCCTCACAAAGGTCAGCCGCCGCCTCCAACGTCGTAGTGTCGATTAGCGTGTAGTCTTCTGCAAGGCCGTAGGAGCTGACTAAATAATCACGGACACACAGAGCAGGGTTTTGTGAGTACGTCCATGTGGTGGCATCTGTGGCGCTCTGACTGCCTACGCGAGGGTCATATACCTTTTTGCCTTTAAGTACTGCGCTGATGTTAGGTACACCCTGCGGGAATTTGTCAGTGTCCCATTCAAGTTTGAAAGCAATATAGGCAATACCTGACAGCTTGTGGTCAGTAGTCCACTGTACGTTTGAGTTTACAAGGTCAGTCGAGGCTGTCTGTGTAGCAGTACCGTACTTGCGGTCTATGGTGACATAAGTACCCCAGTCGCTTTGAAAGCCGCCACTGAGCGTCCATACTTTTTTGTCGTTGAACCAAATCTCTTCGTAGCTTTCTATCTCGTGACTAGCAAAGGCAATAGCCATGTGTAGATATTTGTTGTCATCGCCTGAGTGCGAGATAAAGACGACTTGACCGCCAACTCGCATTTGTCCGTAGACAAGTTGGCGCGAGCCAGCAGGATTACGCGTCGTCTGTGTGATTCCTCTAAGCTGTGCGCCTAGATTTGGCTTTGGTGCTAATGCACGTGATACAGCAGACAATCCTGCACCTAAAGCGAACGCGCTTGCGGCGGCGGCCCATCCAATGCTGAAAGTGCCAGCGGCAA
>Ga0213866_10002272_pt1 | contig 13690 bp, 12 predicted proteins | sample PICome_11_FD_160079 | JGI IMG/M metagenome (GOLD analysis project Ga0213866, IMG submission 160079) | Coastal seawater microbial communities near Pivers Island, North Carolina, United States - PICO284 | ecosystem: Environmental > Aquatic > Marine > Coastal | place: USA: North Carolina...
CTTTTTTTGGCTCGGCTTCTTTTTCGTTAACTTTTACTTTAAACGCAGTTATACCTTTAACTTTCCCCATTATATCGTTGCCGATATGTCCGTGTACTTCAACATTATCGCCTTTGTTGAATTTTATAATCTTTGGGCTTTGAACGCTAATGGTTTTGCCTGAGCTGTCTTTTAAAATGAAATCTCTTTTGCTGTTAATGCTATCGACTTGACCAAGAATAGCTATTTGTCCTTCTTCGGGGAGGTTCTCAATTTTTTGCTTAACGTTAGCCATAGCGAGAGTAGATACTAAAATTAGACTTGCTGATGCCAAAATAGTAGTTTTTTTAAAAAACATAATATTATCCTTTTGATTAATTATTATATGTAAAAAGCTTTACTAGCTGTTAATAAGAAAATGCTACGCCAGTACGGGTTAATAATCGATAGGAAGGGTTTGTAAATAAATAAATTTTTGATAAATTTGTTAGTGAGTTTGATTTTTTGTATTAGAATGCTCGTTATAAGCGTTATATAGTCATTATTAGGGATAATTAATTATAGATAATCATAATGGTAAATTTATTTTTTAAGAAATAAATTTTTTATATTATAAATAGGTAAAAATATATTCAGGAATAGATATGATAAGTAAAAAAAACACAATATTGATAGTAGATGATGAATCGCAAATAAGAAAGTTACTTAAGATAACTTTAGAAAGTGAAGGTTATAAAACTGAACAATGTGAAAGTGGAACGCAGGCGGTTCGTATGGCATCTTCAATAAAACCAAACCTTATTCTACTTGACTTAGGCTTGCCTGATATTGACGGTAAAGAGGTTATAGACATGGTGCGTCAATGGTCGCAAACGCCTATAATAGTTTGTTCAGTACGTAGTGATGATAGGGAAATCATTAATGCTTTGCATAAAGGGGCCGACGATTATGTGACGAAGCCTTTCAACCCCGACATATTACTTGCTAGAATTGCAACGAACTTAAGAAAAACCGCCGCAGATGAGGCTGGAGTCCCGATATTAGAAAACGGACATATTAAAATGGATCTGGTCAGGCATGAGGTCTTCTTAAACGGACAAAAAACTTTCTTTACTCCCAAAGAATATGATCTGTTACGCTATTTGATGGTTAATAGGGGAAAAATGGTAACGCATAAACAGTTGCTAAATGATGTTTGGGGAGCTGCTCACGGTGAAGATATTCAATATTTGCGTGTGTATATAAGCCAGTTGCGTGAGAAGATAGAGAATAACCCTAAAGACCCTGCTTATGTGATAACTGAGCCTGGAATAGGTTACCGTATGGAAACTATTGACGTTGAAGAGGTGGTTAACGAAAAAGCGGTTGCTTGAAAGGAACGATATTAATGAAAAATAAGAAACTGAATTTGCTGATTAAATCGGTAAATGCAGTTTCTTTTTTTGTGCGTATTTAACTTTATGCTGCAATTAGAACGGTGTTCTTGCGTGTCTTGGGGAAGCTTATAACAAATTCAACTCCAATATCAGGGTGGTTGCGGGCGTATATATCGCCATTTTGCTTCTCCATTATCGCTTTGCATATCGCTAACCCCAAACCTGTGCCAGCAACTACTGTGTCGGTATGCTTTAATCTTTCGTATTTATCAAAAATGGCATCAAGTTTTTCCGGCGGTATGCCTATGCCGTAATCCCTTATGATATAAGAATATCCATCCTTGTTACTTTGAGAGTATATTTTTATTTCATTGCCTTTTTGCGAATATTTTATCGCATTATCAAGAACATTTTGCAGGACTTGTTCAGTTAGCATCAAATCCATTTCTATATCTTTACTGTCGTCTACATCAATAATAAGCTCATGGTTATTAAGTCTGTGTTTGAGGCGTTTGCGGACGGCCTCTACAGGTGTAAGGCTGCACTCCCATTGCAGGTTAAATTCAATATCGCCGCTTTCAATACGGGTTATGTCAAGTATGTTTGTTATGAAGCTGTCTAGGCGCTGTGCTTCATTTAGTGCTGTTTCTATCAGTTCTTTAGCAATATCCGGTGTTAGTTTTTTTGACTTATCCATTCTTTCGTAAACGCTTAATGCTCCGATGATAGATGCAAGTGGGGTTTTGAGGTCATGAGATACACTTGAAAGCAGCATTGAGCGTAGTTGCTCTTTTTCAGCTGTAATCTGGGCTTGGTTTATTTTGTATGTAAGATCTATCCTTTCAGTAATTGAGGCGACTTGATCTGCTATAGTAAAGCATAGCCTGCCAAAGGACGAATCTAGTTTTATATGTGATGGTATTTCTATTCCCATAACTCCAATTTCGCCATGGGCTGTTACCATTGGTTCGAAGCGCCATTTTGTTTTAAACTGCCTGTCAGCGCCAAATCCTGTAGTTTTTATCTTGTCCCAGCAGTTGTTAAGCAGTTTTTGGTCAGTCTCAATAAGCTTAATATCCTTTGGGAATACGCGGTTTATAATAGGCTGGTTAAAATTTCCTGGCATAAAAAAGGCAACTTTCATGCCTAATACTTTTTCAAGCTCGTCGTGAATTAGTAATAATGCATGTTTTTTACTGTGCGCTTCACTGGCAATACGGTTTATCTGATATAAAAGCTGTGAGCGTTTTTCTTTATTTACTAAAGCTTCGTTACTTGCTCTGCTATAACTTCCCATTATTGATAACATAACTGCTGCAAACAAAAATATGGACAGGCTTATACCGTCACCAAAATGTTCAAAACCGAATCTATGTAGAGGTGGAACGTAAAAATAATTCATTATTGTAAAGCCAAGTATGGCGGAGAGAAGACCTGGCAGCAGACCGTGTCTGAGCGATGTGATAACGCAGGCAATAAGGAAAAATGCTGTTACGTTATATGAGTTTATTCTCCACTCAACTACAGGAATACTTGCCTGTAATGATTCAGATAAAATATATGCTCCAAAAACACTAATAAAAGCAAAGATAATTCCGCGGATGGATATATCTTTAAAAGATAATCTCTCGAACCATTTGGGTATATAGTTCTTTAAGGATATAGGGACTTTTTGTACTTCAATTCCATGGTGGGATAGATTCTTTTCAACCTTCCTGATTATAGAGCATCTAAGCCTTGTTAGGAGCCCGTCCTTGCTATGTTTGCCCATAACTATATATTTAACAGGGCTGTGTGATTTCTTTGATTCTGTGGCAAAAGATATTATTGAGTTAGCTACATTCTTACCTTCAATGTGGAATGTTTTTGCTCCCATTTCTTCAGCTAATTTCAGGCATTGCAGAACCTGCTCCCTGCCTTCCTGATTCAATTTGTAATGTGCTGCGGTTTCTATATATATAACTGCCCAGCTACAATTTTTTTCAGCAGCCTTGTTAGCGGCTATTCTAAGTAGGGTCTTTGATTTAGGGTAGCTGTCTATACATGCTAGTACAATACCGTTGGGGTCGTCCATCATTTTACTCCATTTAAACCGAACAATACATAGTTCTTATAAAATTTCCATTATGAATGCTGATTTTGGGGCGTAATTGTATAATAATCGTGTGATTTTAGATTTATGTTCTGCTGATGATGTTAAGTGCCTTACAGGATTTAAAATTTATCTCTATTTTACAATAATAAAGAATACAAACATTAACTAAAATATTTTAATAGGAGTTGAAAATGGACGATAAACATAAAATTCAAGGAAGCAGAGCGCAGCTAAAGAAATCAATGGAAGAAGAGTATGGTAAGATAATTGATAAAAAGCCTGCTAATGAAAATGTAAATAAAGCTGAGAAGGTAAATGCTAATGAGCTGGCAGCTATTTTAAAGGCTGTTTATAATAAAAATAAAAAAAAAGCGAGGTTGGTAATAAGAAGCTGGAAGAATAAAAAGGCGGCTTAGTTTTTTTTAAAATAGTTGTACCTTGACTTTGTACCTCCCGCATTAAATTATGTGGGAGGTATTTTTTTATAGCTTGTTTGTAAAAACCTTTTTTTTGTTTATTGTTCTTTTATTTCGAACTGCTATATATTATGGATTGTGGCGTATAAGGTTTTTTAAAACATACAATCAAGGGTTCTTATGATCGGTAGCATAAGGTTGTTTAAAGTAGTTATTTTGGTATGCATGCTTTTCCTCAGCGGGTGTGAGAGCGTAAAGGCTTATGTAAAGAATAATTACTCTCCTAAAGTAAAAGTTGTTGAAAAGCCAGTTGTGATGAGAGCTGTTCCAGTTATGAGGCCTGAGATAATAGAGGTCGTTGAGGATAAATCACCTGACATGTTCTTGGTTCATTTGCATTCTGCCAGACTTAATTTGGCTGCGTATAATCGTGAGAAAGCGCTTGGTTCTTTGAAAATGGCTTTTGACAAAGTTAAAGAAAGAAAAGACTTTGAACAAAACGGTGTTGTGGTTTTGAAAATGGAGTTTGCAAAAAAAGGTTTTGCAAGCACACCTACATATTTGACATTGGGTGATGAGCATAAGGAGCAACTTTTGCAAATAATTAGCGATGCCAAAGAAAGTAAGCAGGAGCTATTATCTATTTCACTTGTGCAGCCAACAAGTCCCTTGGCATCGGAAGAGATAATTTCTAAGTTAGGGGAGGCGGTGAAGGCTCTTAATGAAGTCAATCTGGAAGCGCCTGATTATGACTTTGCAATTGCAGATAGGGCGGTAAGGGACGTTTATGAGGCTTGGAATGTAACCCCTTATGAAAGTGATAGCATGGTTGAGGCTAAATACTACTTAAACGCAGCTCAGGTTTTGATAGGTGAGGGGAATTTTGATTTAGCTGAAGACTTGTTAGAAAGTGCAGAAAAGAGCTATTCAAGATCGTATGCCCATAATGTTTTTAATTCAAATAACTATGAATTTGTGTCTTATTATAAATCAACATCAATGAATATCAGGCGTATAATCGAGAAAGATAAGACCATTCAAAAAAGAGTTAACCGTAAGGTTAAGGGTGTTTTGGATTATTTTTTCTAATTCATGTATTTCATTGATTTTTTATAGTCACCTTTTTTGAGCCATGCGTTACTTAGTTTGTTCTTTATGCCTATTATTTTGGGGTGGTTAGATTGGTAAACTTTTAAGTTTATTGATAGTGATTGTTCGTAATTATATATTGCTTTATCATAGTTGCCTTTTTCGAACCAGGCGTTTCCTAAATGGCTCTTAATCGTTGCAATTTGTGGGTGTTCATTATTTAATTTGTTTAAAGATGTCGACAGTGCTTTTTTATAATAATTGATTCCTTTGTCATAAAAGCCTTTGGCGCACCATACTATTCCAAGCCCAATGTTGTTTAGAGCTACATCGTTATGTTCTTTGGTCGATGCTTTTATATTGATTGATTTTGCTTGTTCTAGATAATCAATTGCTTTGTCATGGCGCCCCTTCCCATGCCATGCTAAGCCTAAGTTGTGAATTGCAATAGCTGTTTTGGGGCTGTCTTTACCGTAGTTTTTTATATTTGCTGTTAAAGCTTGTTCTAAATTTTTAATAGCTTTGTCCCACTCTTTGTTAGCCCCAAAAGCTATTGCAAGGCTGTTTTTACTGCTTGCAATTGTAGGATGTTGTTCGTCATGTGATTTTAATCCATTTTCAATTTGTTTTTCATGGTGCCTAATGGCTTTATTATAATATCCTAGTTCACGAGCTATTAGGCCGGTTTCTTTTAAATATAGGTTATTGTTGGGTTCTAAGGTTAATGCGTGTTGAAACCTTTTGTAAGCTTCTTTAAAGTTTATTTGTTCTTTTGCTATAATTCCCAATTGATATGAAGCGTAAGCTCGTCGTTTTGAGGAGTAATTCTTTTTATTGGTAATGTCATAAAATACTTCTTCAGCTTTTGATGCACTGCCCTTTTTTAGTCCATCTACAGCTTCTTGAATTGCTACTAAAGACTTTCCAATGTCTTTGTATTCTTTTATAGCTTTTATGATTCCCTCTAGGTATTTTAGATGCTCATCGTAACTTTCTTTGCTTTTTGCAAGTTTTGATTCGAGTAATGTTACTTTACGGCCAAGCTCTTTTTTTTCTTCGCCATGAACTTTTTCCATTTTTTTTATTGTTTGTTCCCTCTCAGTTTTAAGGCTAATACGAAATTGCTCAGGTGTTATATTTTTGTTAATTGAGATGTTGACTTTACTATCGTTAGATACGTTACTTATAGAAATATCACTAACTGTTATGGAACTTTCTTCTACATCTTTAACAGATTTCTGAATGTTTGTTTTAGTATCTTTAGTTGTATTTTGGTTGAAGAAGGGAATGAAGTCCTTGAATAAGAAGGATAGAGCGGTTATTGTTAAGGTTGTTAAGGCAATGAAAATTTTAGTTTTCTTAAACTGGTCTGGTACATCCGGCATATTAACTATCCATTCAAAGTTGAATTTTGTAGTTTTTATCACATTTTTGTGCATTTGCAATTGTTTATAGATAATCTAAAAGATATGTCGTATTTGTATCAAGTTTAATGTTAACATTTTACCTAACATAAGAGTATCTGGCATGAAGTATATTATTTCAGATGATGAAAGTGTTTTTGTGAATTTGATGGATGAAGGTTATTACCGTTCTTTTTCTAAGAGGGTGATAAAAGAGTATGCGGCGGAAATGGTTAGGGGTGGCCTTTGGGAGAAATCAGAGTCCGATAGTAAATCGTATGAAAGTTTCAATAATCTTTTGCCAAAAGGAATGAACTCCGAAGGTAACCATCTTTTTGTAATAATGGATGATTCAAACGATGTCATTGGCGATCTGTGGTTACAAGAAAGAGGGCAAGAATTACACATAGCCAGTATTTATATATCACAGAGCAAAAGGGGCATTGGAATAGGTACTATCTTAGTCCAATGGGTAGAAAAATGGGCAATTGAAAAAAACTGTAATTTCATAACTTTGCATGTATTTGATGCGAATAAAAATGCAATATGTTTTTATAAAAAACTGGGGTTTGAAAAATACGAAAAAGGTATGCGTAAAAATTTAAATGGCTAAAATTTTATATTGCCACTCGGTAAGTAAAAATTATTTTAATATAGTAACTTATGTTAATAACTTCGTTAATAAATATTATTTTTTTAATCTTTATTACTTTTTTAATATTGCCATCCGAAAAACTCTATTATATACGTTGATATGCCGTTAACTTAAAGTTGTAGGATTGTAACAATTTTGCAATTAAGGTGAATTGTATTTATTTAGTTTAATCATTAAGTTCGGCAAATTTTAAAGTTTTTTTACACTACAAATAAATGGAGTATTTTATGCCTAAAAAAGATGTATCTTTGGTTTTAGGTCGTGCATTAATTGACCCTGAATTCGCTAAAAAGTTGGAAACTTCGCCGGGGGATGCGGTTAAAGACATGGGAGTTAATTTAACTGATAATGAGAGAAGGTCTATTGCGTCTGTGACAGGTTCAAGACTTAGAGCAGCATCTGATGTGATATTGACAAATCCTGGAAGACCCGGTGGCGAAGCTGCTATCTTCGATCAAGAGCAGGAGCAACAACAAACGGGAGCTAGACTTGCTGCGCTAGAAGGGCGCGTTGGAACAGTATTGTTTGACCAGCAAGACCAACAACAAGTTGGCAACAGATTGGCAACTTTGGAAGGGCGTCTTGCTGCAGGTGGTGGTTCTGTAGTTAAGCCTGGTGGAGAAGCTGCGTTCTTTGATCAAGAGCAAGAACAGCAACAAACAGGTGCTCGTCTTGCAGCGCTTGAGGCGCGCTTGGGTGTTAAAACTGCTGGTAGTATAACTCGTCCAGGTAGCGAAGCTGCATTCTTCGATCAAGAGCAGGAGCAACAACAAACAGGTGCCAGACTTGCAGCTTTAGAGGCTCGTTTGGGTGTTAAAACTGCCGGCGGTATAACTCGCCCAGGTAGTGAAGCTGCGTTCTTCGATCAAGAACAAGAGCAGCAACAAACAGGTGCTAGACTTGCAGCTTTAGAGGCTCGTTTGGGTCTTAGAAATTAATAATTTTATTTTGTATGGGGGCACTGATTTAATTGGTGTGCCCTGCAAATAATGAAAATAATTCAAGGTATGAATTTAACAAAAATAGAGCGAAAGGCTTAGGTAGCAATAAAAAGGATTACAGAAGAAAGAGAGTTAATATGAAAGTTAAGTTAGCTGAGGCAGAATTTACCAAAGATTTCGAATTTGATTATAATAATTTACATGAACAATTGCATGCGCAACGCCTTTCGCGTTTTGCGGTAATTTGTGCAGCAATAAATGATGATAATAAAAGTGAACTTGGAAAGATAAAGGAAGTTTTTAACCAAATAATGGATATGGATGAAGAAAGGCGCAAGTTCTTTATGGATGATCCTGCATTTGTAAGATGGTTGGATTGTTTGATAACGGCAATAAAGAATTTGCCTGAATCATTATCTAGTGTTCAAGAGCTTAGTAACAAGTTAGACGGTTTGATAGAGCGTGTTGAGAAGCGTATGAACAAGAGCAATTTTTCTTATATAAAAGGAACTTCCATCTTGGTTCAAAGGCTTGACCTTGACGATATTATAAAAGAAGCGACTCCTCCGACATATGATTTTGCAATGCTTGAAGATACATACTCTCCAGCCAGTGAAGTTTTCCCAACTATGGATCAATTTACGGATAATATAACCTTGGCATTTAAGGAAATTAAGAAGTGTGACCCTAAATTATGGGATTTATTGCAGTCTTTGATCCAGATAATTGGCTATACACCTGACGCTACTTTCCGTAGTTGCTCGGCTGCACGTTATCAGGGAGTTGTATATCTTTGTGGTATTGAAAACTCGATAATAGACCTAGAAGAATCTATAGTACATGAAGCTGCCCACCAGCTATTATATAAAATATCTGAGCTATATCCTATAACAGGGCCAGATGCTGCAAGAGATCCTATATATGAACTGCCTTGGTCAGGTGCAAAACGTAACTTGTTTGGCTATTACCATGCTTTCTTCATTTATTTGCAATTAGTGAAGTATTTTGACCATAGAGCTAAAACTGCAGGTGATGAAACTGCTTATATTGAAAGAAAGCGTGAGCTTATTCATCGTGGTTTGATGGTTGCAGCAAAGGACTTAGCGTATGTTCCGGGCATGACTGACTATGGTAGAAGCTTATATAATCACCTGGTTGATGAGATAAATGCATTATATCAAACCCCTGTTCTATCAATAGTGAAATAGTACCATGGCTAAAAAAAAGAAAGCTAAGGTAAAGCAGGAAGTTAAAGAGGAGAAAGCCCAACAGGAGGCTTTCTTCCTCTCTGAGAATAAAGGTAATGATAGCATACAAGAATCTTATGTAATTGGGAGTCATGTTGGTGCCCAAATAGGTGATGATAAAATTACGGTTGTTAATCTTATAAGTGGGGATAAGCTAGAATTTGAGCCTGATATAGCTCCATTGATAGAATATTTTTTGGTGGCCAGGCCATTAGATTTGGCTCTTTCTCATTGTGATAGCGATGAAACAGGAGAGGATTATCTTTTAAGACTATATTCTGCTATTAAGGATATGATCGATATTGATGCTTTGGTCGAATCTTCAAGGGAATCAGGCCCAGGGCCAATTCCTGACGAGTTACCGGAAGGTTGGCATGATGCAGTTAATTTTATTCAGGCAACCCGTACAAGCAGTCAAACAAGGTATCTTTCACAAGAAGAGTTAGCTTATTTGCATGTTAGGGACTTGATGAGAGGACGGCAGCCATCTTGTTTTTATGATAGGGAAGACCTGCCATTTTTTGAGTTGCCAAACCCTATTGAAACATTGGATAAATTTGCTAAGAAAAGTAGCGATAATTTTATGTCGGTTCTATATGGTAGGCGTTCAACAAGGCGTTATGCTGATAAACCGGTAACATTAGAAGAGTTGGGAGCTATAATTTATTTGGCTTGGGGGGCAACGGCTTTAATAGATAATCCTCTTGGTGACCATTTTGTAAGAAAGGTCTCCCCAAGTGGAGGCTCGCTTCATCCGATAGAGGTTTACCCGGTTATTAGTAACGTTAAGGGACTACCTCCGGGGTGTTATCATTATTCTGTCAAAAGGCATGGTCTTGAACAGATAGTAGCGTGTGATCCAAAAGAGTGGATAGGTGAGGCATGTGGTGGTCAGGAATGGATAGGGGAGTGCCCCGTGTCATTCTTAACTACGGCATTTTTACCGAGAATGGCTTGGAAATATGATTTTTCAAGAGCGTTCAGGGTTGTTATGGCAGATGTTGGGCATACCAGTCAGACTTTGCACCTAAGTGCAAAATGGATGGGGCTTGGAAGCTTTACTACTTGCGCTACCCGTGATGAAATGTTTGAAGAATATTTGAGACTAGACCCTTCTGTTGAGCCGGTTATGATGGTAAATGGTGTTGGGCATATTGAAAAAGATGTGTTGTCTCACGAAAGGCCAAGATATGAAACAAACTCTGAATGAAGAAAATTACATATTATTTCCTGATGAAAAAAAGGATGATAGTAAGGTTCCAGAAGATGTAAGTCCATTACAAGAGCTTATAGGGTCAATTTCAGAATTGGATTTTTTCTCCAAGGTTTGGGAGAAGAAATCCAAGACTGTTAATAAGTCATTTGATGCTTCACAACTGTTTCAAGTTGAACAGCTTGGGTTGATGTTATCCATGCCACGCCCAGATATTAATTCTAGCATCACTATGGGTAAAATGATAGATGGCCAGTATGATGGGATTGTGGTGTCTTTAGATGACGGCAGCGCTGATATGTATGAAATATACAGGTTATGGGAGCAGGGCTATTCTCTGATAGTTCCTGCACTGCATGTCAGGTGGCAACCTATAATGGATTTTACTAAAAGATTATCTGAACAGTTTGGTTTTAAGGTAGAGGCTAATTTATATTATACTCCGCCTAATGCTGCTGCTTTCCCACCGCATTACGACACGCATGATATTTTCATAGTGCAGATATCTGGTGATAAGCTTTGGCATTTATATAAATCACGTCATAAGCTGCCTCTAAAAGGGCAGCGTTATGATGTTGATGACCCTGTTTTGCAAAAGGACTTACAGGCAAAAAAACGTAACATTACTCTAAAGCAGGGCGAGGTTATGTATTTGCCAAGAGGGCAGGTGCATTCGGCTGAGGCTGTGGATGTTCCTTCAATGCATCTATCAATAGGTATTTACCCTATTAGATGGTTAGATGTGTTGGGTGAGTTTGTACTAAAGCATGGGGAAGGTGCGGCGTACTTACGCAGTGCAGTAACGCAAGAATGCTTGAAAAATGGTATCGATAAGGAAATGATAGAAAAAATAACTGGTTCAATAGTTGATAAACCTAAAGATTGGCAAAAGATCATTGATGAATTAATGGGGTAAAATTTTTTCAGAATGTAAAATTAATTTGTTTAATATGCTATAAAGTGTTTGTCATGCTGAATTTATTTCAGCATCTATTTTAAATAATCATGAGAACCTGAAACAAGTTCAGGTTGACACTCCACGTTCTGAATTTTTATTTATATTGTTATAAAACATATAAAAATTCACTCGCACTTCATATAATATGAGTTATAATGTGATGTATGATGAGGGCGATTTTATTAATAGTTGTATTGTTTTTAGGCTTTGGACAAAAAGCTAGTGCATTTTGTTTAAAAGGTGAGCCATGCTCTGATGATATACAATATGTAGCACAAGGCGCTAATATTTCACCTGAAATTATATCAAATATCCAAGCTCAGTTTAATGGTCGTGTTATAAGTGTTCAGCCATCTTCAGGTGGTAATATATCTATACAGCTCTTAACGCAGGATAATAGGGTTGTGATAGTTACTGTTGATTCATATGGTTCTATTGTCGGTGTTCAGGAGTAGTTATGAAGATACTGATAATAGAAGATAATACTGAAATAGCTAATCAACTGGCGGGTCATCTTAAAAGCTCTGGTTTTGTTACCCATATTGAAAATGATGGGGAGTCTGGGCATTTTGAAGGAAGTGAAAGCGGCTATGATTTGGTACTGCTGGACATTGGACTTCCAAAAATGGACGGCTTTTCAATTTTAGAAAAATGGCGTGCAGATGGTAACAATATTCCTGTTATAGTATTAACTGCAAGAGATAGTAAAATGGACGTGGTAAGAGGGTTGGAGCTGGGCGCTGATGACTATGTTACTAAGCCGTTTGATCTGGAAGAGGTCGTTGCAAGAATTCGTTCGAATATAAAACGTGAATCAGGTAAAACCGCTAATGTTATTAAGTCAGGCAATGTTGAGTTTGACCTTAGAGGTGGGCGTATATTAGCCGATGGGATGTTTATAAAGCTAACACGTATAGAATTCCTTATTGTGCAGTATCTTTTTATGAATCAGGGAAAGCCTGTTAGTACTAATGAGTTAGTTGAGCATACATATGAGGATTTTGATAATGATTCAGGTATCATTGCCCGTCATATTGCAAATATACGCAAAAAAATAGGTCGTGATTTTATAAGAACTGAAGCTAACAGAGGCTATTATGTTCCGCTTGATGAAGAAGCATGATTCTATTTCTAAGAGAATAATCCTTCTTGCAATTACAATAATTTGTTTTTGTATGTTGCTAACAGGAGGGTTTATTATATGGAGCTTTCAAAAATCACAGGAACGAATAGTAGATAGCTATCTGTCAGCATATATTGACACGTTAATATCTGTAACAAGCCTTGATAGTAACGGACGTGTGGTTGTTAAAGATAATGTATCATTATTTAATAATATGCCGTTTTATTGGGAAATATTTCTTGATGGAGAGGGGATTAAGGCATCCAATGTAATTTTACCTGAAGACATCAAAGGAATGAAAATAATAAAACGGGATTATTTATTTCCTGGTAATCAGTCAGTGACATATAAATTTGGCATGCCAAAGCAAATAGTCGATGCCTTGGTAAGTAAAGAGTTGAACAAATTGATGGAGTCTACGGCTGTATTTTTAGTTGTTCTGGCGTTTGTATTTATTGTGCTTTTAGCTGCTTTACAAATATTACTGATAGTACGCCCTTTGAAGTTTATTAAAGATGAAATAGTTGATATTCATGAAGGACGAAAGTCAAAACTCGAAAATGTATACCCTAAAGAAATTAATATGTTAGCTGAGGAAGTTAACAAGCTTATAGGTTATAACATATCCATTATTGAGAGATATAGAACCTTTGCAGCGAATCTATCACACGCATTAAAAACCCCGCTTACTGTGATAAATAATGAAACGCAGAAATCGTCAGGAAAATTAGCAAAAGTCGTTAAAGAAAAAAGTTCGGACATGTTGGAACTAATTGACCGGAATTTAAACAGGGTAAATGCGGTTGGAGCAAACTCTGCAATAAGTGCAAATATTGATGTTATTGTTGTTGTTGATAAAGTATCAAATAGTTTTGCCAAGCTTTATGAAAAGAAAGTCGAAGTTATAAGGAATGTTGAGGAAGCTATATTTCAGGGCAATGAGTCTGACCTATATGAAATTGTTGGAAATATTATCGAAAATGCATGTAAATATTCTAAAAGCAGGTTGGATATAACGATAGATGATATTGAAGGTAATATCACAATAACAATAGAAGACGATGGTTCTGGAATAGCTGAAAGTGAGATAAATAATGTTTTAAATCATGGAACGCGCCTTGATAATACCAAGCCAGGCTATGGAATAGGGCTTGCTGTAGCAAATGATATAGTTGCTTTATATGGGGGGAATTTG
>Ga0213866_10002273_pt1 | contig 13689 bp, 14 predicted proteins | sample PICome_11_FD_160079 | JGI IMG/M metagenome (GOLD analysis project Ga0213866, IMG submission 160079) | Coastal seawater microbial communities near Pivers Island, North Carolina, United States - PICO284 | ecosystem: Environmental > Aquatic > Marine > Coastal | place: USA: North Carolina...
CTTGACTACTCATTATCTTGAGGAGGCAGAGAATCTTTGCGATAGGGTTGGGATTATTAATAAAGGTAATATTATTGAAGTCGGGACGGTTAAAGAATTATTATCTGAGCTTAAAAAAGATACTTTAGTTCTGAATATAGTAGGAGAAATCAAAGATTTACCAGATAGATATAGGCGGAAAGATGATGGTATATTAGAAACAGATTTATTGCAGGGTGAGGATTTGTATACTATTACTAATGAACTCCATAGCAAGGGTTTGCAAGTGATGGGTATTAGGAATAAAACTAACCGCTTGGAAGAGGTATTTATTAATAAAGTTTCACAATAATATGAAAGCTCCAGTTTTGACTCCAATTTATACCATTGTTCATAAAGAGCTAATTCGTATTATTAGAATTTGGCCACAGACTTTACTCCCATCGGTGATTACAACTAGTTTGTACTTTTTGATTTTTGGTTCTTTTGTAGGTTCTCAAATTCGAGATATTGAGGGTATTAGTTATATGCAATTCATAGTACCTGGACTGGTGATGATGGCTATTATTACTAATTCTTTTGTAAATGTGGTCGGGTCTTTTTTTGGGGCTAAATTTGGCAAGAGTATTGAGGAGTTATTGGTCTCTCCAACTCCAAATTGGGTTATTGTTTGGGGGTATGTGATTGGGGGTGTGGTTAGAGGTTTGGGGGTAGGGATATTAGTATTGATAGTAGCTCTAGCTTTTACAAAATTAGAAGTGATGAATATCTGGGCAGTTTTGGTATTCTCTATTTTGACAGCGACTGTGTTTTCTCTAGGGGGATTATTGAATGCTATCTTTGCTAAAAAATTTGACCATACAGCTATTGTACCGACCTTTGTCTTGACTCCGCTGACCTATCTTGGGGGAGTGTTTTATTCCGTCAATGCTCTTCCAGAATTTTGGCAAAATATATCTAAGTTTAATCCTATCCTATATATGGTCAATGGATTTCGGTTTGGGTTCTTTGGGATTTCTGATGTCTCAATTCAAGTCTCGGTAGTGATGCTGGTAATGCTAGTAATAGTCTTATCTATTGCAGATGTAGTATTACTAAGACGAGGGGTGGGGCTGAGGAGTTAGGGGGTGACTCTCTCAAATCTATTCACAATTTGCCCGTTGTCTAATTGAACTTGTGTATTCCAGCCATTTTTACCATTTACTTTTCTGACCCATATTATTGAGTCGGCTAGGCTTTGGTAGACTACTACAGGCTCTTCATCCCATTCTAATAGGGCTAGATTTAGTACTTTATAATGAGCTTGGGGGGTTTTGTAATGGTGATAATGGGCTCCGACTTCTATATTATATTGGGTTAGTTCAAGTTTGGTCTGTAAATCTTTAGAATCTGTATGTGCCATCGTTTTAGATTTAGTTTATATGTATATATTCTAGCATAATTATATTTCTATATATATCTTGTTGCTAGTAATTTGCAATAAGATATATTCTTTGATATACTTTAAAAACTTGATTCAATAAGTGTTTAGTGATATGAAAATTGCTATTGTAGGAAAAGGTGGGAGTGGGAAAAGTACAACTTCATGGTTATTGAGTATGTATCTTTCTCAAATATACTCAGTACTTGCCATTGATGCTGATCATAATATGGATTTGGCTAGTATTTTGAATTTTGAAGTAAGAGATGATACTAGGACTTTTCATAGAGTTCATAGCGAATTCCAGCATAAAGTTGGCTTAGCCCAAGATTCAAAATGGTCACGTATTGTATTGGAGGATAGGTCTCTACCTCAATTTAGTTTTCAACCCTCAGATGAATTCACACAATCTATTAGTTATCCAATTCATCATAATTTATCTTTGCAAGTAGTGGGGCTGGGAGCTGAAGATGTTTTGTATAGTGCTCGGTGTGCTCATGGACATTCTGCCCCTCTAAAATTTTATCTTCCATTATTAAATGAGGGAAAGAATCAAGTGATTATTGATGGTGTGGCGGGTGCTGATATGTTGCATTTTGGATTATTTAGTGGTGTTGATATGTTGGTAGGTGTGGTAGAGCCTCATATTAATAGTAAAAAAGTATTCGAGCAATTACGAGTATTGGCATCAAAATTGGATATCCCATTTTATGGGATATTAAATAAACCTCGAGATAATGACTTATATCATAAGATAAAACAAGAATATAAGGATATTCTATTAGGAGAAATTCCTATTGATGAGGCTATTATCGAATATAAGTTTGAAAGTTTGAATATGCATACAGTGGAGGCTTTACAAAATATCTGGCATATATTACAATCTCGATATAAAAAAGTAGATACATTGGCAAGACTCAGGGACTTTGAATCTAAAAGAGCAGAAAAAGAGTTAATGTAAGTACTTTTAATATATTAAGTAATAAACTTGATATATTAGAGGTGAATATATTATTCACCATTGCTCATTTTGGAGATTTATTCTTATGTGTCATGTAAACACAGGTCATGCTTGGGATCGTCCGATTGCTTTAGTAGATATTGACGATATTGCCTTATATTACTCAAATTTGGATGGGGAAAAGGTTTCAAAGAGCTTTATTCAAAGTATCTTTCGAGCTATTACTATGATGAATTCTCCTCAGCCTATTGTTCTGGTTACTATTGTTGATTTGTATTACCGTTGGCGTAATGGAATTCAAGGAGTATATCCTTGGGTTTCTCTGCCTTTTTCGGCACTTAATTATGATACAGGGGTTCGGTTGATGGCGCCTATTATGGAGCCTTTTCATGGAGTGTTCGCGATGTTTTCTTTGGCTCAAAGAAATTTGCATCTTTTGAGATTAACTCTTGGGCAGTATGGCGTTGATTTTATAACATTTCATGATTGTGGATGTTTTATGCCTGATCGTGATGAGAATGTTATGAATACTGAGTTTTATCAAGATATTAACTTAGTGAGGTCTCATTATGAAGCTTTAGGTGGTGAGGTTGAAATTGTTCCCTTTGAGTCACAAGAATGGAAAAGCACTGATTTGGATATGGGGAATGAAGAGATTGAGGCATATATTCGTATGCATGATTGCTTGAACAATCTTAAAAAGGTCCGAAAAGATAATTATTTTAGTACGGAACAGGTTCAGCTCTCAGCTAAAAGACTACCCTTTGTGGCTTCAGTATATAATCAGCAACCCTGCTTATACTGATTGTTTCACAATTACTATTAAAAGGCTCAGCACATTGTGTTGGGCTTTTTCTCTATTCAAAAGAATAATATTATAGTACAATATATTTTAAATACTTAAGACAGAACTGATAAGAATAGAATGATATATTGGAATCAAAGATTGGTGGTGTTACTGATGGCTATAATCGCGGTTATATTGGTGGTAATTAGTGCCTTTGTGGTTCCACAAGGTGATGAATTGTTAGAAAAAAAAGCTTCGCTATCTTATAGCATTATGTCGGAGCCTAGTCGAGTTTTTAATATTGACCAGGAGGCTAATATATCGACTTGGTTTACGGCGGGGGTAGCTTTATATCTGGCTATGACTACGGCTATGATTGCCTCTGTTGTTAAATCTCAAGGGCAGTCTGCTTGGCCTTGGCGAGGGATTTCTCTGATGTCTATTTATATTTCAATGGATGAATTGTCTGGGTTTCATGAGCTTGCAATTAACCCAATTAGGGAAAATTGGGATGTTGGTCCTTGGCTTTATCAGTCTTGGGTTATTCCAGCAATGATAATAGTTGGTTTTATAGGAGTTATATATGCACGATTTTGGTGGAAATTACCAAGTTATACAAAGTTATATATATTCTTAGGGAGTTTTATCTATATTACTGGAGCTATTGGAGTAGAATCTATTGGGGGCTTTGTGCTGACTACACAGGGGCTGAATGATTGGTATGTGCAATTAGCCCATATAGAGGAGTTCTTGGAGATGATGGGCTTGATTATTATCCTGTACTCAGTGGTAGAGTATGCAAGGCGAGAGTTGAAGTCTATGACTATTTTATTAAAATAAAATGTCAACTATTGATAAATATATTTATTTTTGATATAGTCTCAACGAGGTTAAAAATAATCTCACTGTCCCTTCCATTCTCCTTTCTTATGGGCAATACCACAGACAGATGGAGTGATTCCTCTCACTGGGGGAAATCTTACACTTCCTCCTCCGGCCAAAAAGATTACTATGTTGGAAAAAATGATGGTAGTGGTTCGCACTGTCATGGATATAATAACAATGGTAATCAAGGAGTTGTTCATCGTGGTGATTGTAAGGTCTGTGATGATGTGTCGAGTTCCAGTGGAAAGTAGTTACTTGTGATATAATGAGGGAGAATGTTTCAGCATTCTCCCAACTAATTTAATATAGGAGAATCTTTATGAATTACTCTGAAATAGTCTCACTTCTTCAACAATGTAATAGGCAAAAAACGTCCTCTGCAAAAGAAGGAAATTTAAAGTCTTTACAGAATATCCAATCAATTGATATGATAATGAAAGATGCATGTAGACAAACTTTAGACATAGTTCTTGATGCGATATGGCAAGGAGTGTGTGAGAATAATCAAAATATTATCCAATCACTTGCAATTGACCGGGATACAATATTTCCTCAATCATATCAAGGATATAATCATAGTGGATCAACATCATACATTCAGGCTGATGGGCTTTTAGTAGATTGTCTAACTTTGTATGGCTTAGATGATGTAAAAGCAGTAATAGTATCACTATATGAATCTTTAGATGATCTACACAGTAGTATTTTATCTCAAGAGGATTATGATATATTTATTATAAAAGATAAGATCGAAAATATTCGTATAATGATAGCTCACTAATTCAATCTCCTCAAGGAGATAACTAATGTTTATTGAACTGAGATCATGTGCTTTAGTAGCTTTAAGCCAGGAAACAATTAAAGACTTTCATTTGTTTTTACTGAAAAATAAAGAATACTATCAGCAAACTATATCTAGTTTAGAAATAGAATTAAATGTAGATTCTTTCCAAAAGCAAATAGAGAGATTTTTTCAAAATGATAGAGTGATACAGGTTCTTGTTTATAGATACGGGGCAATTGTTGGAACTACATTTCTTTATTGGTCTCAAGATGGTATCAGAATTTCAAATTTTTTTGATAAAAGAGTACATAGCTCATATATTCCCTTTGAGGCAGTTTTTTCAACAATAGATTTTGGAGTAAAAGAGTATGGCATAGAAGATTTATTTTTTTCTGTATATGAAGATAATGATAAGATGTTGTCTATTGTAAAAAAAATAAATGCAGATTTGATTTCAGTCAATCCAAGTGAGGTTAATTTAACAAGAAAAGTACACACCTATAAGTTAGAGGCTTTTGAACTAAAGAGATGGCTTCAAAAATACCATAATTTCATTAATCGATAGTCTTACTGGATAAAGTAAGACTATTTTTATATCTTTAATTAATATAATATATGAGAATTAATATCTATGACCATTGTATTGAAATAAAAATAGATGATAACTATTGACAAAAATTATAAAAAATGGTAATGTGACCATTAGGATTATTGCTTGTATTGTATGATAAGGTTGTCATTAAATAAGTTCTTATTTGTATTGCAGCTGGCTGTGCTGATTTTTATATATATACTCTATGTATTGTTAGTTATATATGTATTAAATACAAAAGATATAGGTTTCTTTACATCTATTTGGCTAGTTATACTTAGTATTGTGGGAGTATTATGGATAAGTAGGTTATTATTGAGTGTAAAAAATATTAAACGTCATATCCGTAGATTGTTTGTGATTAATATAAACTTATTATTTAATAATAGATTAGTTTGGGCTCTAATAGGTGTGATTAATAAAAGATTACAATTTGTTAAAACTATATTTTTAGCTTACCCAGCCAACTCTAAGTTTGCCCATGAATATGTTTTTGATAATGTTTTAGATGAGACCCGCTGGAACCCTTGGTTTACTGGTATTTTTATCCAGAATGGTAAAGTTGGATTAAAGTTTGCTATTTCTTCTACGGAGTCTGATTTTAGAGATGAATCTAATGTAGATAAATTAAGAAATCTCTGGCTCAAAATGAATTATTTACAGCATTTATTAGAAACAGATCATATGACTTTTGCAGGAGTTTTACCTGGTTTGTTTTATAAAAATAATATTATTAATAAATTGCCAATAGAGTTAGAAAATACAGTGCAGGCTGTCAAGAAGGCAGTTGTATCGGTTATAAATAGTTTGGGTGTATCTAAGGATTCTCCGATTGTTGTTCTAGGGGGAAAGGGCTTTGTAGGGAATAAGTTTATTGATGAAATGTCTGATTATAATGTATATTGTATTGATATAAAAGATAAAGATAATAAGTATAGTGTTCAAAAAATTATGGATTCTGCTACAGATAAAGTGATTATTTTGAATGTTGCAAGTCATAGAGCATTACAAGATAACTTGCTTTATTTTAATGAAAAAGCTATTATAATAAATGAAGTATACCCAGAACCTTATACTAGAATAGTAAATAAAATAAAGTCTCAAGGTGGAGTATTATTTCACATTGTAGGTGTAGAGGGGCGTGCATTCCCAAGATTTCCAAGGGCTTACAGAAATGGGATCCCATGTTGTGCTAGTTGGAATAGTGTAGAAGTTAATGTCAAATTGATAAAAATATAAAAATCATATTTTAATGATAGAATTAAATTTAATACAAATACTTTTAATTATAGTAGGAGTAACCAACTTTGCTTTAGGAGTATTAGTTTTGTTTGGGTTTAATAAGAAAAAAGATAATAATAGTGTTTGGTTTGCATTAGTTTCATTTTCTGTTGTGCTTTGGACTGCCTCAATGATTGCATTTAGAGGGTTTGATAATGTGAATGATATTACTATATATACAAAAGTATTGTATAGTTCTGCTTTATTAATCCCAACAGTATTTCTAATATTTGTAAATAGATTTAGTTCCAATCGATATATTTATAAAAGTGAATTTGCAGCTTTTTCCTGTTTTGTTGGGTTAGTTATCTTGACTTTTTTTACCCCTTATATTATTCGTTCTGTTAATATAATGCAAGGTCAAGAAAATCAAATTATATTTGGGGATATGTTCTTTATTTATGTTATTTTTTTGCTTGTTGTTTTCAATTTATCATTTTATAATTTAATTTTAGAATATAAGAAAAATAAAGGCATTAGGAAGAAACAAATTTTATTTATTATCTTAGGTACAACTTTATCTACATATCCAGCATTTTTTACAAATCTAATATTCCCTTGGATTGGGATATTCACTTTTAACTGGGTTGGACAGTTATTTACAATATTTCTCATCATCTTTACCACTTATGCAATTTTTAAACATCATTTGTTTAATATAAAAATGATTTTATCTGAAATTCTTCTTGGAATTATTGGTATATTTTTATTTATTGATATTTTTATATCTAGTGGTATATATGAGATTATAGTTAGTATTATATTTTTTATTATATTCGTTATTTTGGGTACTAATTTACTAAAGGAAATACTGAAGGGTATACAAAGAGAACAAGAACTATATATCTCTAATAAAAAATTGGTTGAGACTATTGAGGCTAAAGATTTATTTTTAAGAATGACTTCTCATCAACTAAGAACCCCTCTTACATCTTTGAATGGATTTTTATCTCTAATTCTAGAGCAAGGTCAAGGTAAATACAAGATGAATGACTATACAAAAGAGGATATTATAAAAGTATATATTAATACCCAAATATTAGTAGAATTAGTGAATGATGTTCTATCACTCAATGCAATCGAATCTGGAAGATTTGGTGTGGTAATTCGGCCGGATATTGATATACAAGAAGAAATAACTTATTTAATTCAAGATCATAAGTATATGTTTGATTATTTTAAGATTAAGGTTGTTTTTAAAACTATAGGGGATAGTTTTTTGGCTGATATTGATAATGTTAGAATGAAAAGTGTTTTTCAAAGTTTAATATCCAATGCTATTTATCATAGGCAAGATAAAATTTGGATTACTTTGATTGATGATGGGGATAGACTAAGGATTAGGATTAGAACTAATGGCGCAGGTATAGAGGAGTATATCAAGGATAAAATTTTTGATTCTAATTTTAGAGCTAATAGTCTATATAAACAAAACCTTAATGCTTCAGGGTTAGGTTTATTTATTTCAAAAACTATTGTTGAGATGCATAATGGGACATTGCAATTAAAAACCCCTGGTACACATAAAGGAGTTTTATTTGAGATTAAACTACCTAAAAAGAAGCCTATTGATAAGTATGAGAAATAATATTAACTATGTTATAATAAGTATATAGATTAATAAATATTTTAAATATGCAAAAATACAAAAATTATTATCAACTATCTGTTGATGAATCTTTAGCTGATATAGGCTCTAATTTGACTGGATTTACTTCTCAAGAGGCTTTATCTAGGCGAACAAAGTTTGGTGAGAATATATTGTCGGCAAAGCAATCAGAATCTCCAATTTGGTTATTTCTAAAGCAGTTTAATAATGGATTGGTATATGTGTTATTATTGTCGGCTATACTGTCGGCTGTATTTAATCATTGGGTTGATTTTTGGATTATCCTAGTGATTATTGGCATTAACTCTATTATTGGGTTTTATCAAGAATATAGGGCTGAGAGGGCGGTAGCAGCTTTGGCACAGAAAATTTTAGTTAAAACTAAGGTTTATCGGGATGGTCATTTGGAAGAGCATGATGCCAAAGACTTAGTACCTGGAGACATTATTATATTAGAAGAGGGGGATAAAGTTCCTGCTGATGCTAGGTTGATTGAGTCGATTGAACTTCAGACTATAGAGGCAGCTTTGACAGGAGAGTCTCAACCTTCTTCTAAATCTGTTGATACTATTACACAAGATGTGGGGGTGGGAGATAGGAGTAATTCCATTTGGATGGGAACTCTAGTAGCTACGGGTTGGGCTAAGGCTGTAGTAGTAGCAACTGGTATGAATACACAAATTGGGGCTATTGCTGATGATATTCAAAAGGTTCCTGTTGAAAAAACTCACTTTCATATTCAAACTGGAGTCTTAGCTAAGCAATTAGCAATTTTTGCTTTTAGCTCGTCTGTTATATTATTTGTAATTGGATTCTGGTTTCGGAAATTACCTCTAGATGAAATGATAGGATTCACTTTATCTTCTCTTGTAGGTGGAATACCGGAGAGTTTACCGGTAGTTTTGGTAGTAGTATTAGCTATCGGAGCTAAGAGAATGAGTGATAAAAAAGCAATTATCCGGTCTTTGCCTGTCACAGAATCTCTAGCTGTTATGGATACTATTATCACGGATAAAACTGGGACTTTGACTGAGAATAATATGACAGTGCAAAAAGTATGGGTACTAGGGGAGGAAACCGTAGATGTCACTGGTAGGGGCTTAGATATAAAGGGAGATTTTATACAAGGTTCTAATAATATTATTCCCCTAGACTATCCAGCTATTGCAAAATTATTGCATATTGCAGGACTAGCTCATAACGGTCAATTGTATGAAGAGGTTTTGGATAATGGTCAGTCTAGTACTAAAAGTATTGGAGACCCTACCGAGGTAGCTCTATCTGTATTGTCGCTCAAGTCCAGCCTGAATAAAGATTTATTAGATAGTGATTGGCATCGATTAGCAGATTTACCATTCCGATCAGAGAATAAATTTAGGGCTACATATTTGTATAATAATTCTCAAGCCTCACATCAGCTGATGGTAATGGGTGCGAGTGAAAATATTTTGAGCCTTAGTAGTAAAATATTAGATGAGAAAGGTAATGTAATTGCATTAAATTCCAAACATATTAAAGAAATTAATAATCAAATTGAGAATTTTTCCAAACAAGCAATGAGAGTTATTACTCTTGCTTATAAAAATGAGGTTGCTGATTTGAAATCTATTAGTACCGAGCAAGTTCAAGATTTGGTATTTGTAGGTATAGTTGGTATTATAGACCCACCCCGAGCTGAAGTAGCCAATGCTATAGCACAGGCTAAAATGGCAGGTGTAAGAGTGATTATGGCTACGGGAGACCATAAAGATACTGCGCTGGCCATTGCCAAATCTATTGGGCTCATTGATGAGAAAGGTAAAGCTCTCACAGATAATAAAATTCAAGAACTATCTGATAAGGAATTATATAAAAAATTACAAACAGTCTCGGTATTGGCTAGATTAAGCCCAAGTACTAAGATGAGAGTAGCAGATATTTTGCAAAAACACAAACATATCGTAGCAATGACAGGAGATGGGGTAAACGATGCTCCAGCTCTCAAAAAAGCAGATATAGGTATATCTATGGGCTTCAGAGGTACCGATGTAGCAAGAGAGGCCAGTGATATTGTGCTCACTGATGATAATTTTGTCAGCATAATATCCGCCGTAGAGGAGGGTAGAGTAATATTTAGGAATGTGCAACAAACTAGTATATTTTTAATCACTACTAGTGTGGCGGAGATTTTATTGTTTATATTAAGTTTGAGTTTAGATTTACCATTACCACTTTTGGCTATACAAGTTTTGTGCCTGAATTTAGTGACCAATGGAATTTCAGATATTGCCCTAGCCACTGAACGAAGCCATAAGGATATATTATTAGAAAAACCACTACCAGCCAATATGAAGGTAGTATCCCCTAATACTTATCCATATATTATAGTTATGACATTGACTATGACAGCCTTAGGCTTCTGGATTTATATAGCTTATTATTTAGGCAATGGAATAGAACAGGCAAGAACAATGTCTTTCTTGTGCTTAGCCTTGATGCAATTAGCTAATACCTATAATATGCGTTCTCCAAAAGAATCTCTGTTTAGCATTGGATTCTTCTCCAATAAGATGATCAATTTAGCCATCGCCACCTCAGTTCTAATCTTAGTAGCTATGATAACACTACCATTCCTACAGAGAATATTACAATTTACCCCTGTCTCTTTATATGATGCTATCTATTATGGCTTTATCTCAATAGTCGTCGTCATCGCCGTCGCTGAAGTTTATAAATGGCGAGTGAGATTGGAGGGGAAGTAGGGGATGTAGAATCTAAGATTATGAGTATCGAAACTGGAGGTGATTTGGATAATAGAGTAGAAGAAGCTGAGAAAGTGACTGAGAGGCAAGATTTAGAACAAGAAGTCACCCCAGAGCAAATGGAAGAGTCTAATAAAGTGATTTTAGAAAGTTTTGGAATGGGTGAGGAGGTGAGTTTAGATAATTTTGAAGAAACACTCATAGAATCCACTAAATCTTTACCAAGATATCAGGAAATTGAGCAAAAACTTGAGGGAGTAGATACACAGAATTTACCTTATGAGTTATTCAAAATTCTGAAAAGAGATGCAGATACAGCAGAACTTGATCCAGATGCACCTCAAGATGGAGTACTGATCAAATCTATGGAACAAGGATATCTAGAGTGTGCAGGCAGAACATCGATAGCTTCTACTTATCTGCAAAGTCGTAATATTGAGCATACAACTATCCAAGCTCCTGGGCACACTTTCCTAATTATAGAACAAGCAGGAGATACTTTAGTTTACTTTGATGCTAATAATAATCTTTACTTTACATTCCCAAGAGAAGCTTTAGAGGGTTATCATAATATTAGTACAACTGCTGAATGTAAGCTAAAGGAATATAATCCAAGAGAGTCAGATTTTTATGATGGAATTGGAACAGTTTATGATCATTTTGTAGTAATGCCAGCACAAGAAGGTATAGGAAGAGTATATTTAGGTAATGTAGCGGCAGCCTTGAATGGGAATGAAGAATTCGAGACTTCCGGAATTGTGGAAAATAAAAAATTAATTCCAGCAATCGATAAAATTAAGACTAGTATTTATGGAGAAAATGAAGTTCTGGATAGTTTTTTATCAGAAGATAGAATGGAAGTTAGAGATTCAGAAGGTAATTTAATAGGAGGATTATTGTATGATGAAGAGAATAAAAATAAAAATGATGTAGCTATTCGCACTAAATTTCTCAGATTACATCCAAATCCAACTGAAGAACAATTTATAAACTATTTTATAGATAATCTAAATGGACACCTTGGAAAAAGAATGCCATTTATCCAAAATGCTCCAGATGAACAAAAAGTAGCTTATGCTAAAAAGTTATGGGAAAGTTTTAGAGAGTAGTATATTTTAACACTCAAATTATGTCTATACTCGCCATTCTAACTCTTTTAATCCCTTTCTTAAATCTGATACGTAATGTAGGCTCAGGTAATAAAGGGATATTTGTTGCAACTATATTTTTGGGATTTTTAATACAGTCTATAATATTTTTAATTTGGTTGCTTTTGAGCATAGTAAGCCTCAATAAAAAATACAAGTTATTAAAAGTAATATTGATAGTCTTAGCTTATATCCCTCTTTTATACATTAGATACTTTGACAATATGGCTTATATGATTTGTTATGCTATAAGTTTATTTTTATGCAGCATAATTATACTAATTGACTATAATTCAGGCAAGTGGCTGGAGTAGGCTTTCTATCTGTCAATATAACTACGGAAGGCATGTCTAGGTACCCGTAGGCGGAGGGAGGACTTAGCTTGCTGAGACTATCGAAGCAGAATTCATAATTCATAACTTCATATTTCCCAGAAAAAGATTAGAGATAATGAAAAAACACCACAGACAACGCAGCCTGTGGTGTGTAAGGGATATGAGAAATTCATATCCTGTGATGTCTCCAAAAGTGTCGCATGAAAGCCATACACTTTGGACAAGTTTCCCCAGAGGGGAGTTGGTAGTGCATGTTGCACCACCGATGATGTTCACCGTAACCGTTCACTGGGAACTTATCACAATGAACCATCAATCCCAGAAGATGTGTCGCCTCGTGGCGAGCTAATCTTCTGACAAGTGGATGGTGGTATTGAGTATTCCCATGTAGGGATAACAAAATACAACCATTTTGGTGGGAGGCAACTCCGAATGACACAGTGTCATTAAGAAGATGCCTACTAGAAATAAAAATATCGCCATGCTCACGCCCACCAATATTCTCATTCCTCCAGTCTTCCCCATGTGCCATGGTGAACAATTTATTGTAATCAATTTGTCCACCCCGAACTACAGATTGCATCTGTAGCATGGCACTACGATGACTGCCATAAGGTATGAGATTGAAACTGATGCCAATAGTCTGGCATAATTTATAAATCTCATCCATCACCACTGCCACAGTAGAATTATCTATATCAGGCTCCCAGAAGAGCCGGATTTCTCGATTTTTCCACCATCGACATCGGGCTGTGTACTGGTTTTTCAACCACACAACCCACTCATCCATTGTGTACATGAGCCTTACCCCGATGACAAGCTTTTTATATCATATTTTCTTAATTTTATCAATAGATAGTAACTAGTTTTATAAAAGATCACCCTCCCCATACGGGTACTCCATCCAAAGGGAGAAAGAAAGCATTCAAAATTCATAATTACTCTCCTACAATCCCAAAATTTCTTTGACTTTCATTATGGTGACTTTTTCTTGGCGGGTGAAATTACAATAAACAAAATATAAAGAATCTGGTATAATGAGAATATGGAATAATATTATAATTTAATCTTATTAATATGGAAAATGAAAGATATTTTAGAGAACAATTTGAAGAAGAGACACAAAAATTTGATGAATTACAAGACAAAAAAGATGCAATAATATCT
>Ga0213866_10002274_pt1 | contig 13689 bp, 14 predicted proteins | sample PICome_11_FD_160079 | JGI IMG/M metagenome (GOLD analysis project Ga0213866, IMG submission 160079) | Coastal seawater microbial communities near Pivers Island, North Carolina, United States - PICO284 | ecosystem: Environmental > Aquatic > Marine > Coastal | place: USA: North Carolina...
CGGTATTGATGATATTGAAATCAGTTTTTTCGACGGCAATAGCTGGCAAAAGCAATGGTTTATTGGCGTTGATGAGGGGCGGCTGTTTGGGTCGCATGGTCGATTGCCGGTGCTGGTCAAGCTGGATTGGGTGCCAGCGACGGTCCTGAGGGCAGATGAGCGTTACAGCCATGTGTTCAAAACCGCGCCGGGCAGGTTGTGATGGCAAAATTCAAGTCCTGCCCCAGCAATAAAAGGCACAATGAGACCGGCGCAGCTTTGATACTTGTGTTGGGGATAGTCTCGGTCATGAGTGCGGCGGCGGTTTTTTCTTTTGAGAATCTGAGCCGTCTAATACAAACGGCCACCGCTTTGCAAGTGCAATCTCAGGCGCGTGAATATGCGCTGGCTGGCGAGGTTTACGGCTTTTCCAATGCCCAGAAAATGCATGTGCGTCAGGCAGATATTCTGACCCTGCAACGCGAGGGCAAGAATAAAATTTCCATGCCGCTCGACAATGGTGAGATTGAAGGCGAATTGGTTGAAACGTCGAACTGTTTTAATATTGCCTCACTCGTCAGCGGCACGTCGCGCGAAGGCTGGCGCGCCAAGCCCGAAGCGATTGTCCAATTTGCCGCCTTGTTGGAATTTTTCGACCTTGGCCAGGGCGCAGCCCGTGCTATCAGCTCTGCCGTGGCCGATTGGCAAGACAGTGACAATCGGCCTTTGACCTATGGTGCTGAGGATGGCTATTACGCTGATGAAAGCCGCCCTTACCGCACAGCCGGCGCACCAATGACCAGCCTGTCGGAATTATTGCTGGTGCGCGATGTAACACCGGAACTGGTTGAAGCGTTGGGCGATTTGATTTGTGTTGACCCGCTGGCGCCGCAAACGCGGCTCAATGTCAATAGTTTGCAGCTCAAACATGCTCCCTTGGTGCGGGCTTTATTGGGCGGGGATTACGCCATTAAACAGGTCGAAGACCTTATTGCAGCGCGCCCAATGCGGGGTTATGACCATGCCAGATGGTTCTGGCAGAATGGGCTATTTGTCGCCCAGCCACCGAAAAAAGCGGTGAAGGCTCATTTTGATGTTTATCCCGTGCGCTTTCGCTTGACGGTCAATGTGGCCTATCATCAAGTGCGCGTGCGACTGAAATCTATGGCGCATTTTTATCGCAATGGCGGCTATGCTGTTATCATGCGGGAATTTGGGGCGTAATTAATGGCGCAGTCTTATGAGGAAATGGGTGTCGTGCTGGTGGCCGGTGACAAGCCGGGTGAGGCTTGCGCGATTATTTCCGGTCGCCATGTTTCCAGTTTCCGCCTGTCTTTGCCGGATTTGTCGCCGCGCAAATTGCAGCGCACGATAGGGTATTTTATGTCCGATCGGCTGGCGGCGGAAAATGCCGATTTGAGCTTTTGTATTTGCCCGACAGAAGTGCCGACGGAAAGCCTTGTATTGGTCTGTAATCGGGAAATTCTGCTCGCGCTTGTTCAAAAGACGCGGGCTGAGAACATCACACTGACCGCGATTTGGCCGGATTATATGTGCCTGCCCGTGCCGTCTGAAGGCGTCAACGTCAATCACCGCGACGCGGAGGTAATTGCGCGGCGTGCCGACGGCACCGGTTTTACCATGTCTCCGCTGCTGGCTGATTTGGTTTTGGATGGCACCACAATCAACGCAGCCGAGATGCAGGGCCTTCCCGCAAATATGTCTGGCTTTGCCACCGGCGTATTTGGCCCGCAATTGCCGATTGGCGATTATTTATCGGCATGCCGGCGGGTGGCGGCTTTGGCTTTTATCGGGCTCATCATTTGGATGGGCTTGTCTCTGTCACAGGCGGCAATCGACAATCGGCAACGCCTGGCACTTTTGGATCGCGGTGAGGCTATGTTCCGAAGGCAATTTCCGGATATTCGCCGCATTGTTAATGTCGAGGGGCAATTGCGGGCTCGGCTTGGCCAACCTGTTCTGAGCGAGGGTTTTTTGCCCTTATCATCGGCAGTATTTGAAAGCTTGGCCGGGCTGGACAATATAAGGTTGGAGGCAGTGCGCTATATGGCTGACCGTCCCGAACCTTTGCAAATCAGCGTGGCAGGCAAAAATTTTGCCGATATTGAACAGGCGCGACAGAGTTTGGTCAATGCCGGTTTCAATGTAAGCGATGGCGATAGTGAGCAAACCGGCACTGGTGTGGTGGCGCGCTTCTCGCTGGCCCGGGAAGATTTATAATGGCGTCCGGCAAGCAAAAAAATATTTCGCAAGCGTGGCAATCATTGCGCATGCAATTGGCTGGCTTTTGGCAATCCCTCACAAGGCGCGAGCAATTGCTCACGGCCTTGGCGGGTTTTGCCAGTGTGCTCTTTTTGCTCTATGGGTTGGTGATTCTGCCTGTGGGTGATTACAAACAAGCCAGCCGCCGCAGTCTGGAAGTCGAGCAACAAAGATTGTCGCGCATTATTGTCCTGCTCGAAACATTGGCTTCGCGCGAAGCGGAGGCATCCGGCGAATTGGATGGCACAGGCGAAGTCAAACCCTTGCGCAGTGTGGTGTTGGAAACCGCAGCCCTGGCACGGGTGGCGATAGAAAGGGTTCAACCCGGCGATGCCCGGTTCACCATATTTGTGTCACGCGCCTTGCCAGCCGATATTTTAGGTTGGCTGCAGCAATTGCAGGGCGTGCGGCGCTATGAGATATTGCAGCTGGTCATGCGCAAAACCGGTAAGGGTGAAGCGGCTGTCTCGGCCCAAGTGACGTTTAGGGATTGAGGATGCATATGAGCGAGATTTTTAGGCGAATAGCGGTGCTGAGCAGTAATTTGGTGCCAAGCTTTTTGTCCTCACGCCCTTTATCGCGGCGGCATTTGGCCGCGCTGTTTGTGACGGTGTTTGTGGTGTCCTGCCTAACGCGCTTGCCTGCCGGATTGGCCACCCCTTTGCTGACGCGTGCCGGCCTGTCTGTTGAGGTAAGCGGGGGCACTTTTTGGCAGCCGCGATTTGGCGGGCTTCGCTATCGTGAGATATATTTCTCACGCGCCGAACTGGAATTGTCACCCCTGTCGATTTTGCGGTTTACACCGGTTGGCGATTTTACACTGCACGGTCAAGGGCAATACATAACTGGCAAGCTGGTCGGGCTTGATGCACAAGGTGCGCGATTGGATAAAATAACGGCCAATCTGAATACCGCCATTGCCTTTTCTGGCTTGCAAGCACCGGCGCAAATCGATTTGCGCGGAAATGATATTGTGCTTGAAAGCGATGGTTCTTGCGATGCCGGACGGTTGGATGTGCGCATTGAATTACGGCGCAGCCTTTTGCAAAATATTATCCCCGAAGGTATGACATGGGAAGGCGAGGCTCAATGCATGCGCGGGCGCATTGATTTTTTGCTAAATCCGCAAGACCCTGATTTCATAGCGGTTATTCGGGGCGATGTTGAAGGTGCCTCCTATCGCACGCATATTTCCTTTTCCCTGCCGCCGGATATGAGTGACCGGCAAGCAGTCAATGCGGCGCTGCAATTGGCCGGTTTCAGTTTTGAAAACAGTCAATGGGTGGCGTCATTTGAGGGTAAAATATGACCGTATCCGGCAAGATATTTGTGGCGTTGAGCGTGCTGTTGGTGACCGCCTGTGCGTCACCAAGCGAGCCCAATATCTCCCTTGCGCCCTTTGACCCGGAACAGGCAGTGACTGCGCAATTGCCAGCGCAGGATTTGCAGCCTGGCGGTTGCGGTTTGTTTTTGTGGGGCACCGGAAATGGCCGCCCCTTGCAATTTTTCCAGCATGCCAAGACTGGAAAAGTAGACATGCCGTTCCGGCCAGGCGCGAAAATCACGCGTTTGTCAGCTGATGAGTTGATTGTTGAAGGTTTTTTTGCGCGGCAGAGTTTTCAAATGGATGAGCTTCGTGTCGATGTTGATTTACGCGCCGGGGAAGGCCGAAATGTTTTGCGTGGCATACCGATAAGTGCTGGCCAAATCGGTTTCACCGAGCCCTCAGGGCGGCAAACCTATTTATCTGTCATTGGTCTTTTTGGATGTCGCAATCGACAGCCCTAAATTATGCCAAGGCAAGGCCGCTTACTCCACCGCGCGCATCATTACATTGAAAATATAATTTTGTTCCACCGTGCCGGTAAACAAATGAGCAAATGGCCCGCTGGCATAAATCGCCACATCAAGGCCGGAATGGGTTTCATAAGCGGTGGGAACAAGCGCTTCTTGGCGCATATTGGGGCGGCGCGCCTTTTCAGCCGTCAGCCTTGCGCGCGTGCCGTGAAAATCATCATCTTCGTCTAAAATGGATGTCATCCCGTTCATATAGGCGGCAACGCTGTAGGGTTTGTCGTCACGCGCGCGATTGGCTGTTTCCTTGTGCTTCTCGCCTGTTGGGTCAATTTCATAGCACAGGCCGGTAATCGGTGAGCCGCGCCCGCAATAGCCGTTAAAGGTCAGCGTATGGCCGTGGTCGGCCGTGACAATCAGCAATGTATCTGCAGGATTGGTCATTTGCATGACTTTGGCAACAGCATCGGCAAAGGCTTTGCCATCGGTTACGGCGCGGTGCAGATTGCCGCCATGATTGGCGTGATCCACCCGGCCGCCTTCAATCAGCAAAAAATAACCCTTGTCGTTTTTTTGCAATCGCTTGATTGTCTTTTCCGTCATTGCGGCAAGGCTTGGCTCGTCTTTCTTGCGGGTCTGGCGGTCATGTTCAAAACTCATATGGGTTGAGTTGAACAGGCCAATTATCGGGCTGGCGGAAAAATCGGCTTTTTCGAAATCTTGCTTGTCGAACAGCACGGCAAAACCGGCATTTTTCATCTCATCCAGCAGATTCCGGTCATCCTTGCGCCGTGCTGTGTGATTTATGACATCGAACATGCGACGGGGAATGAAATGCCGCCTGCCGCCGCCAAGGGCGACATCCACCATGCCGTTTTTCATCGCGGTGACCAATTGCGCGGCAATATCGGGCAGGGCGCATGTTTCGGGCATGGCGCTGTCATCCTCAAAATCGCGGTCGGCGGTATGGGCATAAACGGCAGCCGGTGTGGCATGGGTGATGCGTGCGGTTGAAATCACGCCGACGGATTTGCCCCGCGCCGCCATAATTTCGCCAATGCTGGCAACCCGTCCCTTTGGCAGGTCGGCGCAATTACCTCTGGCGACGCGCGCATCTGCGCCAATCACGCCACTGCGGGTTTTGACGCCGGACAGCATGGCCGTGGCTGAACCGGCTGAATCAGGGGTTTGGGCATTGGTGTTGTAGGTTTTGGCGAGCGCCAAATAGGGCAATGTCTCCTGCGGCAGCACATATTCCTCGCCATAGCCACCGGCCTGCTGGCCGATATACAGCCTTGTGGCATAATTTGTGGCAATGCCATTGCCATCGGAAATCATCAGGATAATGTTTTTCGCGCGCTGCCGATTGGGCTGCAATTGGCTTTCCTTTTTCTTCAGCTCGGCCATAGCGTTTTCATACCATATATTGCCGACCGGTAATTTCGGCTCCGCCCATGCGATTGTCGGCATGGCAAGACAGCCAAAACCGGCAATAATGCCCAGAATAAACAGGACTTTCATTTCGATTAAGCGCGCTTGTGCAAACATATGCCTTCTCCCAAAGTGCTGCCGCGCGGAGATTAGCCGAGTGGCAAGCGGGCGACAATATGCAGTTTTGCGGTTACGAAAATCTTCTCAATTCTTGGTAAATCATTCGCACCCTAACTAGGCAAGCAAGGCGACTTCGGTTAGGATGGCTCCTCAATTTTGGCCTAAACTCGAGTTATTTTTGCGGTGTCGCCAACAGTGAACATTGAGAAGCTGCGCTTCCAATATGATGCGGGGGCGGATTTTGAGCTTCGTATCGAGCAGCTTGGTTTGCAGGCGGGCAAGTCTTATTTGCTGTTTGGCCGATCCGGGCTTGGCAAAACCACATTGCTCAATCTGATGGCTGGCGTGTTACGACCGAATAGTGGTCATATTGAAATTTGCGGCACGGATTTGGCGTCGCTGTCGCGCCGTGCGACGGACAGGTTTCGTGGCGACAATATCGGTTTTATTTTCCAGACGCTGAATCTGATACCGTGGCTCAGTGCGCGTGACAATGTTGAACTGGCACTTACCTTTTCGCCCGAAAGGCGGGCGCGGCTGACAGCTTCGCTGGCCGACAGTTTGGCCGAGTTATTTGACCGGTTGGATTTGGATTACGCCCTTGCCGATGTGAAAGCGCGACAGCTCAGCATTGGCCAGCAGCAGCGTGTGTCCGCGGCGCGCGCCTTGATTGGTGCGCCGCCCCTATTGCTGGCCGATGAGCCAACCTCGGCGCTGGATGCGGCAAACACCGAACGGTTTTTGACGTTGTTGCAAGATATGATGGAAAAATCGCGGCAGACGCTGATGGTGGTCAGCCATGACCGTCACATACAGTCTTATTTTGATGAAGTGATTGAGATTGAACAGCTTTTGACCGGGGGGCGGGCATAATGGGCATGTCTGTTTCGCGCTTGCTGATGCGCTCCATGCTTGACCGCTGGTTCAGCCTCGGCCTTGTCGTATTTTCAATGGCGCTGGCGGTCGGCCTGTTTTTGAGCGTTCAAAATGTGCAGAAAATGACCCGTGCCAATTTTGAAAACAGTGTCGCCAATGTCGATTTGGTGGTGGCGGCGCGCGGCTCGGAAATTCAAATCCTGCTGAACAGTGTTTTCGGCATCGGCCAAAGCGCCGCTTTGGTGACGGCGGAAAGCATGGAAGAGGTCAGCCGGCTGCCCGATGTGGCTTGGCTGGTGCCGCTGTCGCTTGGCGACAGTCATAGAGGGTTTCGGGTGATTGGCACAAATAACGAAATGTTTGAACATGCCATGCCCGGCAGCACCAATAATCACTTGCGGTTTGCCGATGTTCTTGACGCGGTTATCGGCAAGGATGTGTCCGACACGCTGGGCTATCAACTAGGCGACAAACTAACCCTGCAACATGGTGTGGGCGCCTATGGCGCTGACCATGATGACATGCCCTTGCAAGTAGCGGGAATTATGCAAAAAACCGGCACGCCCTTTGACCGCGCGATTTTTATTCCGGTCGAGGCGAGTGAGGCGCTGCATTTAGGCTGGCAGGGCGGGCGGCGTGTCGCCAATATCGCCCCGCCGCATGACGTCCATGATGACCATGATGAACATGATGAGCACCATGAACATGACGCACATGATGAACATGAAGCCCATGATGAACATGACCATTCGGGTGGGCTGGATGCGATTGATGCGATTTTTGTTGGGCTGAAAGACAAACGCGCGCTCATTCGCGTGCAGCGCGATGTGGCCAATTTGGAAACGGAAAGCCTGATGGCAGTTGTGCCGGGCGTTGCCCTGTCGCGTATTTGGCAGATTATCGGCAATGTTGATATCGCCTTCCGCATGATAAACCTGTTGATATTGGCGCTGGCGCTGTTGTCGATGGTGGCGCTGACTTTGGCAAATATGGAAAACCGCCGCCGCGAAATGGCGACATTGCGGGCGCTGGGTGCAGCACCTTTGACGCTGGTCGGTTTGATGGTGGCTGAGGCAGCGCTGCTGGCTGCCGGGGCGGCGTTTTTGGGCTATCTGGCTGCTGCCGGTTTTGCCCTTTCGGCGCATATGATTTTCTTGTCCGATTTCGGCTTTGTGCTGCACCTGCCGCCCCTGACCGATGGGGTGATGATGGGCGTCTATCTTGTGCCGGCGGCGGTGCTGGCCAATCTGTTCGCTATATTCCGCATATATCGCGCGACGCTGAATGACGGCATTATGGTGCAAAGATGATGCGGAGCGGGCTTTTTTCTTTATTGTTTCTGCTCGGCATTCTCGCGGCGGATGACACAGGCGCGCAAACCAGCGAGGCACCGCCCGATATTGTCACCAATTGGGAAGATTTATTGCCGCCCGGTCTTTATGATTTCATGCCCAAAACGCTCATGTCCTATGAAGACTATATGAAGCCGGAATTTCAGGAAAAACTGATTGCGGCTGACCGGAAAATTCGCCCGGTGTTGGACAGCAAACCGATTATCCTGCCCGGCTATATGGTGCCGCTGGAATATAAGGGTACGGATGTTTATGTGTTTTTGCTGGTGCCAAGTGCGGGGCAATGCATACATGTGCCGCCACCGCCGGTCAACCAGACCGTTTATGTGGCGCTGGACAAGCCGACACGGATGCGGACATATGGCGAGCCGGTGATTGTCGAGGGCATTGTCCGGACAAAGGGGGCGGTGACCGAATATGCGGAAACCGGATATCGGATAAATGCCAGCGAAGTCATTGATTTTGATATTGATGTTCTCGAAGAGCGTATCATCAATGCTGGCGGTGAATAGGCGCGCCAAGCAGGCAGAAAACACTTAAACGCGGGTCGGCGAACTGGACAGGGAGGCTTTGTTTGTCTATAAACGCTGGCACTGAAGGCGCATAAAAGCGCCGCTTTGGCCCAGGTAGCTCAGTTGGTAGAGCAGCGGACTGAAAATCCGCGTGTCGGTGGTTCGATTCCGCCCCTGGGCACCATTTTTTCCTGCCACACTGGCTTACCCGCCCATGAAATTACGAATGGCGTAATTGGTTGTCGTCTGCGCCACCAAAGTGCCGTTTTCATCTTTCAAATCGGCGACCAGAGTAAAATCATAGCGCCCGTCTTTTTCCAATGCCGCATTCATCTCATCGGCTTGCGCTTGGCTGAACACGGTCTCTGCCGTTATTGAGCTCATGGCCGGTGCTTTAAAGTCAATCTTCAAATCGCGCACGACAGGCTGAAATTTTTCGGGCTTAGCGAGATGGCGCATCGGCACCAAGCCGCCAAGAAACTCACCACCGGCAAACAAATAAGCGGCATGCATCATCCGCACATGGTTTTCCGTTTCCGGGTTTAATTCGACTTTCACTTTGAAGGTTTCATCGGCTTGTAAAATCTTTAAACCGGCATTGCCATAAAGCGAGTAATTCTCGCGAATATTGGCCGCTAATTTTTCCAAATCCATTTATCTCTCCCGCTTTATCGCCTTCAAGCGTATCGCTTTTGACCGGTAAAAACTTGATTGGCCTTGGCTACCAAATACGGCAATAGGCCGATAATCGCCAACCCAAATAGTGTGCCGAAGCCATATTGCACCAGCGCATTATCGTCGCCCAATGCGCGCGGCAGGCGTGTTGTCACAATCATCAAGACAAAGCTTAGGCCAGTCAAGGCGGCGGCCACTGCCAATTGGAAAAAAACCGGGCCGGGCATTTGCACTTCTTCATGGCCGCGCAAATAACGCCCGACAAGCCAGCCCGTGGTCAGGCCGATAAACCAATAAGGCGCTTCATGACCGATATGAGCCGGATAAAAGGCAACATAAAGACCTTGAAGGGCAAGCAGGGCGAGCGCGATTTGCGGCAAAGACAATGCGGCCAAACGGGTTCGGCTTTTATCATGGCGCTCCACTGCAATATAGGCGGCGAGGCATAAAACGCCGAACACGAAACCCCAAAAAACATCACCTAAATCATGCACGCCCAGATAGAGCCTCGAAAAACCTTGCAGGGAGATAAAAATTGCTGCCGCCGCATAGCCCCAATTTTGCCGCATGGTGTAAGCCAAATAGCCCCATAAGACGACGGCAATTTGTGTGTGGCCGCTGGGCCAGCCATAGCTGTCGGCGACCCGCCAGTCGAGGGCATAGAGCGTATTGGGGCGCGCGTCTTGTCCGAAATCCTTGAGCCAGCTATTCAACAGCCCGGTCGCCATCAACAACATGGCGGTATGAAAAAACCGTTTTGAGCCAAGGGCAAAATAGCCGAAACACAAAAACATAATGAGAAAGAGGGGGTAGCCGGCCAAAGTGACGAGTTCAAAAAACCCATTGAAAAACGGACTGCGCAAAGGCAACACCCAATCCATTTGCTGCCAAATTGTCATGAAATCCCTCCCCGATTTGTGGACTTCTGACGGAAACGCCCACTGAACTCTGCCAAGCCATTCTAGCTGGCATAGCGATTATGTGCTAGTCAGCTTATGAGGTGTTTATAATGGATGCACGATTTCGAAAAATAGCCTTGGCTTTGGTGGGGATATTAGTGGTCGCCGCCTTAGTCACCAGCAAAACATTTGAGGCCGAGATTATCATTGCAGCGCCGCCGGAGAAGGTCTGGGCGGTATTGATGGATACCGATAGTTACCCCGACTGGAATCCGACTTTTGTCGCCGTCAGCCCGTCCTATGCACTGGGTAAGAAAATATCGGCGCGCGTGATGAAGCCAGATGGTGCGTTTATTGACATGACGGCAACCGTAACCGCGCTGGTGACCAATCGGGAGTTGCGCCAATCGGGCGGCTTGCCCGGGTTTTTGACCTATAATCATGCTTGGTTGCTGGAACCAGTCAATGGGGGAACGCTGGTGCGTCAGGTGGACATTGACCGCGGTGGTTTTTTGTGGTTCTGGGACTCGAGCTGGGTCGAGCCTGCCTATCGGCGTGCCAATGAAGCTTTGGCAGCAAGGGTTTTAACGCTCTTGAATGAAAAATGACATGATTTTGAAGACATTGTTATCGCTAAAACTTTGGCAAAAAATAATACTTTCATGTGCCATTTTGGGCTTCACTATATTGGCTTATGGGATTTGGTATTTCCACACGCGAGATGCACGCGAGCCTTCCAAGCTGGCCTTTCAACAGCATTGCGCGAACTGCCATGGCGCAGATTTGCGCGGCAGTGTCCGTGGCCCGTCGCTTGTCGATCGCCCATTGTCAATTGTTGATGATTACCAAAGTCTTATCAATGCCATGCGCGGCGAGGGCAATGTGCCGTCATCGCATGATTGGCGCGGGACGTTACCGCCGCAAACTTTGAAAGCAATTTCCCTTTATATAAATGAACGCCAGCAAAAATATGTCTCGACAGCGGCTTCCTATGGCCTTCAGCCCAAAGCTGATGTTTCTGTTAGTTCGCAGTATTATGATTTTTTTCTGGAGCAAGTTACCTCACTACAAAGCCGACCCTATGGCTTGGCTGCGCTGCCCGATGGCCGCTTGATTGTCGCTGAAAAAACCCGCGGCATATCAATCATTGATAATTTAGGACGCCAGGGCGACCCTTTGCAAGGCACGCCGCGTGTTTGGGATACGATTTTAAGTTTGCAAGGGGCTTGGCTCAATTTGGGCATTATGCTGGATGTTACCCTTCACCCTGACTACGAACAAAATGGATGGGTATATATCTCGCATACTGACCGGTGCTGGCTGGATTGCATGTCGCTTGTTCCGGTAACTATGGTTCGAGTGGTGCGCGGCAGGGTCAAAGGCAATAAGTGGGTCGACCAACAGCTTATTTGGTCTGTGCATCGGGATCACTATACGCCTGTCCCCGATGGGGTGGCGGCCGGTCGTCTGGCGTTCGATAAAGACAATCATCTGTATATCTCTATCGGTGGTAAAAATACTTATAGCAAGCTGCATAATTTGGACACGCCGTTCGGCAAAATTCATCGTGTGTGCGATGATGGAAGCGTGCCAAGTGACAACCCTTATTTCATTGATGCCCATGCTCGGACACAAGCCTCAACGAGACACACTGTCTGGAGCGTCGGGCATCGCACCGGCCAGGGTCTGGCCAGTCATCCAACAAGCGGTGATATTTGGAATAGCGAAATGGGGCCACGCGGCGGCGATGAGATAAATCTCATTAAAAGCGGCGGAAATTATGGTTGGCCGCTTTATACGAATGGTCTCAATTATAGTGGTGACTTCATTACCATTGGCGAAGATTTGGGACTGGATTTTCCAATTGAGGAAACAATACTGCCAATTGTCGATTTCACGCCGGCTCCTGCACTGTCCAATTTGACCTTTTATCAGGGAGGCGGATTCCCGGAATGGAATGGTGATATGCTGGTTGGCTCTTTGAAAGCTGGCACGCTGTATCGTGTAAGGGTTAAAAATAATACGCTGAAAGAGGTAGAAAGATTACTGTTCAATTTCGGGCGCATGCGCGATGTCGCCATTGGCTCAAAGGGTCATGTTTTTATCGCGCTGGAGCATAATGAAAACGGGTCAATATGGCGCCTTTCACCAAAGCCTTAGGTAAAAGTGCAAAGCTTTATATCGACAAACTTGCCTTCATTACTTTAGATTTTGGGAATGTATAAATTATTTTCTGCCGAGCACAGCATTTTTTCCGCAAAAGTTCGCGCCTATTTGCGCTTCAAGCATGACCAAGGCGATTTGGGAGAAGGGTTTGAAGATATTTTGGCGACGCCAGATTTAATGACAAACCTATTAACCGTTCGCTCAGGCAGCCCGTCTCTTCCGCAGATGGAAGCACCGGATGGTGCTTGGGTGCAAGACACAAGCGAAATTATTGACTATGTCGAAGCCAATCACAGCAAGATTTCTATTATCCCAGATTACAGAACGCGTCCCAAACAGCGGCTTGCGAGCTATATTTTGGAGCTTTTGGCAGATGAGTGGCTTATCGTGCCGGCGTGTTGGGAGCGCTGGCATTATAGTCTGGCGACAACGGAGCCGAACCATCGAGCGTTTAACGAGCAACAATGGGGTTCATTTTTGGCGCCTGGCGAAAATGGCAGATCGCGCCGCGCTGCAGGCGCTGCTTTTTTTGAAAATATTTTCGGTATATCCGACACAATTGACAACCCAAAGGGACCCTATCAAGGCCTCATTCACTTAGGCTGCACGGAGGCAACACTGCCATCATGGTTGGCTATGCAGCAGCGCTTATTGGAAGCCCTTGAACGCCATTTCGAAGCGCATGATTATGTTCTGGGAGGTCGCCCATCTTTGGCGGACTATGCACTTCTGGGGCCGATTTATGTGCATTTCTACCGCGACCCGGTCGCCGGTTTTGACTTGCGTCGTTCATTTCCGCTCGTCTGTGAATGGGTGGATCGAACGAATGCAGAAGGTTGCATGAATGCGCGGCGCTTCGGGCAAAAATTATACAGTGTGGGTGATAATGGCGAACTCGTCGGCCGCGAGGCGATGAGCGATAATGGCGCATGGTTGGCCGACGATAAAATGCCAGATACGATAATGTCGATTCTGACCATTTTTTTTGAAGAGATGTGGCCATATTTAAAATCTTCAATAAACACACTCAGCCGGTTTATTTCCAGTGATGAGCATGTGATTGGCGGCGAATTACCGCGAAAGAGTTTTACGGCCACGCCCGGTTTCGAGGAATATCAAACAGGTGACGGCACTTTAACCGTGCCGTTTACCATTGGGGAGAGTGAGGGGCGGCGCATGGTCGTGCCTATTCAAATATGGATGGTGCAGCGCATTGGTGATGCAATGGAAAGAGCAGACCAAAAAGAACTCGCCGATTGGCTTAAACATTTTAAGCATGGTGGGGACATGCTGGAAATCAACGACATGACGGCTGATTGCAAAATTAACAAGCATGGTGGTCGCTTGTTTTCAATGCCAAAGTGCTAGCTGCTTGGCTTACATTTGAGAGGGTTAAGATGACACAGAAAACAGTTTTGATTACAGGATGCTCTTCCGGCATTGGCCGTTTGGCCGCGCAGACTTTCCAAGCTAATGGCTGGAATGTTATTGCGACCATGCGGACGCCGGAAAAAGAGACGGAGTTAAATAAATTGGACAATCTATTGGTTGCGCGGCTCGATGTGACAGATAGCGTCAGTGTTGAAGCTGCTGTGGCGCATG
>Ga0213866_10002275_pt1 | contig 13686 bp, 9 predicted proteins | sample PICome_11_FD_160079 | JGI IMG/M metagenome (GOLD analysis project Ga0213866, IMG submission 160079) | Coastal seawater microbial communities near Pivers Island, North Carolina, United States - PICO284 | ecosystem: Environmental > Aquatic > Marine > Coastal | place: USA: North Carolina...
ACGGCCGAGCCCGAGCCCGAGCCGGAGCCGGAGCCGGAGCCGGAGCCCGAAGAGCAGGCGACACCTGACACGCTTCCCGAAGATTTGCCGGGTGCTGACGGTGTGCTCGAGGTGCCCGGTGAGTTCCCGACAATCACGGACGCCGTGAATGCAGCCGTGGCCGGCGACCTCGTGCTGGTCTCGCCTGGCATCTACAACGAGGCCGTCGACGTGACAACCGACGACATCGTGATCCGCGGTCTCGAACGCGAAGGCGTCGTGCTCGATGGCAACTTCGAGCTCGACAATGGTATCCGGGTCCTCGGCGCCAGCGGTGTGGCCGTCGAGAACCTCACCACACGGAATTACACCACCAACGGCGTGTTCTTCGTGGGTGTCGAGGGATATCGAGCGTCGTATGTGAGCGCCTACCGGAATGGCGACTACGGCATTTATGCGTTCGACTCGGTGAAGGGCCAGATCGAGTACTCCTACGGCGCAGGGAGCCCCGATGCAGGCTTCTACATTGGCCAGTGCTATCCGTGTGACGCCGTGCTCGACAACGTCCTCGGTGAGCACAACGGCCTTGGGTACTCAGGCACCAACGCCGGAGGCAACCTGCTCATCGTCAACTCGACGTTCCGTAATAACCGAGCGGGCGTGGTGCCCAACTCGGGGAGCTACGAACTCTGCTACCCGCAGCGCCAGACCACCATCGTGGGCAACACCGTGTATTCGAATAATCAGCCCGACACACCGGCAATCGATGTAGCACTCCTGGCGATGGGAAACGGCATTCTCACCCCGGGTGGCATCGGCAACGTCATCGAGCGCAATCTGGTGTTTGACCACGACCGCACGGGCATCGGTCTGGTGCCGTTCCTCGAAGAGGGCGCCAATGATGATCTGCCGACCGAAGACGAGTGGGACAACACGTGTGAAGAGCAGCGTGCCGAACCGCTGCCCGACGAGGTGCCCGACGTGCTGCTTTGGGAGAGCTACGACTCCAAAGTCATCGACAACGTGGTGAGCGATAGCCGCACAGCCGACCTAGGTGTCGCAGGAGTGAGTGTCGCCAGCGGCGATCTGCGCAACTGCTGGGCCGGGAACACGTTCTCGACCTCGCAACCCGCCGACCTCGAGACGCTGGCCCCCTGCGGCGGCGACGCCGTGCCTGGCGACAACCCGGCCTGGGGTGTCAGCCCCCTCGACGTGTTCGCCTGGCTTGCCGAGGTCGAATCGCAGCCGCCGTCGGTCGACTACCAGGAGGCGGTGCTGCCTCCGCTGCCCGACCTTGACGACATGCCCGACGCCGCCACTGCGCCGGCTGTGCCAGCACGAAACGTGCCGTACGCCGTCGATCTCGACTCAATCGGCGTCCCGCCCGTTCCCGGCGAGTGATCGGTTCGGTTCGCCTCCTCGGCGGCCTGTTCGTCGTCGTTGCCCTCTCGGGCTGTGGCGCCGACGACAAAGAGCAGGCCGCCGGTGGGGCGACACCGATCGCCTTTGAGCCGATCACTAACCCTCACACAGGCGACATCATCGATCCCGACCCGGGTCGCATCGGGCCACAGGGCCGAGTCGCCCAGTTTGTGGTGCACTGTGAACCTGGTCATGTGTCATTCGACGACCCCATCGTGCTGCCAAACCAACCTGGAGCGAGCCACCAGCATCAGTTCTTTGGCAATCTGGCCGTCACGGCGAGACCAGACTACGGCCGGGTGGTCGGCGCCGAGACCACGTGCGAACAGCGCCTCGACACAGCGTCGTACTGGGCGCCGACGCTGCTTGACGCAGAGGGCCGACGAGTCGACCCCGTTGAGCTCACTGTGTACTACCGGACACCGGTGGGCGTCGATCCGCGGGTCGTCGAGCCTTTCCCCGAGGGATTCATGATGGTCGGGGGAGCGGGCCCCAGCCATGACCACGGCGACAATGTGAATGACCCGACTCCGGCCCCACTCGAGGTCGTTGCATGGTCGTGCGGTACCGGAACGAGGCGCGACCCGACGCCACCAGCGTGCAGGACTGAATCGCAGCTGCGTTTACTGGTGGTGTTCCCAGCGTGCTGGGACGGAGTCCGACTGACCTCGCTCGGCACCAATGGCCACGTCGCCGCCCCCGACCCGCTAGCGGGTTGCGTCGCCCCCTATCCGGTGGCGATTCCCGAGGTGACGATGGCGATCGACTACCCGCCCATCGAGCCTGACGGGCTTACGCTCAGCTCGGGTCCACTCGCCACCGTCCACGCCGACTTCTGGAATGTGTGGGACCAGTCCAAGCTTGAGACCGAGGTGGCAAACTGCATCAACCGCGACCTCGTCTGCGGACTCGGTTGAGAACGGTCGCCCAGCGAGTTCGTCCTCAGTCTCTACATCAACAATCCGTTTTCCGCCTCTCGAGCCGGGCCCCCTTGCGCGGGATTCTGATCGGCACCGGCCACGGACGCCTCACTTCGAGTTCTGGCCGGAACAATCCGTTTGACCGTGAGACATCGAGTCGTTTAGTGTCTCGTCATGTCGAAATCAGCCGCGGAGACGCTTAGCCTCGCCCAGCGGCTTGCGCGCAACGGCAGCTGGCAGCCCGTTGGTTTGCCGAGTCGGCGGGAGTGGACCGACGTCGAGGTCCGTGTGCTCAACGGCGTCCGCACGTGCTGTGAGCAATGGGGTGTCGAGAAGACGACGATCGACGACATCGCAAAGATGTCGGGAGTATCACGGGCGACGCTGTATCGGCTGTTTCCGGGGGGACGCGATGTGCTGTTTGAGGCGCATCGCGTGCGCGAGCTCGACGACTTCTTCCAGCGCTTGCTAAGCCAGCTCGGCGACGCCAAGGGGCTCCATCGACTGCTCGCCCGCGCCGTGTCGATCGGCATGCGCGAGCTGACTTCAGATGCCCACCTCACGGTGATGCTGGCTGCTGAGCCTGGTCAGATCATCGGCAACCTCTCCGTCGAAGGGCTGCCTCGCACAACCCGTGTGGCTACGGCCTACCTCCTAGCGCTCGTCGATCCGTACCTCCCGCGCGCTGAAGCACGCCGGGTGATCGACGTGACCGTGCGATTGGTGATCTCGTACTTCCTCGCCCCTGACCCCGAAGTCGACCTCTGTGATGAGCAAGTTGTCTATGACTTCCTTGCTCCGTTTCTTCCGATCGAACAGCAATCTGACCAACCCGTTGAGTACATCCAGGAGATACCACGATCATGACTGCCATCGATGACCCCCGCCCCAGCAACGCCGAAATGCTCGGCCGTGAAGAACTCGACGACCTCGAGGCGATCCTCGCCGTCACTAACACTGACCCCGACGAGGTTGAGCACGCAGTGAAGGACAATGCCGATGCGATCTTCACCTGGGACTACTCGCTCCAACGTCCGCACCTCCGCAAGCTGTACGAGAAGGCCAAGACGGGTCAGTGGAATGGCACGACCGACCTTGACTGGTCGACCGACGTCGACCTCGAGCGGCAGATCGCTGGCGACCAGGCGCAGGTTGCCGTCGCCGCCGGCATCGACCCGAACCTTTACGACGGCACCGTCATCGGGCATTGGGGCGACAAGGAATGGCTCGAGTACGGCATCGAGAACCGCAAATGGACGCTGAGCCAGTTCCTGCACGGCGAACAAGGAGCCCTGCTGTGTACAGCCAAAATCACCGAAACCGTGCCGTGGTACGACGCAAAGCTATACGCCTCGACCCAGGTGGTCGACGAGGCCCGACACGTCGAGGTGTTTGGTAGATACCTCGACGAAAAGATGGGCGGCGGTTATCAAGTCAATGCCCATCTCCGCCTGCTGCTTGACGACATCATCGAAGACTCGCGGTGGGACATGACCTACCTCGGTATGCAGGTGATGGTCGAGGGACTCGCGCTCGCTGCTTTTGGCTTCATGCACCAGATGACTGACGAACCGCTCCTCAAGAAGTTGCTCCGCTACGTCATGAGCGACGAGGCTCGACACGTCGCCTTCGGCGTGCTGTCGCTCAAGGAGGTCTATGAGGAGATGACAGACGCTGAGATAGCGGAGCGTCAGGAATTTGCCTACGAAGCCGCAGTGCGCATGCGTGATCGCTTCCTGTCGCAGGAGGTGTGGGAGCGCATGGGCGTGGCGCCAAAGGACGTGCTTCCGATCGTGCTACGCGACCCGACCCGTGATCTCTTCCAGCAGATGCTGTTCTCAAAAATTGTCCCGAACTGCAAGAAGCTCGGTCTGCTTGACCGGAACGACCAGTGGCTGCGCCGCCGGTTTGAGGAAATGAGTGTCATCCAGTTCGAAGACTGGGAAACCTCCGATGAGGAGTTCACTAGCTTCGCCCTCGGCGCGGACGCCCCTGCGCCCATTCCCGGACACTGACCCACGCCACCTCGATTGACCCAGCGTTGCCGGGGGATTGGGGCCATGGTTCAGGTGGCCGTAGCCTGCGGGTCGTGTCCAATTCTCCTGCTACACAGTACTCGCTTACGCTTGACGTCACCTTGGGCAATGTTCCGGGCGTCCTCGGGCGTCTCGCCACTGCGATCGGTGAGGTAGGCGGAAATATCTTCGCCATCGACGGCTTCGTGGCCAAGGGACGTGAACTCGAGCGCGACATCGTGGTCAACTGCTCGTCGGTTGAGCACCAGCAGGAGGTCGTGTCAGTCGTCGAAGCCTTGGAGGGCGTGACGCTGGAGGGGTGGTACGACCGGACCTTCCGCATGCATGAGGGCGGCAAGATCGAGACTCTGCCGCTGTGTTCGGTCGCCGACCAAGACGATCTGTCGATGGCGTACACCCCGGGTGTCGCCCGTGTGTGCAACGCAATCGCCGCTGACCCCAACGTTGCCGATACGCACACGATCCGCAAGAACACGGTAGCGATTGTCTCCGATGGCTCGGCGGTACTTGGCCTGGGCGATATCGGCCCCAAGGGTGCGATGCCCGTCATGGAAGGCAAGGCGTTGCTGTTCAAGGCGTTCGCCGGCGTTGATGCATTCCCAATTTGCATTGACGTCGAGACCCCCGAGGAGATCATCGAGACGGTCATTCGGCTCGCACCGACCTTCGGCGGCATCAACCTTGAGGACATCGCTGCGCCAGGAGCATTCCAAGTCGAAGAGGCACTCCAAGATCTCGACATCCCGGTGTTTCACGACGATCAGCACGGCACCGCCGTCGTGACGCTCGCTGCGGTCGAGAACGCCCTACGTATCACCGGCAAACAGATGGAGAACGTTACGTTTGTCATATCGGGCGTCGGCGCCGCGGGTGTTGCGATCGGCAAGATCCTGCTCAACGCCGGTGCCGGCAAGATCATCGGCGTCGACTCGAAAGGCTGCGTATTCAACGGGCGAGAAGGGCTCAACAAGTGGAAGCAGTGGTTCGCCGAGAACACAAATCCCGAGCGCGTCGACGGCTCACTGTCGGCTGCGATGCATGGCGCCGATGTGTTCATCGGTGTGTCGGCTCCCGACATCCTCACCGTTGACGACCTTGAAGCAATGAACGACGATCCAATCGTGTTCGCCATGGCAAACCCCGATCCCGAGATCAAGCCCGAGTTGGTTGGTGAGCGCGCAGCGGTGATGGGGACCGGTCGCAGCGATTATCCGAACCAGATCAATAACGTACTTGCGTTCCCGGGTATCTTCCGAGGCGCGCTCGACGCCTACGCCAGCGACATCACCGAGGGCATGAAGCTCGCTGCGGCCAAGGCGATCGCCGAGTCGGTCTCCGATGACGAACTGACCCCGACGAACATCATGCCGAGCGTCTTCGATAGGAGCGTGTCGCAGCGTGTCGCTGCGGCGGTCGCTGAGGCAGCTGTGGCCGACGGCGTGAGCCGCCACCGCTGACACGCGTCGTTCTTGCGGATTGCCCGCTCTCCAGGGACGTCGCCTCGCAGGCCTTGACAAGCAAGAGCCCATTGTTCGGCGCTCAGCGAGGGCCGTCAGGCCTCCGCAATGATCAGAGAGCCGTAGAGGCGGGGGTGGCACTGAATCTCCTGCGTCGTATGGACGTCGCGCATGTTGCGAAACCGGGAACCTGCTGAGTTGCGTCCTGCACTCATGAAAGTGGTCACCTACCTTGATGACATGCCGGACAAAAGGCTCCCGTCTTCAAACTCGGGGCGCGCCCGCATAGTGCGACGGATTATGACGTTGGTACTCATGGCCGCTCTGGTCAGTGCGATCGTGGGCCGGCGCGACACAGTTACTGCGGCATTCGGCGAGATCGGCAACATGTCGGTTGCTGCGATCTCCATTCTGATCGCGCTAGCCATCTTCGAACGATGGTCTCGGGCTGACATCGTTGCCCGCCTCCTGTCGCCTCTTAGCACGCGTGACGGATTCGTCGTGCACGACGTCGGTAACGCTGTGAGCAAGAGCGTGCCCATGGGCGGCGCGCTCGGCACGGCGCTGCGCTGGTCGATTGTCAATCAACGCCACATCGGCGTCGCACGTTTCTCAACGATGCTCATCGCCTACGGCGTCGCCACGACCTTCGTCACGTGGCTGCTGCCTGCCCTGTTCCTGACCGTCGACATTGTTGGCCGACCGATGACTGCATCCGACGGGGTCCTTTTGCTAGCGCTTGCCGGCGGCATCATCGCTCAGATCGCCTTTTGGTCCGCCGTGCTTAGCAGCGACCGTGTCGAGCGCTGGAGCAGCAGGTTCGCTAGCTCGGCCTGTAGCCGCGTCGCCAAGCGTCTGCCGAGCGTCAGTAACGCTGACGCCGAAGAAGTCATCGGCGAAGTCCGCGTGCAGCTGCGAGCCGAGGGCCGTAGCGGACTCCCCCTGCTCATCCGCACAGGGCTCGCACAAGGATGCGGCGCCGTAATTCTCTTCGTTGCGCTGCGCGCACTGGGAGTCGGCGACGAACTCGGTCTGACTGAGTTCTTCCGTCTGTTCTTCATCACCCACCTGCTAGGCACGTTCGCTCCAACCCCGGGCGGGGTCGGGGTCGTTGAGGCCGGCATGTCGGGAGCACTCGTTGCCGCCGGCGTAGACCCGAGCCAGGCAGTCGCTGGTGTCCTGGTGTACCGCTTCCTCACGTACATCGTTCCGATCGCTACCGGAACAACGCTGTACCTGTCGTGGCGTCGCGCCGTTCGGTCCGATTCCCCTGAACCCGATGCCGCTGTGCAGATCCATGCAGCTGTCGGCAATGGTGACATTGATGAGTCCGAATCCGTCGGCCCGATCGAACCTACGGTTCCGCCGACCAGCTTCGCTGCCTGAGCGTTTGGGCCAGCGTCAAATGCTGTCTGCCACGCGCGGAATTGCAGTCGGGCGGTCGAGTGAACGGGCATAGGCTCATGACCATGGCACGCTTCGGTCGAATCCTTACCGCCATGGTCACCCCGTTTGACGAGAACGGCGCCCTCGATGTAGACGGTGCAGTGAAGCTGGCGAAGTGGCTAGTCGAGCAAGGCAATGAAGGCCTGGTGGTGTCGGGCACCACTGGCGAGTCGCCGACCTTGACCATCGACGAGAAGCTCACCATGTTCGAGGCCGTAGCCTCGGCGGTCACCGTACCCGTCATCGCTGGCGCAACCGGGAGCAACACAATCCACGATGTCGGCCTTAGCAATGAAGCTGGGAAGCTCGGCGTGAGCGGGATCCTCGCAGTGTGCCCCTATTACAACCGTCCGAGCCAGGCCGGGATCGAGGCGCACTTCCGGGCGATAGCGAATGCCACCGACTTACCGGTCGTGCTCTACGACATCCCTGTTCGGACGGGTCGTAAGATCTCGAGCGAGCTGATCGTCCGCCTCGCCTCTGACGTGCCGAACATTGTGGCCCTGAAGGATGCCGCTGGTAACCCGGGTGCGACTTCGATGGTGGTGCATAGCGCCCCAAGCGACTTCGAGGTTTACTCCGGCGACGATGCGATGACCCTGCCGCTTATGTCGATCGGCGCCGTCGGCGTAATTGGTGTAGCCACCCACTGGTGTGCTCCCGATATGCGTGCCATGTTCGATGCCTGGGGACGTAACGACACCCGCGCTGCCCAGAAGATCAATGGTCGCATGCTTGAGTCATTCGGCTTCGAGACCGGCGACAGCGCCCCCAACCCGGTGCCCTCAAAGGCCATGTTGCGCTCTCTGGGCCAGCCCGCTGGTCAGCCGCGCCTGCCGATGGGGCCCACGCCCGTTGGACTCGACGACGAGGCTCGCCGGGTGTATGAGCGGCTAGTAGCTGCCCGCAGTTAACCGTTCAGATCGGCTCGAACGGCCGACAGAGATTTTCTCGATCTACCTGATCGAGCGACTGTTCTGGTTGGTGCCGCGCGTAAGCGCCTGCGATGCTGGGGTGATGTCCGACCCCTCGTCACCCCGCCCTCGACCGAGTGGCAAGCCGCAGTTGCGGACCCGTCCAGTCGATCACGACGTGCCGGTTCGTGTCGTGTTCCTTGGTGGTCTCGGTGAGATCGGTCGCAACTGCATGGCGATTGAGCAGGGGCACGCCGACGACCTCGATCGGACGATCTTCCTCATCGACTGTGGCCTCATGTTTCCCGAGGCGAACATGCACGGGATCGACCTGATCCTGCCCGACTTCACCTACCTCCGCGAACACGCCGATCAGTTGGCCGGAATCGTCCTAACGCACGGCCACGAAGACCACATCGGCGCTATCCAGTACTTGCTGCGTGATGGCGACGGCATCGGTGACCTGCGTGACGATCCGCTCCCGGTGTGGGGCTCAGCGCTGTCCTTAGGCATCGCCCGCAATCGGATTGAGGAGGCTGGGCTGATGAAGCGCGTCGACATGCGCCCCGTTTCCGATGGCGAGCAGATCGAAATTGGCTCCGGTGCTGGGCGGCTCATCGTCGAATTCGTCCCGGTCACCCATTCAGTTCCACACGCTCATGCAGTGGCCGTACACACGAGTCAGGGCATCGTCCTCCACTCGGGTGACTTCAAGATAGATCTCACCCCAGTCGACGAGCGGCGCGCCGATCTGGCTCGGATAGGGCAACTATCGAAGCAGTACGGCGTCCGCCTCCTGATGAGCGACTCGACCAATGCCGAGGAACAGGGGTTTGCGCCGAGCGAGACATCGGTCGGGGGTGTGCTTCGACGCTTGTTCGCCGAGCACCGCGATCGGCGCATCATCACGGCGAGTTTCGCCAGTCACCTCCACCGCATCCAGCAGATCGCCGCAGCGGCGATCGAAGACGGCCGCAAGGTGGCGACACTCGGGCTATCGATGCGCAAGAACGTGCGCCTCGGCCTGGACCTCGGCGTACTCAACCTGCCCGAGTCGTCGATCATTGACATCGAAGACATCAACAATTTCGAGCCGAATGAAATCTGCGTCATCTCGACGGGCTCGCAGGGCGAGCCGATGTCGGCGCTCGGTCTCATGGCCCGCGGCGAGAACAAGTTCATGAAGATTGGCGAGCACGACACGATCGTCTTATCGAGCCACGCCATTCCAGGCAATGAGGGCAACGTCAACAAGGTGATCGATGGCATGCTGCGTCTCGGAGCCGAAGTCGTGCACTCGGGTGTCATGGACGTACACGCCACAGGCCATGCCCAGGCCGACGACATCAAGACCTACCTCTCCATCGTCAACCCCGAGTGGTTTGTGCCGATCCACGGCGAGTACCGCCACATGGTCGCCAACGCCCGGCTTGGCGAGTTGATGGGTGTTCAGCGAGACCACATCGTCCAGTGCGAGGACGGCGACGTGATCGAGCTGTCTGCCGATGGGGTCCAGTCGGCCGGCCGAGTGCCGTCGGGCTACCTCTACGTCGACGGCATCATCGGCGACGTCGGCGCCGGTGTACTGCGCGACCGGCAGAAGTTGGCGGAAGAGGGCGTAGTCGTGGTGGTTGCATCAGTCGACATCCAGACCGGCAAGGTGCTCACCGGGCCCGACATCATTACGCGCGGCTGGGTGTATGCGCCCGAGGCCGAGGACCTGCTCGACGAGGCGTGCGATACCGTTCAGGCGGCGCTCGAATCAGCTCTCGCTGACGGCGTGCGCGACGTTGACCAGCTGGAACGCGAGATGCGCCGGGCGACGGGCAAGTTCGTCAGTGAACGCACCCGCCGTCGCCCTCAGATCGTGCCGGCCCTCATGGAGGTCTGATGGTACGGCGCAGGCTGCGATCTTTCGCCGCTGTCACCGTCGCCGCTCTTCTCGCGTCGGTCGCAGCGTGTTCGAACGACGATGCACCGGGCCCCGACGCCGCTCCCGAAGGCTCGACTGCACGTGAGCCGGTCGACGCACCCGATTTCGTCCTTGCCGTATACGACGCGATTGCAGCGCTTGAGTCTCAGTTGGGCGAGGAGCAGGAATTTTTTGAGGTCACTGCGAACGCCCAGTTCACGAACGTCTTTGTTGCGACCGACGAAGGCACAGTCGCTGTGCCGTACCTGTACGTTGATGGCGAGCTCCAGCCCCCGGCTCCTGGTCAGGAGGGCGCGTCGGGCGACACCTTTACCGCAGCCGACGTCGACTTCGAGCCGAACATGATCCTCTCCGGGGTCGCAGCCGACCTTCCCGACACAACAATCGACGCGCTGAGCGTTTACGGCGATGGGGTCGGGACGGTGTACGTGCTTGGCGCGACCTCCAAGGTCGGCGGGCAGCTCGACATCAGAGTGACCGCCAGCGGTGCCATCGTGTCGGTCGACCCGATCTGAAACCCGCCAGCTGCTCCGACCTGGCCGGAGTGAGTCACATCGAACCTGTCGGGCCTCACCCACCGTACGGCAGGGCATTGCTACCGTAGGTGGTCCATGGCCTCTGCCGACAAAAAGCGCCAAAAGTCGTCGGGCAAACGCTCGACGCGCGTCAACCCGGGCTCCAAGAGCTCATCGACATCGCGCTCGAGCTCATCAGCGAGTACGAGCTCGTCGGAGCATGGATCGGTGCGCGATCAAACCCCGCCCAAGGGGCGCTCGTCGCATGACGATCGGGGCGAGGCAATCGGCGGACGCGAGGCAGAGTTCATTGGCATGGGCCTCATCGGCCTAGGGGCCGTCATCGGCCTTGCCACCTACTTCGATCTTGCCGGCATCCTCGGCGACGGGATTGAGGCACTCGTTGGCTGGTTCATCGGGATGGGTAGGTTCGTGCTGCCGCTTGCTGTCGTTTTTGCCGGCATCGCGCTTATCCGCAAGGGGCGCTCCTCGTCGCCGGTGCAGCTAGTGCTCGGTTGGGGGCTTATGTCGGCGGCAGGGCTCGGCATAGTCCATATCGTCCGCTTCGACAACGACGCCAGTGGCTTCGACAAATACGCCGACTGGGGCGGCTGGATTGGCGCAGCTGTCGGGTACCCGCTCAGAGCGATCCTCGGCGACATCGCAAGCGTCATCGTGCTGTTGTTGGTGCTACTCGGCGGTTTCATGCTGGTGACACAAACCTCGCTGCGCACGATGGCGAGCCAGACTGGCGGCTTCGTCAATGCCATCGCTATCCCGCTCGTCCGTCTGGCACGCCGTGGGCTAGAGAACATCACCACGCTGTCGCGTGATCGCGACGAGACGAAGGAGATGGAGCGCCAGTGGCGTGAGCAGCAGGAAGTCGGCGTCTACGACGATGAACAAGCGTCAAACCTCACAGGCAACCCTGCGATTGACGCCAGTGACGTGCCGGGCGAGGCCCTCGGTGTAGCAGTTGCCAGCGCAGCGCTTTACGACTTTGAGGCCGACGGTGACGACTTCGGTGTTGCCGACGAGGCCAAGCCGAAACGAAAGCGAGTGACGAAGCCCAGGGCGTCGACCAGTGCGAAGGCAGGCAAGCTTGCGGCCGGTGGCGAGCAGGTCGGAGACTGGAATCTGCCACCTGTAAAACTACTCAAGCAGCCGGGCCAGCAGAAGATCGACATCAAGGCGATTGAGCAGCGCGGTATGACGCTGCAGGAGTCCCTCGCCTCGCACAACGTCGAAACTGCGCTGGTCGGCATGACCGTTGGCCCGACGGTCACCCGGTATGAGCTTGAACTTGGGCACGGCGTCAAGGTTTCACGCGTCACCAACCTGCAGAAAGACATCGCCTACGCTCTCGCCGCTACCGATGTCCGCATTCTCGCCCCGATCCCCGGCAAGTCGGCGATCGGCGTTGAGGTGCCCAACTACCAGCGTCAGCTCGTAGCACTTGGCGACCTGCTCGCCTCACCAGAAGCGCTGCAGGCCACAGATCCGCTCGAAGTTGCCGTCGGTAAGGACATAGCTGGCAAGACGGTCATGCTCGATCTCGCCACCACGCCGCACATGCTCATCGCTGGTGCCACCGGTGCGGGCAAGTCGTCGGGCATCAATTGCATCATTACGTCGTTACTCATGCGCACGACTCCTGAAGACGTTCGCCTCATCCTTATCGACCCGAAGCAGGTCGAAATGGGTCAATACCAGCGGCTACCTCACCTGCTGACCCAGCCGGTTACCAACCCGAAGAAGGCTGCGAACGCCCTCGGTTGGGCGGTTAAGGAGATGGAGCGTCGTTACGATGTGCTGTCCGAGGTCGGTTACCGCGACATAACCGGCTACAACAAGGCGTTCCTCGCCGGCAAGATCGAGCAACCCCCCGGCCACGATCCCGACGCCTCACCTGCGTACGAGCACATGCCGTACATCGTCGTGGTGGTCGACGAACTCAACGATCTGATGATGGTCGCAGCGCGCGACGTCGAAGAGTCGATCACTCGAATCGCTCAAAAGGCCCGTGCGGTCGGCATCCATCTCATCATTGCTACGCAACGCCCGTCGGTGAACGTCATCACCGGTGTGATCAAGGCAAACATCCCAGCCCGCATGGCGTTTGCCGTGTCGTCGCTCACCGACTCGCGGGTCATTCTCGATCAACCTGGCGCCGACAAGCTGGTCGGCAAAGGCGACATGCTGCTTCTGCCCGGTAACTCGTCGGTTGCCAACCGCATTCAGGGTGCGTTCATAACCGAAGACGAGGTGCGCGACGTTGTCTCGCACTGGCGGGCCCAGGCCCCCGAGCCGATCACGTCGGCCGAGATCGAAGCGGAGCCCGGCGAGGGACGAGGGGTGACGACGCCGGCGTTGACCCCACCCACCGGCGGCGGCGCACCGGCTCGACCGACTGGGTCACTCGACGCTTCCACACTTGATGTCACGTCCGACGCCAATGCGTTCTCGGCAGGCGGCGACGACGATGAAGACGCTGCGATGATGCGCCAGGCAATGGAGTTGGTTGTTCGTAGCCAGCTCGGCTCGACCTCGATGCTGCAGCGCAAGCTCAAGGTCGGCTTTGCTCGCGCAGGCCGCATTATGGATCTCCTTGAACAGCGCGGCGTGGTTGGCCCGAGCGAAGGTTCGAAGGCCCGGTCGGTGCTCATGACCGTTGAGGAGTTCGAACTTCTTCAGCAGTCCGGCCAGATCTGATCTGCAATCCGGGTTCAGGCCCGCGCTGGTCTCCGTCCGCGTCACCACAGCAGGGGTGGGCATTGAGCCAGTGCGCCGAGCTACGACGTAGGTGTGGGTGCGGAGAAGACATGCGCGAGCTGTGGTCGCCGGATCGAGTGGCGCAAGAAGTGGGAGCGTGAGTGGGAGTCCATCCGTTATTGCTCTAATGCCTGTCGCCGGGCGAAGGTGTCCCCGGTCGACCGTGCTCTCGAAGCGGCGATCATGGATCTGCTTGACCGGCGGTCCAGCGGCGCCACGATCTGTCCGTCGGAGGCCGCCAAAGTCGTCGCCTCGGCCGACGTCAGCTCTTCGGGCGGCGACGAGCCGGGAC
>Ga0213866_10002277_pt1 | contig 13676 bp, 15 predicted proteins | sample PICome_11_FD_160079 | JGI IMG/M metagenome (GOLD analysis project Ga0213866, IMG submission 160079) | Coastal seawater microbial communities near Pivers Island, North Carolina, United States - PICO284 | ecosystem: Environmental > Aquatic > Marine > Coastal | place: USA: North Carolina...
ATTAAATCAATGCCATCACCACCAACAATAATATCAGCTCCCTTACTGCCATATATAATATTATCTTTATTGCCACCTAGAATAAGATCCTTACCATCTTGCCCCTGATAAATAGTATAAGTCGAGTTGGCATCTAAATCCCTACTCAATACAAGGTTATAACCTACGTTAAACGGGCTTTGATTACCAACTTTTATATTAAGTGGGTCTACCTGTTCTTCATATACATTATTTACATGCACCACCAGCACTTGATTGTCGTCCACTTCGATCGGAACATTGAATCCAAAAGAACCACCATTAATTGAATGGTAATAATATTTGGAGACTATAGTACTTATCTCGTAGTCGGTATTTGTAGCGTTTGAATCATTTAAATAAGGTCGAAATAAATCTTCAAGATAAATTCCAAGATGGTCAGCTATACTTTGATATATACTATCGTCAATTTTAAATGTTCTACCATCATCAAGATTCCCAAATTCAGTATCAAACTCTATTACATACCCATCAAGGTCTAATAAGCCGTAATCATCAGTAAATTTTTCAACCAATAATCTCATTGAATCAGCAACATTTGTATAATTTACTCCCTCAGGATAGATCATACTTGCAACATGTCGTCCATCAGGGTCGAACAACTTAACATTAACATCCTGAGTATCCCAAAAGAAGTCCCACGAAGCCTCAACTCCATCCTTTAAATAACTCCACACTACTCCGGCAGCAATTGCCGTACCAACTATGGCAAAAGCTTTAAATGCCCCAGCTGAAAGCCCAGCTATTCCAAGGCCAGTAACAAGGATTTGCATTATGACAGCCTCTCCAAGTACATCCCTTCCAATATCTATAGCTGTATCTATCGTAAAAAGATCATCATCTATATAAAACTCGACTAAACCACTCTTATGAATCCGCATTTCAAGACTAGTTACCACGGCCTCTACAATTTCACCTGCTGGCCCAAGTTTGTCCGCAATACCTTTTGTTAACACCTTAAACGATTTAAAATTTTTATCTTCAAACTCAGCATCGAAGGGCTTTTCGCCAGCAATCTGCTCCTTCGCATCCTTCCAAAATTGCTCCCAGCTTTCATAAAAGCCATCGGTAACAACCCCAACCAATGTACCATTAGCTACCCTTAAACCATATCCTTCATATACTGGCGATGCTTGTGTCATTTTTATTTTCCTTTTCTAGTATTTTAATTTTTATTTAAGCTCAGTCCAATCAGCGGTGTTGAGTTTTTAACAACTCATTAAAACCCAGCGCACCAATCATTAAAGATTTAACCGACTGTTAACTACAGACTTTTAATAATCCTTTTCATTTCTCACTGCCCTCCAATTAGTTTACACATGCTCTAAAAACAACATAAAAACTCTTTTTTAAGGGCGAACTATAGCACTAACTATCACCCTACCAATTAAAAGTCAACAACCAATCGGATGTTATAATGATCCAAAATTATATCTCAGCGATATCCCATTCATATAAAAAACCATTACCAGACCCAGAGCCTCCCCCCCTTATTTTAATAAGCGGTGCATATAATAATATATTGTATAAAATCCTCTTTTTGCTATCGTAGCAGGCTAGTGTTTTAAGGTATTTAAAAATGAAAATAAACTGGAAAATAAGCTCTGAAGGCTGGGGATTAATTTTAATATTCATTCACTGGATAACCGCCTTCTGCGTTATAGGACTATTTGCCTTAGGTTGGTGGATGACCGAGCTTGATTACTATAGCAAATGGTATCGAACCGCCCCTTTCATACATAAAAGTATAGGCATCTTATTAATATTCCTGACAATTTTCCGCCTTATATACAGGCTTGTAAACACCACACCAAAACCACTGGGCTCCCACAAAGAAATAGAAATTAAAATCGCCCATATAGTTCATAAATCCATTTACGCATTATTATTTACCGTCCTTATAAGCGGCTATTTAATCTCCACTGCTGACGGCAGAGCCATATCGGTATTTAACATATTTGAAATACCTGCCTTGCCATGGAGCATTAAAAATCAAGAAGATATTGCAGGAGACATACATTTTTGGGTAGCATGTTTCTTGGTCGGATTAGCATCACTTCATGCGCTTGCCGCACTGAAGCATCATTTTATTGATAAAGACAACACCTTAAAACGAATGCTTAGGGAAAAACAATAATAAACTAAAATATCAAGGAGATTATGACTAAAGAATATAAAAGAAATCAAGACGAGTCTAAAAGCTTTGAAGCTCGTGTAATCGCAAATATGTTCATGGCAGATCAATGCAAGGTAACCGCCAAGGAATATGAGGAAGTTAACGAAATATCAAATAAAGATATGTTATCACTAGCAAAAGATATCGACTTTAGCTTTTCAAGACTAAACCAAGAAAGATGGACTAAAGCAAACCATTTCAAGAAAAGGCTAGAACACAGCCGTAATAAAGCCCAGAACAGCTTAACAAACGGCCATTATCGCTAACATACTAATATATATAAGATTTTTTACACAATTAAAATTCATCCGCATTTATGATAAACTTCAAACTGCGAGTAAGCTACCGCTAGAAATGGCACGCCTGTCTTAGACTTCCTCGCAATTACATTTATATAAACACCGTTACAAGCTATATGTTACAGCTTTATTCCTTCTACGGTCAACATCATCTCCACCTCTGTTGAGGCAGGCCCTAAGTCACGATTAATGCCAAAATCTTTCATCTTAAATGTAGTCTTTCCTTCAAAACCCACACGATATCCGCCCCATGGGTCTTTCCCCTCCCCTACAAGCTCTACAGCAATATCGATTGGTTTTGTCACACCTCTTAGCGTAAGGTTACCAGTTAATGTTCCGGCCTTACCACCTTCATTTAATTTTAGCCCCGTGCTTACAAATTTTGCATTAGGGTATTTATCAACATAAAGAAACTCCTCCGCCCTCAAATGCTTATCTCTTTCAGCGTGATTACTATCGATGCTTGTAACATCAATATCAACATTTATCTTAGAGTTCTCAAGATTAGAGCGGTCAATTTCAAAACTACCGTCAAAGTCATTAAAACGGCCATACAACCAGCTATAACCCAAATGCTTTACACGAAACTGAATAAATGCGTGCGCACCTTTAATGTCTATTTTGTATTTCTCAACAGAGGCAAAAGCGTTTGATGTCAATAGTAGCCATGATGACAAAACCGCTAGAAATATTTTCTTCATATCAAAATACCTTTTTTAAATTATTTCTTAAAAAATATGAACAATATGATTAATTGTCTATTATTTTTTAGCTATTTAAAATTAAAAATTCGTCATATTTAAACTTATAGTGCCTGTGCAATATCACCGATAAGATCATCAACATCTTCTAAGCCAACCGACAAACGCAGCATTCCTTGTGTAATATCAAGTTTTTGCTGTTCTTCAGGTTCAATATTAGAGTGCGTAGTTGATGCAGGGTGTGTTATTAGGGACTTAGAATCACCCAGGTTATTACAAATATCGATTATCTTTAGTCCGTTCATAAACGAAAATGCTTCATACTTACCGCCTTTTAATTCAAAAGCTATCATATTCCCTCCGCGATCCATCTGCTTTTTTGCAAGCTCAAATTGTGGATGCGACTCTAACCCCGGGAAAATAACTCTTTTTATCTTATCATTACCCTCTAGGAACTTAGCAACCTTTTCGGCATTATCACAATGGCGCTGCATACGTAATTCCAATGTTTCCAAGCCTTTTAAGAATACCCATGCATTAAATGGGCTCATTGCAGGCCCAGTGTGTCTATGGAAAGGTGTGACAACGTCTTCTATAAACTCTTTACTTCCCAATATTGCACCGCCTAAGCAACGCCCCTGCCCGTCAATATGCTTGGTAGTCGAATATATAACACAATCAGCACCAAGCTCCAGCGGATGCTGCAACAAAGGTGAGGCGAAAACATTATCAACAATAAAGAACGCACCATGTTTCTTACAAAGCTTGGCAACGGCCTCAACATCTACCAATTCAAGGTTAGGGTTTGAAGGGGATTCAATGAAAACATATTTCGTATTTTCCTTAAAAGCAGCCTCCCACTCATCCATATTCTTACCGTCAACCAACGTTACCTCAATGCCCAAGCGTGGCATTATCTCAGTTGCGATATAATAACAAGAACCAAACAGAACTTTACTGGCTATTAAATGCTCTCCCGGCTTTATCTGACTTGCAAGTGATGCAAAAACCGCAGCCATTCCACTTGCAACGACACACGCCGCCTCAGCACCTTCTAATAAAGCAAGGCGCTCTTCGAGCATTGACAATGTCGGGTTACAATATCTTGAATAAACATAGCCCGGCGCTTCACCATTAAAGCGGCTTTCAGCCACTTCAGCAGATTCATAGCAAAATCCTGAATTAAGAAAAATAGCTTCACTGGTCTCGCCAAAGTTAGAGCGTAAAGTTCCACCTCTTACCAATTTTGTATTCGTTTTCCAATTTTCCTGATTCTCTTTCTTTTTCACAGTTATTCGCCTTTAATTATTTCGCTTTTAGTCAGCAATAATTATCCCAAAATCATAGTTTTGTCCAATATATCTTTATAAATTCGCTACTATATCAGGATTTTATCTTTGAATTCCCTGCTCATTAAAACCACTAACAGTAAACTGACTTGACCTTTCCCTCACAATATTCTCAGTATGTTTAGACATTTGATCAACTTTTTTGGAAAAGAAACCTAAAGATCTGGAATTTTTTGATGCATTTAAGAATACATCATCAACATTTTTACTTTTTGACTGCAAAAAAGTCTCACCCCTGGTGTTTACAACTCCTATAACTTCTTGAGGTGACTCTGCCTCTCTTAAAGACATTCTTGAAAGTGACTCCATATCACGAATTAACCTTAAAGGTAACTTGCCAACTTCTACATTCGCCTCGGAAGCCTTTTTTACAGTTTCAGCGGTTACATCAGAAACGTTAGTTCCATCGTTTCTATAGCTTCCTGCTCTTTTCTCACTATTCCTGATTTTTTCAACATCTTTTACACCAGCTGGATGTTCATCCATATATTGCCTTAGATCATTAAAGTCTGATTGATTGGATGAATGGAACATAAAGCTCTGTACCAGCAAACCGCAATTTTGTCCGCCACCGGACTGTATTATATCAAAATTTAACCTAACTTTTGAATCTGGCAGCTCTTGTTTTATTTGCTTTGCTACAGGCTCGGTATATTCAAACCTTCCAACCGAATCGAAAAGCACAAAATCAAAGCTTCCATCCTTATTTTTTCTTACATCTCCACCCAGCCAATGTTCACCAAGACCACCATCTTTTGCAAACTGTATGTTAACTTCCTTACCTTCATTGTTATCCCTGACATCTTTTAATTTTTCTATAAAATCCGGGAACTCATCTTTCCCAATAACAACAAAATTATCTGAATCCCTACCTTTTGCCTGACGACGTTTTTTCTTCTCAGACACCGCTTCTAGCATACCATTATAGTCCACTAAGCCATATGCTGGGGATTTTTCATGTTGCCCTGGCTTCACTTCCACATCGACCATTTCATATTGCCCTTTTATATATTTTGAATAAGTTTCAGGATTTCTTTCAAATGCCTTGTTCAGCATAGGGTCATTTATATCCTTTTTTTCTTTTAGTGCAATGTCTTTGATAATTGCAAATGGTGACACACCTTTGTCATTTTCATCCAACAAAAGCTCAGGACTTTCATCCATTAGCATATCGACAAGCTCATAGTTCTTAGCTTGCAACGCATAATGCATAACATTATCACCATGAGATGTATAGGCAGTTTCCCTAAATGGAGGAAGGCCATCATCTGAATCATATTCAGTAGCCTTATTTATATGCTCTTCTACTAGCTTAAACATCTCAGCGCCTTGTTGAAGAGCCGCATAATGCAGCAACGATTCTCTGTAATCCTCCGTTCTCACAAAGCAACTATCAGGATTTTCTTTGAGTGCCTTGTCTACTCGTGACAACTCTCCACTTTTTACACTGTCAAATATTTGTTTTTTTTCCAAAGTTTAACCTATATAATATTTATCGATTTTACCTTATTTAAGACAATTATGTCATTTTTTTGCAAAAAAATCATTAATTAATTAACAAATAAAGATTATTCTCATTAATATAGAGAGTTCATAGTTTATTTTGGTATTTTAAAGGTTAAATATGTTCGACTTATCGTGGTCAGAGATGTTCATTGTTGCCATAGTTGGTTTATTGGTTATAGGCCCTGAGGAATTGCCGGGCGTTATCCGTAATTGTAAAAAGATTATAAAGAAAATTAAGTCAACCACCAAAGAATTCACCTCTGCAATTACCGATATTGACGAAATCGACGATTTAAAGAACGAGGCCAATAAACTCAACGAGGACATGAAAACCATCATTGACTTAGATGGCAATGAGCAGCCTACCTATGATATTTCCGATATGCTAGAAGAAAAAGAAAAAAATAAATAATAGCCTTGCTCATAATTGTTACAAAATACAACAATTATGAAATATTATACGCCTAATATAACTTCCATAAAATATATGGTTACTAACTATGCCCAATAATAATCGCCCTTTAAATAACCGCCGGCCTAGCTCTCCAAGAAGTATTATAGATTTTGATAGATATAATAGGCCTTCATCGCCAACCAGTGTAATGGATTATAATGACAATTATCAAAACAACTTTCTTAGATCTATTCTTCAAAATAGTGAAAATAACAATATTGCATGGCAAGAAAGGATTGTAGTCTCGCCTGAAAGAGAAATTTAGTAAAAACAGCACCATTTTATATCAATAAATTAACCCTTTTTTAATTGATACAAGGTTATAATCTAATATTGGAAGGAGTTATTAATTATCAGTTGATATAGTATATGCATTATCGTCATAAGAAGTTTCTTGATAATATATTATCTAATATTGAACCTAAATCGGGGGAAACGGTAAATATTTACGACTCCTTAGGTAGGGTTTTGCATAGCGATATCGCTGCGAACCGTTCATTTCCCAATAATGATACAGTCTCCATAGATGGTTATGCAATAATTTGCGAAAACACCCATAGCGCTCCTATAAACCTTCAAATAATCGGAGAATCTACGGCAGGAGACCCTTTTGAAGGAGAGATATTAAATGGTGAAGCGGTACGAACATATGCAGGCTGCCCTTTACCTAAAGGTGCCGATACAGTTATTTCAGACGACAAATGTAAAGTCAAAGGCAAAACCCTTTCAATAAAAAAGCCTTTTTTAAACAACCAGAACATACTTTATTGCGGCGTTGATTTTGTAAAGGATGAACCGGTTCTAAAGAAAGGGCATACTATCACTCCAATATATATAGCACTTGCAGTGGCTATGCACCATGCTTCACTACAGGTAAATAAAACTGTGAACATAGGTATTTTAGAAGTAGGTGATGAACTTGCAAAACTTGGAGAAAATAAAGACATTACCAAAACAACATCGACTACAGGCATTATTTTACAATCATTTATACGTTCTAGTGGTGCAATGGCAACCGATTTGGGAATAATTTCTGACAATGAAGAGGCGATAATGGAAAGACTAAAGGAAATATCAGGGGTAGATCTTATTGTTACCACTGGTGGCCTTTCCAACGCTTCAAAAAGTCTAATGAAAAAAGCTATCAATAAATATAACTCGTCCACCTATACTTTAAAACTGAATCTTAACATAACTGCGTCTGTTATGTTCTCTATAATTGATAATATGCCCGTTCTATCACTTTCTGGGCAACCAATTGCCGCCTACATGTCTGCAACATTATTCTTAAAGCCGATAATTCATCACTTTAACAATGCTATAGGGAACGCGACTCTTGAACAATCCGCATTACTCGACAGAGATTTGGATGTAAACGATCTTGAAATGGACTATATATGCTCAAGACTAGTCACTAATGAACATAATATTTTAAAGGCCATGCCAGCTTCATCATATGATAAAATGCTTATGTCAGCTTTGTTATACTCTGATTGCATAATAAAAGTTGATAAGAATCACTCTAAAAAAGAAAATCCGGTAAACATAATAAAATTTTACGACTAAGCTGCTTTGGTAGTAAGATATTTAAATATCTCTTCTAGGTCAGCTTCTTCAGTAGAGAGGTCTTTTATCGTAATATTTGATTTTGCTACATCCTGCAAAATTTTATCAATTGATACTTTTGTAGTTTGATATTCTATTTCCAGATTTCTATCGTCATTGACCTTAGCATCATAGCCTTCAAGTTCTTTAGGAACTTTTTTTATCTGCTTATCTCCAACAATAACAACCTTCTTGCGATCAATAGTTTTCATCACGTTCTTTTTACTATCATTAGCAATTATCTTACCGTGATTGATAACAGCTATATTATCACATAACTGCTGCGCTTCTTCCAGATAGTGCGTAGTTAGAACTATAGTAGTTCCTTGCTTATTTAGCTTAGTAACATATTCCCAAAGCTGAGTTCTAAGCTCCACATCAACTCCGGCAGTAGGTTCATCCAAAACAAGTACCTTAGGGAAATGGACTAGAGCTTTAGCTATAAGTAACCTACGTTTCATACCACCTGATAAGCGCCTTGCCTGTGCAAAAGCTTTATCCTTTAGCCCAACAGCCTCAATTATTTCCATAGTGCGTCTTTGGCCTTTAGGCACACCATAATAACCTGCTGTGTTTTCAAGCGCCTCGAAAGGTGGAAAAAAGGGGTCAAGCACCAGTTCTTGCGGCACAACTCCTATTGACTTTCTGGCAGCCTTCGTTGCCTTATCAATATCATTACCACAGATACTTACTACCCCTTCAGTCTTATTAACAAGCCCGGCAAGAATATTTATAAATGTTGATTTCCCTGCACCATTTGGGCCTAACAAGCCAAAAAAAGAACCTTCGGGAATTTCAAGGTCTACATGCTTAAGTGCAACTTTATCATCACCCTTTTTGACCTTATAGGCTTTATAAAGCCCTTCAACTTTGACTGCTGCTGCGTTGGTCATAACGGTTCTTTTAATACCTGATTAACGGTTTCTACCTGCACTTGATTGCTCATTAATGAACTTTTGCCAGGCATTGGTGTCATTATTAGCCATTTGATTTAGCGTATTGTTCATCTCAAAATTTCTATCTGCTATTTCCATTTCTCTAGCTGAAAATCCTTTTTTCTCTTCTGGTGAACCACCTTTGTTGCTTTTACTATTAACAGTATCCATCGTATTTTTTATCGTAAAATCTTCTTTTGTAAAACCTTTTTTCGGCATAATAATCTCCTAGTTATAAATTAATAACGGCACAATAGGCATATCTTAAGAAACTTACAAACAAAACTTAATTTATTTAAACCCCAACGATAAACAGACCATATTCATCAGCCATACTAACTACTTCATCCTTATCTATCACCAATGCGGCTCCGGCCTCTACTGCAATTCCAGCTAATCCGTTCTCATGCGCTTTCATGATAGTAACAGGGCCAATTGTAGGAAGATCCACCCTTTTATCCTGCTCAGGCTTTTTAACCTTAACCAACACTCCACCTTTTTTTTCTAACTGTAAATCCTTGCACCTTTCTATAAGCTTGTCAGTGCCTTCGATAGCCTCAACGCCTATAACAACACCATCTTGCATTATTACACTTTGCCCAATATCAAGCTTTCCAATTGATTGGGCCATCTTCTTACCCACGTCAACATCGCCTTGTTGCTTTCCTTGCGGAGATACTTTGCCTAGCACACCAAGCGGCATCAAAGCATCTTCTAGTATCTCATCTGCTCCGATTATTTCAAAACCATTATCTTCAAAAAAGCCTATAACAGTAGTAAGAAGCTTATTGTCACCATTAAGTTTAGCCTTTGTAATTCTGGCTAGCAATTTAACACCGCCACTATCTAACTTTAATGAAAGAAATTTTGGACGTTTTAGGCCACCTGCAAAGACAATATTTTCAACATGCTCTTCTTTAAATAGCTTTATTGCCTTACCGACAGAACCAACGCCAAGACTTGTGTGCGGTACTTTATCAATTGATTTTGGTCTTTCTTCAGTTATCAATATAACAAATAGATCAATACCTGAATTTATACATTGACGTATTATCTTTTCAGGTAAGTCCCCTCTACCTGCAACTAAACCTATTTTTGATAATTTTTTATCATGCTGCATCTGCATTTTTCATACTATCATTTTTTGGCTGGCATATAGCTCTGGAGTTGTTTGATCTTATAAACTCAATTATTTCATTCACACCACTATTTTCTTTGAACATTTCAGCGGCATCTTCCATCCTTTCCTGCAATGTTCCCTCTTGAGAGAATAAAACACGGTATGCATTACGTAAAGTATGTATCTCTTCACGTTTGAAATTACCGCGCTTTAACCCGACAAGATTCAAACCACACAAATTGGCTCTCTCTCCCATAGCCTGACCATAAGGTATAACATCATTTTCGATACCTGACATCCCACCTATCATAGCATGATGCCCAACTCTTACAAACTGATGAATAGCAGCAAGGCCACCTATTACAGCAAAATCACCAACCTTTACATGCCCAGCTAACGTTGCATTATTTGCAAGTATTACATTATTTCCTACCACACAATCATGTGCAACATGGGAACCTACCATAAACAAACAATTATCGCCGACAATTGTTTTCAAAGCGTCACCCTCAGTACCGGGATTCATAGTAACATGCTCACGAATAGTATTATTCTTTCCAATTACTAATGTTGACTTTTCACCTTTGAACTTTAGATCTTGTGGAATATGGCCTATTGATGCAAAAGGAAATATACGCGTTCCCTCGCCCACTGTAGTATATCCATCTATAGCAACATGTGAATAAAGCTTAACATTATCTTCAAGCTCAACATTTGGCCCAACAACGCTATAAGCTCCTATTTCAACATTATTACCTATTTTTGCACCATCTTCTATTATGGCCGTTTCGTGAATTTTACTCATCTGAATCCATTAACATTGCAGTTACAGTTGCTTCGGCAACCTTTTTCCCCTCTACCGTTGCCACTCCTGAGAATTTCCAAACTGACTTACGGTTTTGTATTTTTTTAACCTCTAAATACAAACTATCTCCAGGAACTACAGGCTTTCTGAATTTTGCATTATCTATACACATAAAATAAACCAGTTTTCCTTTTGCTTCATCACCTAATGTTTTTACCGTAAATATAGCTGATGCCTGCGCAATTGCCTCAACGATAAGAACTCCCGGCATTATCGGTCTATCAGGAAAATGCCCCATAAAATGCGGCTCATTAAAAGTTACGTTCTTTAATGCAGTCAGACTTTTTCCTTCAACATAATCTATCACCCTGTCTATCAACAAAATAGGGTACCTATGAGGTATCATCTTTATTATATCTTCGATACCCTCTAGCACCTCTTTATTCTCACTCATCCCTATTCACCTTTCTTCTTAAGTAATTTTTTTATCGCAACTGTTTGTCTGTGCCAATCTTTTATAGGTATAGCCGGGGCGCCACCAACTGTAGCTTTATCTTCAATACTATGCATAACGCCAGATTGCGCGGCAATTGTAACCATGCTACCTATTGTTAAATGACCAGCAATACCAACCTGACCTCCTATTACAGTATAGTCTCCAATTTTTGTACTGCCTGAGATGCCTACTTGTGAAACAATTATACAACCTCTTCCTATCTGCACATTGTGACCGATTTGTACAAGATTATCTATTTTTGTGTTATGGCCTATAACCGTATCGGGTCCTGCACCTCTATCAATACAGCTATTCGCACCTATTTCAACATCATCCTTAATAATTACCCTTCCTAGCTGAGGAACTTTTATATGCACGCCTCTTTCAGTTGCAAAACCAAATCCATCTTGTCCCAAACGCACACCAGGATGCAATATAATATCATTACCTAAAATACTATGGCTAATTGCCACGCCATGTCTTATAGAACAATTATTACCAACTTTCACATTATCATTAATGCAAGCACCAGAGCCAATATAGCAATCGTCACCTATTACAACATTATCACCGATAAAAGCGCCAGCTTCTATATTACAATTCTTTCCTATTTCAGCACTATCTGCAATATAGGCCTTTTCAGATATATTGCCGTTGTCGTTTTGTACAGGATAAAAAGCCGTAGCAATCTTTGCGTATGAAGCATATGGGTTATCAGAAACTAATATATCCATTCCCTCTGGTGCTTTGTCCAATGTCTCAGTTGACATTATACATGCACCTGCACTGCTTTGCATCAGCTCACTACTATACTTCCTGTTACTAAGGAACGTAACCTCCTCAGTTGAAGCAGAATCTATTGGAGCAACTCCAACAAATTTTTTATTGTTATCTTCACATGAATGTATCTTAGCACCTGCTATCTTTGCTATTTCCTCTAAAGATAAAGGCTCTATGTTCTTAAAAAAATTTAAATCAGGCATATCTTGGTAGTCTTAGTATTAATTACTTCGTATTTTTTACTTTAGGAAGTTGCTTATCAAGCCTTTTTAACACTTCAGCAGTTATATTAAGGCTTTTTTCTGCATACAGGATTTGTGATGTAGGTATAGCAACCTGAAAATCTTTTTCTTTAGCAAGCTTTCCAATAATCTCAAACACTACGCCTTGCACTTCTCCTAAAGAACTGGCAAGTGAGTTATCAAGGTTTGCTCTTTTAACCTGAACATCTCTTTGCACTTTTATCAATTGCTCTTTGAACTCTTCTCTTTTTTGGGCAAAAGCTTCTTCAGATATTACCCCTCTTTGAGATGCAAGTTTTTTTTCAGCAGAACGTAACTTCTCTTCTTCTTTAGTTATTTCGCCCTGATATTTATCTCTTTTTTGTTTTATTTTATTTCTGATATCTTTTGCCGCCGAAGATTCTTGCAATACTTTTTGAATATCTACAACTGCGATCTTTGACGCATGCGCACTAGAATCAAAACACAAATTAAATAGAACTACAGAAACAATAATAAGTATTTTTTTCATTTTACATCCATTTAAAAAATTTTATAAAAGAATATCTTTAGAACCTTGTGCCAAAGTCAAATTGTAATTTTTGAGTTTGGTCGATAGACTCTTTCAAATAAGGTACACCATAACTTACATTCAACGGCCCAAGTGGTGATATCCAAGAGAAACCAATTCCTGCTGATGCGTGCAATGTATCTCTGTCAATAATTCTAGGGTCAGTAGCATTATCCAATCCGGTAATACCTCCCATATCATTGAACACAAAGCCAGTAAAACCAAGCTCCTCAGGTATGTAAGCTATAGGAAAATCAACCTGCGTAGTAGTCGCATAATATCTTTTACCACCAAGCACCGTTCCTTCCGTACTTGCCGTAAAGTCAGACGGGCCAAAACCAACTGTTTCAAAGCCCCTTATAGTACGACCGGTCAAACGGAAATTATCCGCATAACGTATGTTCTTTCCTCCAAAACCCGTTATATGACCACCACTTGCGCTTAGCTTTAAAATAAAATCATCCCTATACACAGGCACATAATAGCCAGCTTTTGCTTCATTCCTGATATAGTTCAAGTCACCACCCAAACCTGCCAGTTTTTGGTCTAAAAGAAGGAAGTACCCATTCTTAGGGTTAAACCTGTTATCACGCTTATCATATAAGAAGGAATGACCTAT
>Ga0213866_10002279_pt1 | contig 13673 bp, 10 predicted proteins | sample PICome_11_FD_160079 | JGI IMG/M metagenome (GOLD analysis project Ga0213866, IMG submission 160079) | Coastal seawater microbial communities near Pivers Island, North Carolina, United States - PICO284 | ecosystem: Environmental > Aquatic > Marine > Coastal | place: USA: North Carolina...
CATTCTCCAAGCTTACAGGTGCGCTTATCGACTACACGACCATCACCATGAGTTGGTAGTGGGTATGCACAAATTGCAATTGCGAGTTTATCGAGAAGCTTTACTGGATCATCATCAAAGACCATGTTTGGTGGAACTGCCCTCTGACACATCTTTTCAATGATCTCTGGAACATGATTTGAAATACCTCCAGTATTGGTAAGGATTCCGATAGGTCGTCCTTCTTCGTATGCAATTGTTAGTTCGTTTAGTGTACCGATTCCTCCACCTACAATAACAATTCCATCACTTGAACGGATATTAATTATATCTCGTTCCATGAAACCCTGCCCTGTATAAATAATGAAATCGTGCTCATGTGGAGAGTTGTATTCTGTAATGTGCTCCTTTAATGAGAATGCTGGGGAGATACCAACAGTGAAACCCCCCGCCTTCTTTGCACCTAACTGAGCATCATTTGGAAGACCAGGACATGCACCATTAATGAAGATGTAATCACGTCTTCCGATTTCGAAACCAAGATCGTAGGCCTTTTTCTTTGCAGCTTCACTTTCAAGTTGTGGACCAGAGGCAGAGCCCATTACACCAATCTTTAGCCTGTGATCATGTTCATCAACCATAATTTTTTATGTGTGTAGTATATAACCTATTGAGAGATACTCATACTCATATTTGCTGACTGCATTTCAAATTGCAGATTTGCTACCGGAAACTTCCGCATTCCTTCGGGTGGACGGAAAGCCGCATAGATGAACATGAAGAGCATGCCGAAAATACATATCTTTTTCATATTGTTATAATACCATATTTCACAATATTTATCAATATGTGTCAAACACGCTTGAACTAGTCCTCAGAGCCACTTCCTATATGGAAATAGCGATTTGTATTATGTTCTTCGTTGGTTACTGCGTAATAAATCTTGCCATCATTGCCGTGCAGATAGTACCAATATGGGCTACTTTTTGGGTTTGCAGCAGCCAAGATACTTGGAAGCCCAGGGTTTGCAATTGGGCCTGGTGGAAGTCCTCTAAACTTTCGAGTGTTGTATGCAGAGTTTGAGTTTAGGTCCCCATGTGTAATGGTCTCTGACTGCTTATTAAGGATATACCTGACTGTTGCATCGACCCCGAGACCTCTGCCGTCATCATATCTTTTCCACAAAATACCAGATACCACGTTACGCTCTTCCTCTTTCCGTGTCTCCTCTTCTATAAGAGAAGCCATAGTTATAAGCTCTGGTAAATCTCTTCCAGAAGCAGCGATAACATCTGCTTGTCCAACAAGGACAGTTTTTCTAAATGCATTAAGCATTCGCTCCAAGAAGAACTTCACGACAAATCCCTCCTCTTGTATGTAGTATGTATCTGGATAAAGGTAGCCCTCCAAACGACCTCCTCGCTGGGCAAGACCTGTAATGTTTTCTGGCAAAAAGTCGTATGACTCAAAATCGCATTCCTGTGAACACCTCACAGCCTCACCTTTTTGAATAAGGCCCATAGAGGTGAGCAAGTTATCTATATCTAGTACGGTGAAACCTTCTGGAATAGTAACAATCTCTTCTTCTGCTTTTCCTGTTCGAAGCACCTCTACAATTTCAGCTACATCTTGAGATTTCTGCAAAAGGAAGACGCCTGCTTGAAGTTTTCCATCCAATTTCTGAGACTTTACATACAAGCGGAACCCAAGAGCTGATCGTATAAATCCTTCTTCTGCCAGATGATCTGCGATCTGTGTTGTAGACCAGCCAGGCTCGACAATAACCTTCTTTCTGTCATTTCCTTCTCCATTAATAGCACTTGTTGCATGCATGTACCACAATGCAAAAGCTGCACATATAACGATAATGTAGAGAAAGAGTTTTTTCATAGTAGAAAAGTATTACTGACCAAGGCCTTTCATTCCTGCATCAGGAGCACCCATTCCCATTTGTCCCATCACAGCCTGCATTTTTTCTGCTGCAACAATCTGTGCCTTTTTCATTGCCCTGTTGAGAGCATCTTTCAAAAGAGCAGGAATACGCTCTCGAGATACGTCTTCACTGATAGTAATGCTAATAACTTCTTGTTCTGCATTAACCACAACCTCCACTCCTTCAGCTTCTGCTTCTACGTGGATATTTTTCAATTCCTTTTTAATCTTCTTTGCCTGCTTCTGCAGCTTGAACATGTCCTTTGCTTGAGAGAGTGATGTCATAGTTCGCCTAGATTACGATGATCTCAAACTCCATGCAAGGCTATACACTGAGATTAAGGTATAGCCTAAATATAAAAAAAATGGTACAATACTAATTATGGAAAATACGACTTTTATACATGAACTCATTGTTATCACGACAAGTCTTGAAGCGCTCTCTATTTTTGTAGCAAGTATTATTGGTTATATTGGAGTGATGATTATGGCATATGGTGGAATTTCAAGTGCAATCCACTTCATGCTTTCTACGATACGAAAGAGAAATCACCTTCCATATATTCGCATTGAACTTGGAAAACACTTGGCACTTGGTCTCGAGTTCCTTGTTGGAAAAGACATTATAGAATCTATTATGCAGCCAAGTTGGGATGAACTTGGAAAACTGGCAGCTATTATTACACTACGAACAGCAGTGACACTGATGCTTAGCTGGGAAATTAAGCAAATTAAAGAAGAGCTACATGAAGAAAGTGTCCACGCTATTGCACTGAAAAAGGTGTCAAAAAAATAACCTACTCAACAATCCCTATACGATCTTCGATCTCTTGGTTTACGAAAATCTTCTTTCGTCCGTATTTCATGCGACTGTACTCTTTGATAAGCCCTCCGAGCTTCTCGTTTCGCTGAGATTCATCATAAATAGTATTTAAACTAAATGGCCGTGATGTCACGTTATCAATATTGAGTTTTGTGTAGCACTGGAAGTTTGGAATGTTAATAACATCTTGCTCTGAAAGTACAGGTGCCATTTCTTTTGCCATGTACTCCGCATCCTCAGCACCAATCTTAAAACTGCTAATACTTCCAACGTTACCAAATACTGCATCGCGCAGCTTTCCACTATCTGCACCACTTCCTTCTACGAGTTGTCCAATAAACTGGTGAGCCATTATAAGACCTAGTTCATACTTACGAGCTTCCGATAGAATCGTGGCGAATGCATCTGTTACGAAGTTTTGGAACTCATCCACATACAAGTAGAAGCGACGCCTCTCGTCTTTTGGCATATCTGCCCTTCCCATCGCAGCCATATTAATTTTATTTACAAATATCAATCCAAGAAGCTGAGCGTTGGTATCACCAATCTTACCCTTAGACAGATTCACCAAAAGCACTTTTCCTTCATCCATCACCTTTCGAATATCAAAGGCACTTTTTGGCTGTCCAATAATATTACGCATTGTGGTATTGGTAATAAAAGGACCAAACTTCGAACTGAAATATGGAATCATTTCTTCTTTTTCTCGTGCGCCAGTTTTCGCAATTTCATTTGTCCAGAAACTACGCACAACAGCATTGCGACATTTGCTTACCTTATACCTCTGGAAGTCGTCATCAACGAACATACGAGGTACATCGAGGATCGTTGCACCCTCCTCATCATCATCCATGAGTGTTAGACAACCATTACGGAAATAGTGTTGAATTCGTGGACCGAAGATTTCATTACCAAACAATTTAATAAAGATCTCCATAGCATCAAGTGATGCTCGGTCTTTCTCTTCTGGCGTTGTTGCCTCTAGTAGGTTTAGACCCATTGGACGATCGTGATCTGATGGATCAAACACAATAATATCTTTTGCCCGTTCCTTTGGCACATGAGCGAGTGCGTCTTCGATAAGGTCTCCGTGAGGGTCGATCATACAGACACCCTCTCCATTTGCGATATCCTGTCGTGACATCCAACTAATATAGGCAGATTTACCCGTACCAGATTTTCCGATGATGTAATGGTGACGAGTACGGTCCTTGGGCTTGAAGCGGATTTCTGTATCCTTTGCTCTGTACCTGTTATGCCCAAGCAAAATACCTTCTGTTGGAACATCTGGTGGTGGTGGTAGCATTTTTGAAGCAACCCACTGAATGATTGGCATCTTGTTGTACCTACTATCTGGGAAGTGAAACAGTCCTGCCAGCTCCTTTTCAACAAGAAGTGAATCCTTATGTACAAAACCATTAATACGGTTCTTCCACAATTTATAGAGGATCTTTGCATTCCACTTCAGAGGGAAGAAATCGACATACATACGCCTGTTTTGTAGTACGTTTCCGTACAAATCTTTAAACGCATTGAATGCAATTTGCATATTGTTTGTAATCTCTTGAGAGCGATGCATGCTCGATGTTGATGCAAAAATACGAATCGAAGAATGATAAAAACTCATACCCGCTTTTTCACCCATTCGCTTATATAGCTCTTCTTCAGGGGCGATCATACGAACGAAGCTATCCCCTTCTTTTGCCCCAGGTGCCATGGTACTTGTATCGCCACTTGCAATGCCCGAGACAATCATGCTCACGGTCTTTAGGCCAGGGATATTTGAAAGCCAATGATTCTTCTTCCCTTTAAATGCTGCCGATGCAAATAGCTTCGCCTTCTTGTTCCACTTACCACTAAACGATGGCGTTACTACTATCTGAATACATGCAGTTTCATCTGGCTCCATTTTACTCAATACGTTTGCAATACCGTTAAGAGGGTCATCTTGCATCTGTTCGTAATAACGAATTGGGTACTGATACCCCTTTTGCTGAACCATATTGTACGCCATAAGTTTAGTTCCCTTTGGCCAAATATCTGGTGTGTCGTGAAGTGTTACCTCTGCGTCTGGATAAAATGCAGTAATCTGCTTTTCTACAATCGAGAGAAGATCATCTTTTGTGACGACGTACATTGTCAGCTGTCCTTTCTCCACATACATTTCAAAGCTAATAGGGAGATACCTGAAAAACCAAAAGTGGATCATCTGCTGTAAGTTCAATGCTTTAATTTCCCATAATGCACGAAACAACTGTTCCATCATTGCAATCTTCTCTTTGAAATCTTTTTCAGTTCTCTTCTCTTGGTCAATCTTTGACTCTTGTCGAGGCAGCAAAACTTTCAGCGCAACTAGTTTTTTTGCATTGTGCATTGCATACCAATATCGAAAAAACTTTCGAGACATTCTCCACGCTCCATATGCCAACACAATAACTGCAGTGTTTGAAAGTGGCGCATGAAGAAATTCCTTCAATAGTGAATTCCAAAATCCATCTGTGGCCAGAGTTATAGTCACTATGACGGTAAGCCATAGAAGGGGCCATGTAGCGAAACGAAGGAAGAAAACCATACTTTCTTTATGATACAGTAAATCCCTTTATTATAGCAGAATTTGCACTTGCTGAATAGGTCAGATTGGCTTCTCAGAGCTTCCTTATGGCAATACACATGCGCTAACATCCATGCGAAGCTCACGAAGATGCCCAAGTGTGTCGCAAACAAATATTGAGTAGCGGCCAACAATATCTGGTGAGAATTGGTATTTTTCTTTTGGATTTACAAAATCCTGTATACGGAGATTTTGACCATCTGGGTAAACGATACTTTGCACCACGAATGGCTTATTACTTTGAAGAACTAGTGGATCTGAAATAGTAAATGAATGTGGTACTCCACGATAAAAACGAACATCCTTTGTTATTCTCTGCTGGTAAATACGCTGCTTCTGCTCGCATGAGCTTACCATTTCCACGTTTCCAAGCCTTTCGAATGTAGCCCTCAGTACACCTTGTCCATGAGGAGCAATTTTTAAAAATGCTGCTTTACTCAGGTCCATATCTCTTCCATGAACATAAGGACCTCTATCGTTTATGCGGACTACAACAGATTTACCATTTTCAACATTCTTCACCTTTACAAGTGTATCGTGCGGAAAAGACCTATGAGCAGCGGTAATTGCATTCATATCGAATGTCTCCCCAAATGCGGTTCCTGCTCCATGAAAATCCTCTGCATAATAACTCACTTCGTGAACTTCTTTTATGAGCATTTCATCGAGAGTTTTCATCATTGTTAGTAGCTGTGTCGTCGTTACCCTTGACCCAAGGTCCCTGTTCATTTCGACAATAGGATAATCAGATATCATAGATGCCAATGTCTCTGGCTGCATATCTGGTAACTCACGAACATTTCGTGTTCGAAATAACCACAACAAAGCATGGCGCAACAGTAATGGCTCATCTGGATAAAAGAGCGATTCATCCTCCAGAATTTTTCTACTTCTTGCGTAGTTAATTTCTAGGTAACCCCTATCTTCTTCGTGTATGTCGCTATAATTTTCCCTTCTCTCGTATGCAGGGCGGGAAATACTTTCCCACATAAGTAAAAAACCATCTCTACGAGTTGTGTAATCCCCTTCTGCAAGCGCAGATGTTGGCAAAATGAGGAGGCCTAATATAAGAAATAATTTTTTGATGTATGCACCTTGAACAATATTCTCCAAAGAAGCAATTCTCATATTTTGATTCTGCATTCTTATAGTGCATTCCATCCTTGTGCCCTCACAAGATGATAGAGGATATTCCGCTGTTCATTGCGCAAAGATCGTAATGTTGTTGGGCCCACATATCCTGCTCCAGTATCAGATTTTGAAGTAATAATCTTTCGATCAAATTGATATGCCATCACAGCATCTTTTGTCATGGGTCCAAAGTTTCCATTTATATTTTTTGCGTCAAAGAATCCAAGGTCTGCAAGTGCTTGCTGAAGAAGGCGTACCTGTCCACCATTGTAGTCATCTCCGAGGAACTGACGTAAGCGATTCCCCTTCTCTGCTAGCTTGGTATCGATAGCATGTAGATCTAAATACCTATCTGCATGCATTGCAACGATAGTGCGATCCCACTCTGCGCGAATTGCCTTGCTTGTCATCGGGCCAATCCGCCCTGCCCCATTATCCTCTGCTGTTCCGACTAGTGCATGCTTTTGCTGGAATTTCAAAATAGAAGCAAAGAGATTATCATCATATACCCCGTTTGTTCTTCCTTTGTAATAGCCAAGGAATCGTAATAGTCGCTGAGCTTCTGCAATGGAATCTTTTGAAGCTGATGGATCAATAAACTCCTCGAATGGCTGATACGCACCTTTTCGTTGCTTTGCTCCAAGTACAAACGCAGCTGATTTTTCATCAAGGCCATCAGATATTCTCAGTTGGTAATCACGTAAAAATGCATACCAACTAGTTTTGGTTTCCTCTCCAAAGAATCCTGTAGGCCCCCTCTTCAAGTACCCTATCTCATATAAATAATCCTGTAAGAGATACACCGATAATCCCCTATCGCCAACCTTTGGCCTAAGAGCTAGTAAGTTATCTTTTTCAACAAAGTACGTTCGTAGTTCATCGATTGGTGCAGGCAATATCGAAAGATCAAATTGGACCTCTGGTTGAGTAGTTCCGTTTGGATACACGGTACCCTTGATTCGCTGCACACCAAATGCCAATGCTCTGGCGAGCCCCTCTTCTCCATGTCCAACCCAAATATCTAAACGATGCTTCCCATTTCCGAGCTCATTAATTGCTCCTCCTCTATCATTCACTCGTAATGTTCCAAGGCCAGGAAGAGTAACAGTTGTACCAAATGGATACGACTTTGGAGCAGCAATCATACCTGGGTATACCTCAGTTCCATCTGCACCACGCAAGCCTTGTCCATTGAGTATCTTATCTACTTCTTCTCCGCCCTTCACATAACAACATTGATTTGGAAGTGGTGAGTAATATGCAGTGATAACAAACTCTTGTGTATACGGTTCTGTCTGAACAGCAGGATTGCTATATGTGTGATACGGCAGGAACACTGCAATCGCACCGAGTAACATAACGATATGCCGAGGCACTCGTTGTTCTTTTATATGATAGAGTTGGTGTTTTTGTATTTTCAAATCTCATTATTATACACTAAGTCACACCTCTTTACTGCCAAGTAAACATTACATTATACAATTATTTCATCTTCGATTCTCATACCAAACTTTCCGGGAATATAGACACCGGGCTCAATAGTGATAATCTCATTTTTGAGCAAAGGGGTACTTTTTGCCTTTGTAGAGAGCGTTATGCCTTCATGAATATCGAGTCCTACTCCGTGACCTAGGCTATGGGTGAAGTATTTTTCTAGGTCATATTCAGCAAGAATATTTCGAGCAATACGATCGAGTTTGTGGTTTGTTATTCCTGGCTTCACTGCCTTTTCAGATTCTGATTTTGCCCTACTTAAAGCCATAAAAACCTTTTCTTGAAGCTTTGTTTTCTTGCCTGTAAAAAATACTCTGCTTTGATCTGCCGCGTAACCATTCACTTTTGCACCAACGTCTATCTGTACAATGTCACCTTTTTTTAATTTCCTCTTAGTCGGTGAGTGATGTGGTATTGATGAGTGTGTGCCAAATCCTACAATCGCATCAAAAGATAATCCTTCAGCACCAAGCTCCCGAGCCCATAGCTCAAGCTGCCATGCCAAGTCCACTTCGGTAATGCCAACTGTGAGTGCATCTGGAATTCGCTCCATCATCTGATGTGTAATGCTCTGAGCTTTCTTGAAATTCTTCAATTCTTCAGCATCCTTTGACCTCCTATACTCTTCTACAAGCCCAGAAGATTGAATAAATTTTGTGTTCTTAAAATTTCTTTTCCAACGAGCAAGTCTTGCTACAGATACATCAGTTGCTTCAAATCCGCACTTTTGCACTGTCTTGAGCTCTTTTGAAATGTGGTCAATATCCTTCACAACTACCCTGCCATACACTGCACTTTTTGCCTTTTCGGTATATCGAGAATCGACAAGTAAAACAGATCTTTTGCCTTTAATTAGCAGAAAACCAGCACTCAGTCTTACTCCTGTTAAGTAATATATATTTGTAAGATTGGACACCAAGAACGCATCGGTCTTTGCATCTGCCACTATGGATTGAAGTCTTTTAGGTCTCATGCTCCTTAGGGTAGCGCTGAAGCGCAAAATTTGCTACAATAGTATGAAACATACATACCAATATTTCTATGAATAAACTGCTTGCGCCTTCAACAATATTTCTTGCAATGACCATTGGTTTCCTCGTTGGAATACTCCCTGAAGTTGTTCAGGCACAAGTGTTTGGAGGTCCCGGACTTGTTGGTGGTATTGGACAAGCGAAATCTATACTTGGTGTTTCAAATGGAGACTTACGAGGAACAATACTTAGTCTGCTATTTGTTGTATTATCGTTTATGGCACTTGCCGCACTTGTGGTTATTGTGATTGCAGGTATTTATCTCGTCCTTAGTCTTGGCGACGAAGGTCAAAAAGATAAAGCGAAAAAGATTATTGGCTATGCAATCGGAGGACTCATTGTTATTGCGCTTGCCGCTGCAATTGTCGGTATTGTTATTACTGCAACAAAGAGTGGATCACTCTTTGGTCCGCTACCAGCATGGCCGACAGGTACAGATCCACGCGCAGTTATCCTAGGGGTACTGCTCGGTATCCTCCTCTTTATGGGTCTTGCTGCGGTCGTTGTTATTGTTATTGCAGGTATTATGCTTGTATTTAGCCTTGGTAACGAAAGTACATTAGACCAAGTGAAACGTATTATTCTTTATGCTGTTTCTGGGCTTATTGTTATTGCCCTTGCAGCAGGTATCGTTACATTCATTATCAATGCAATTGGTGGTCAAGCCCTCTTTGGAGATGTTCCATCACTTGGAAATACAGGTGGAACAAACCTTCGGGCAACTGTACTTGCAATCCTACAGGGCATCTTGAACTTCATGGCTCTTATTGCAGTCATTGTGATTGTGATTGCAGGTATTATCCTCGTTATAAGTGGAGGTGAAGAATCATCAAAGGACAAAGCAAAACGTATTATCTTCTATGCAATTTTAGGACTTATTATTATTGCCTTTGCTAGTGCGATAGTCGGCTTTATTAGCTCATCTATTTCCTAATGAATATTAGAAGTTCTTCTATGGCATCTGTTCTTGCAATGCTTACTATTGCAGGGTCTGCTGCGATTGCTCAATTGGTACCATCAGGAGAAGAAACACTTCAAACAACTATTGGTTCTGTGTTTGAAATTCAGGCTGTTGGACAGGAAGGACAAACAAGCTGGGTTCTTACACAGAATGGAGAATTTATTGAAGCAAATAGAGACGCTGTCTTTCGCACACGCTTTTCTCAGCCGGGGACTTTTGTTCTCGCTGCAGAGACAGTGAAGAATGGTGAAACTATTCAGAGAAACTTTCGTATCTCTGTCTTAGACAGAAAGCCCGGAGATCAAGTTGTAGAATCACACGGTACTTCTGTCGCTCTCTTTTCTCCAAACCTTCAAAATGGAATGATTCGTCTCTCTAGGAATATGCAGGTACTGCGCATAATGCCCGAGCGAAAAGATATAAAAGTAATGGCAATCGATACTGACATTACGACAGATAGTAATAATGATGGAAATCCTCAAAATGATGATGATACAAAAAATACACTATTCCGTTCCGAGGGTAGCACTCTTAACTTATGGATCGTCAATGGTGAGGCAAGAGCTATGAGAATGGGTGTGCTATTTTCAGATAACACAACGCAATTTGAAAGTATATCTATTGTGAATGGGGCTAATTCTCTACCTGATTCTAATGAATACAATGACCCAGATACACTCGAAGAGGCTCCTGATGGAATGAAGATTCAAGTGCTAAAAAGTGATAACGGTGAAGTTCAATTTGGTCTTCAAATGGATAGTATTGAGAAAAATTCTGTCTTGTTACTATGGAACTTTGGTGATGGCCAACAGAGTATGCTCGACAAGCCAATCCACATTTTCGCTGAATCTGGAAACTATAACGTTAGTGTTGATGTACGAGAGCTCAAAACAGGAACTATTAAAAATACAGTAAACGATACTATTGTCATTAACAGAATGATGGAAGAGACCGAAGGACAACCAGGAACTATTGAGCCTTCACGCCCTACAGAAGAAAAGAGTGATGGTGGATCTATCTTTGGGCTCATCTTCAAGCTCATTCTGACGCTTATAATTTCTGGTGGTGTTGGTGCAGCAATTCTATTTGTCATTGGAAAAATGAAGAAGAAAGGATATTCACTGGAGAAAAGCCTTCAAATGGCTGAAGAGGTAATGGTCAAAACACCAAAAGAAACAGTCGCCGAGACTGCGCCTCCTATGGAGATTCGTGAAGAAGTAGAAGTTGTCACACCAGAGCCGGAGCCTCAAGGTGAAGCATCAACGCCAGAACCAGAGCCTGTAGTAATGCCAGACTGGCTTGCTCCACAAGACAATGCACCTGTCGCTACACCTCAGGTAGAAACAGTGGTCCCAGAGGTAGAGATAGAGACAGCACCCCCAGTAGAAACTGCTCCTGAAGAGCCAGTGCCAGAAGCTGTAACGCCAACACCGGAACCAGAACCAGTAGTAGAGACAGCGCCCCCAGTAGAAACTGTTTCTGAAGAACCTGCTCCAAATGTGAAACACGATGCAATGGAACCATCAACAGAGCAGCTAAAAACAGACACGACAAAAGCGCCAGACTGGCTTCAAAGTGGAATTGAAAAAGCTGAAGAATCAGGACAGGGCGTAGACACTCCTCCGCCAGAAGCACTTCAGGTTCCAAACCCTGTAGAGCAAAACACTGTTATTGATAAAGAAAAGGAAGAGCGACTACGAGAAAAAAAACGCCTAAAAAGGCAGAGGTACAGAGAGAACCTCAAGAACCGAAAAGATCAATCTGCTCCTGAAAACGTACAGGAAAATACATCTAAGCCTCCTACAAATACCCCAGAACCAGAGGATATAGAGCCAGAGGATATGGATGAGACTGTAGCCTTTATTAAAGCAGAAGATATAGAGCCGATGGATCCAGAGGAAAAACAAGGATCTTAAAGCTTTTCATGTGCTGACTTGCCTTGTAGGATATTGTAGATCTCATGGCGAGATTAGCTCAGTTGGCCTAGTCCGCGACAGCGGACGTCAATATAATGAGCGAGACGCGAAAGCATAGCATCGGTTATTAACTTCTCATGGCGAGATTAGCTCAGTTGGTTAGAGCGTCCGGTTGTGGTCCGGAAGGTCAAGGGTTCAAACCCCTTATCTCGCCCCAGTATATTGACATAATTAAATAAATATGTAATATACCAATATTATGACTCCTGAACTTAAAGTAATCACAATTGCAAATGCACGAGAGATAGTTAGCAGGTTTCCTGATACATCGTTCGCAGTACAACAAATAAGAGATAAAGTTCGTGCAAGTGGTGTTTTGGAAATGTACACACAGACTGATGCTGGAGGTGCTACGTACATGATATGTGAAAATGGTGACTCATTACAGTTACGATTAGTTGATAATACCAACGAAGAACATCCCACTGCTCTTGCAGCAATTGCTATAGACCCAAGAGAGCTTAGCTCTGAACAAGCAAAACTAATTGATCTAGCTCGTAAGCAGCTTAAAGGAGTAATAGAGAAATTTGAAATTGCTCTTGATGCTGTAGGCAGAAGAGAGGAAAAGATAACTGTAATTGAAATTATGCAAGATGCTGCAGGTGAGATAAATGAACTGATGACAAAATTCGTAGGTCATCAAATTTTCAATATGAACACTGACTCTGGTGAATTAATGCAAGAAATAAAAGATAGCTTTGACACTTGGGGCAAAGAATTCAGAAGACTAAGTAATCTCTAGATTAATTATAATTGCACACTACACCATGCCACTCCCGTGCCATTTTTTAAACATACCTGCCGTAATTTGCCATTAAACCAGTGCGAAAGCACCTTGTAAACGCTTTGCAGTATCTGATATTAAAGTTCGATCTTCGTACCATATCTCGCCCCAGTATTTTTCTATAGAGCTCAGTTGGTTAGGCGTTCGCGGTTACAGGTCCAGACAGGTCAAGGTTCAAACCGCTTATCTCCTCGATTATTTTTCTATACAAAAAACCGTGGGGGAGCACGGTTAGGTTTGTATCAGTAGCTGAAGCTACTGATTTTGATTTAGCGATTCAGCAAGGCTTTTTAGCTACGAGCGACCATGACAGGCCGTTTTTTGTTGCTTTTTCGCCTTCTGCTTTGCTTATTCGCTGCTTTTTTCTTCAGAGTCTTCCTTTTGCTACTCTTGGGCTTTCCATTCGTAGCACCGTTCATCGAACTATTTCCAGCAGTGTGATGAGCATTTCCATTACTGGAAGGTTGCTGCGTACGTTGCTGCATCGGATCGGTGTGTCTGTGCTGCTGACCTGGCATTATGCCAAAGCCAAACACCTCTGCCAGCTCTTCCATTCCTTGCATGAAGTCAAAATCACCAGCATGGTTTTCTGGATCACCACATCCGGGACAGGCGTCAAAATTGACGTCTGCCTTTTCGACGAAGAATGTCGATTTGAGAACATCAGTATTCGAGTTGACGGGGGTGTGTACTTCGAAGTACGGCACTCCAACGTCATCGAACTTCAGCAAGACAGCAACGCGAAGTGCTCCGTAGTTGCGGCGGTTCACTTTTGCCACGACTTTGACAGGCACTTCAGCAGTTACTGTAATTTCAATGCCATTTCTGGCATTACGGACACTAACGTCCATCTGATTTTTGTTACTCAAATGGTAACGGTAGCTAACAGGATGCATTTCATGGGCAGGCCCAGTAAAAACCGTCAGCTTTGTGCCATCCTCGGTTATTTCG